>Ga0190275_10000015_pt1 | contig 287251 bp, 298 predicted proteins | sample Popmic550T_FD_133745 | JGI IMG/M metagenome (GOLD analysis project Ga0190275, IMG submission 133745) | Populus adjacent soil microbial communities from riparian zone of Yellowstone River, Montana, USA - 550 T | ecosystem: Environmental > Terrestrial > Soil > Riparian zone > Trees stand...
GGCCAACGGCTCGGCCCGTATCCGCGGCATCGGCACGGTCGGCGACAATCCCGGCCTCGAAAGCTCGGTCGCGGTGTTCGTCGACGGCGTCTACCGCTCGCGCAGCGGCGTCGGCCTCAACGAGCTCGGCGAGATCGAGCGGATCGAGGTTCTGCGCGGTCCTCAGGGCACGCTGTTCGGCCGCAACGCCTCGGCCGGCCTCATCCACGTCATCACCCGCCGTCCGGAGTTCGATTTCGGCGGCTCGGCCGAAATCTCCTACGGCAATTACGATTATATCCGCGGCCAGGCCGGCATCACCGGCCCGATCTCCGAGCAACTCGCCTTCCGGATCGACGGGGTCTACGTGCGGCGCGACGGTTTCTACGACGTCGTCAATCCGACGGGCGCCACGGAAAGCCAGGTCAACGACCGCGACCGTTTCTTCGTCCGCGGCCAATTGCTTTTGGAACCGCGCGATGGGCTCTCCTTCCGCCTGATCGGCGACTATTCGAAGCGCAGCGAATCCTGCTGCGGCGCGGTCTATCTCGACCGGGCGACCAACCCGCTGATCGGCAATCTCAACGAGCCGGCGAACCCGATCCTGGTCGGCGGCGTCGTCAATCCCGCTGGCAACAACATCATCAACGTGCTGCGGGACCTGGGCCAGCCGCTTGAAGGCTTCAGCAATCCCTACAGCCGCAATATCTATGTGAGCCCCGGACGGACCTTCGAGGGCGACACCGAGGATTACGGCGTCTCGCTCGAGGTGAATTGGGATCTCGGCAATGTGAACCTGACCTCCATCACCGGCTATCGCGACTATACGTCGGGCCAGCCCGGCGACATCGACTATAGCGCGGTCGACATTCTCTATCGCGCGCCGCCGGGCGCGGAGCGTCAGTTCCAGACCTTCAGCCAGGAATTGAGGCTGCAGGGACAGGCGTTTAACGGGCACCTCGACTGGCTGATCGGCGCTTATTATGCCGACGAGGATCTCACCCTCACCGACAATCTGCGCTTCGGCAGTCAATATGGGCGTTTCGCCACCTGCCGCATCATCAGCGGCGGCGGTCTCGCCGGCTTCTACTCGCCGACGACTCCGGGCTGCATCAGCCCGACCGGGCGCGCGGTCATCAGCGGCGCGCTGGCGCCGGGCGTACCGTCGCCTTTCGGCGCCGCCGGTCCGGCAATCCTCGCCGGCTTCGACAGGCTCGAAGCGATCAACGACCGCGGCAGCACAATCGACACCTATTCGCAGAACAGCCGCAACTATGCCTTCTTCACGCACAACATCGTGCACATCACCGACCAGCTCGATTTCACGGTCGGCCTCCGCTACACCAACGAGCGCAAGCGGTTCAGCGCGACGTTCGGAAACGACAATACGGGGTGCCTGGCCCAGCAGGCGGCGCTGGCGCCCTTCCTCGCGAATGCCGGTCTCGCCCCGGTCGCGGGCGGCCTGATCGGACTTTCGTGCCAGGGCAATTCCACCTCCGAGCTCAACGGCGTGTCGATCAACGATCGCCGCAGCGAGAGCGAATGGACCGGCACGGGCATTCTCTCCTTCCGGCCCAACAACGACCTGCTTCTCTACGCCAGCTATTCGCGCGGCTATAAAGCGGGCGGCTTCAACCTCGACCGCTCGGCGCTCAAATCGCCGATCCTGCCATTCGCGAACACGCCGGGCGGCGCCCAGGCTCTGGTCGGCAATCTCCAGTTCGATCCGGAGATCAACACCGCCTACGAATTCGGCGTGAAATATCAGCGCGGCCCGATCACGCTGAACGTCACCGCCTTCCGGCAGGATTTCGAAAACTTCCAGCTGAATACCTTCAACGGCACCGTATTCCTCGTCCAGACGGTCAACGGCTGCGACAATCTTGTCGGCGGCAACTTGGCGGACGAGGATCAAAACGCTTCCGCCGCGGGCTCGAACTTCAATGCCAATGCACCTGCCACAGGTGCCTGCGCACCCGGCGACGTCGGCTACGGGGTGCGATCGCAGGGCGTCGAGATCGAAGGGCAGTTCAGGGCTCGGCACGATATGACCCTGAATCTGGGCCTGACCCTGGCCGACACCAAATATCGCAACAATCTGGTCGGCAACAGCAACGGCGCGCCGCTCGATCAGGCGCTTCGCATGCTCCCCGGCGAGCGTTTGTCCAACGCGCCGCGCCTGGTGTTCACCGGCGCGTTCACCTGGACTCCCCAGATTGGAAATTCCGGAATGACCGGTTTGCTCTATGTCGACGCGCGCGTCACCGAGGATTACAATACCGGCTCCGATCTCTTCCCGCAGAAGGCCGAGGACAGTTATGCGGTGATAAATGCCCGCCTCGGCGTGCGCGGCGCCGACCAGCGTTGGGCGGTGGAGCTGTGGGCGCAAAACCTCTTCGACACCGATTACGCCCAGGTCGCGTTCAACACGCCATTCCAGGCCGGCGCGACGTCCGCGCCCTTCGTCGACCCTCAATTCCCCGGCGGCCGCCAGATCTTCTCCGCCTTCCTGGCCGAGCCGCGCACCTACGGCATCACCGGCCGCTTCCGCTTCTAAGCGCGGAGCACCGGAACGGGGCGGGGCCCTCGCCGGCGACGGCGGGGGCCCTTTCCTTTTTGGGCGTCATGGACCGAAGAACCATCCGTCCGGGCTGAGCTTGTCGAAGCCCTTCCTCCCTTTGACCAGGATAGGAAGTACGGTCCCTCGACAGGCTCAGGACGAACGGAGGCGGGTGGGACCGATCAGGCGGCCCTGCGGTTCGCCGGGGCGGGCGCCGATGGCGAGGCGGCCTTGACCAGGCGGGCCTGCAGCGCCCTGAGGCGCGCCGGGCTCTCGATCTTGGCGCCGGCCAGATCGGTCAGGTAGAAGACGTCGACGGCGCGCTCGCCATAAGTCGCGATATGGGCGCTGTGCAGGATCGCGCGCGAGACGTAGATCGCCCGCGCCAACTCGAACAGCAGGGCGGCGCGGTCGCGGGCGTTGACCTCGACCACCGTATAGCGGTTCGAGGCCTTGTTATCGACGAAGGCCGCGGGCTGGATCCGGAAGGCCTCGGCGCGCCTCAGCGGCAGCGCCCGCGCCGCGAGCCGGTCGGCGGAAGGTTCGTGCCCCTCCAGCGCCCTCTTCACTTCCGCTTCGAGCCGCGCGAGTTGGCCGGCATCGGCGACCGGCGCTCGGGCCAGGTTCTGGACCAGGAAATTGTCGAGCGCCATGCCGTCGTCGGTGGTGTGGATGCGCGCGTCGATGATGTTGCCCCCGACCAGGCTGATCGCGCCGGCGATGCGGTAGAAAAGGCCGGGCTGGTCCTTGGCGTAGACCGAAACCAGGGTGGCGCCGCGCTCGGCCTGGACCAGGACCTCGACCGCGCCGGGGCCGGCGGCGTGGCGGTCATCGGCGTCGAGGAAGCGGGCGTTGCGCTCGATCACCTCGATCGGCTCGGCCAGCCAATAGCTGTCGGGCAGCCGCCAGGCCAGGCGGGCGAAGCGGCTCTCCTCCCAGCCCAGCCGCCGGCCGAGCTCCTCCTGGATCGCCGCGATCCGCTCGCGCCGGCCCTTTTGTTTATGGCCCAGGCGAAGCATCTCCTCGCCGGCGTCGAACAAGGCGCGCAGCAGCTGGCTCTTCCAGCTGTTCCAGGTGCCGGGGCCGACCGCGCGGATGTCGACCACGGTCAGCAGGAAGAGCAATCTCAGCCGCTCCAGACTCTTCACCCGATCGACGAAATCCTGGATCGTCTTGGGATCGGCGAGATCGCGCTTGAAGGCGGTGGCGGACATGAACAGGTGCCAGCGCACCAGCCAGGCCACCGTCTCGGTCTCCGCCGGCGTCAGCCCGAGCCGCGGGCAGAGCGCCAGCGCGACCTCGGCGCCAAGCTCGCTATGGTCGCCGCCGCGGCCCTTGGCGATGTCGTGGAGCAGCACCGCGACATAGAGCGTGCGCCGCGACGCGATCAGCTTGAACAGGGCGGTGGAGAGCTTGTGCTCCTCCTTCAATTCGCCGCGCTCGATCCGCGACAGCAGGCCGATCGCGCGGATCGAATGCTCGTCGACCGTATAATGATGGTACATGTCGAACTGCATCTGCGCGACGACGCGGCCGAAATCGGGAATGAAGCGGCCGAATATGCCGGCCTCGTTCATCCACCTGAGCACCGTCTCCGGATCGCGCTTCGAGGTAAGCACATCGAGGAAGAGGGCGTTGGCTTCGGGATCGGAGCGCACCTTGGCGTCGATCAGCTTGGCGCTGCGGGCGGCGGCGCGCATCGCCAGCGGATGGATTTCGAGCCCGTGCCGGTCGGCGAGCGCGAACATGCGGATGAGCCGCACCGGATCCCGGCTGAGAAAGTCCTCCTCGTCGGGAATGGCGAGCCGGCCGCGATCGAGCAGGAAGCCTTCGAGCCTGCTCGGCCGGCGCCGGAACGCCGGAAAGCCCATGCGGCGGCCGCGCCCGGCGAACTTCTCGTCGAGATGGGCGAGGAACACCCCGGTGAGGTCGCCGACCGTCTTCGCGTGCAGGAAATAATGACGCATGAAGCGCTCGACCGGCGATTTGCCGGGCCGGTCGGCATAGTTCATCCGCGTCGCGATCTCGCGCTGATAGTCGAAGGTGAGCCGCTCCTCCGCGCGCCCGGCGACGAGGTGGAGGTGGCAGCGCACCGCCCAAAGGAAGCGCTCGGCGCGCTGGAACTGCCTGAGTTCGGCGGCCGAGAACAGGCCGACGTCGACGAGCTCGGCGACGGAGCGCAGCCGATAGGCATATTTGCCGATCCAGAAGAGCGCATGCAGATCGCGCAGCCCGCCCTTGCCCTCCTTGATATTGGGCTCGACCACATAGCGGCTGTCGCCCATGCGCTTGTGGCGCGCATCGCGCTCGTCGAGCTTTTCCTTGACGAATCCGGCGACCTTGCCCGCCACCACCTCCTTCCAGAAGCGACCGGCGACGAGATCGTAGAGCGCCTCGTCGCCCCAGATGTAGCGCGCCTCGAGGATCGCGGTCCTCACCGTCTGGTCGCCGGTCGCGGCGCGGATCACCTCGTCGGCGCTGCGCGTGCTGTGTCCCACCTTGAGGCCGAGATCCCAGAGCAGATAGAGGATCGCCTCGACCACCGTCTCGGTCCAGCCGGTCGCCTTCCACGGCGTCACGAAGGCGATGTCGACGTCCGAATGGAGCGCCATCTCGCCGCGCCCATAGCCGCCCACCGCCATCAGCAGCAGCCGTTCGGAGGTGGTCGGATTGGAAAGCGGATGCAGCCGCGTGGTGACGAAATCGTAGGTCAGGCGCAGGATCTGATCGGCGAGGAAGGCATAAGCCGCGGCGGCCTCCGCCCCGGCATATGGCCGCTCGGCGAGCCGCCGCGCGATCTCGGCGCGGCCATCGGCCAGCGCCTCCTTGAGGATCGCCGCGGCGCCTTTGCGGTCGGCCGCGTCGAGCCGCGGGCCAAGCGCGCGCCGGTCGACGATGTCGCGCTGGCTGGGCACGGCTTGAAGGCGGGCGCTCACTTTTCCTGCTCGGCCTGCAGGCGCTTGAGCCGGTAGACCAGCTCCAGCGCCTCGCGCGGCGCCAATGTGTCGGGCTCGACCTCGGCCAGCGCCTCATGGACCGGATCGGGCGCCGCCTCCTCGCGCGGCGCGGCGGCGAAGAGCGGGAGATCGTCGAGCCCCGCTGCGATGCCGCCGGTGGCGGCGCGGCCCTCCTCCAACTTGGCGAGCACCGCCTTGGCCCGCGCCAGCACCGGCGGCGGCAGGCCGGCGAGCTTGGCGACGGCGATGCCGTAGCTGCGGTCGGCGGGACCGTCGGCGAGCTCGTGGAGGAGGACGAGGTCGCCCTTCCATTCGCGCGCGCGAACATGATGCAACGAAAGCGCGTCGAGCCGCTCGGCGAGCCGGGTCAGCTCGTGATAATGAGTGGCGAACAGGCAGCGGCATTTGCTTCGGTCGTGGATGGCCTCGACCACCGCCCAGGCGATGGCGAGGCCGTCATAGGTCGAGGTGCCGCGGCCGACCTCGTCGAGGATGACGAAAGAACGCGCGGTCGCCTGCGCGAGGATCGCCGCGGTCTCGACCATCTCGACCATGAAGGTCGAGCGGCCGCGCGCGAGATTGTCGGACGCGCCGACGCGGCTGAACAGGCGGTCGACCAGGCCCAGAGTGGCGCGGACGGCGGGCACGTAGGAGCCGGCCTGGGCGAGCAGGATGATCAGGGCGTTCTGGCGCAGGAAGGTCGATTTGCCGCCCATGTTCGGGCCGGTGACCAGCCACAGCCGCGAATCCTCCGAAAGTTTGCAGTCGTTGGCCACGAACCTGGCGCCGCCCGCCTTCAGGGCGTCCTCGACCACCGGATGGCGGCCCGCCTCGACCTCGAAGCAGCCATGCGCCTCGAAGCGCGGCCGGCACCAGCCGCCCTCGGCCGCGCGCTCGGCGAGCGCGGCGGCGACGTCGAGCCTCGCCAGAGCGTCGGCGGCGGCCGCGATCGCCTCGGCGCGGGCCAGCGCCTCGCCGGTGAGCTCCTCGAGATGCGCGGCCTCGGCCGCGAGCGCGCGTCCGCCCGCCTCGCCGACCCTGAGCGCCTGCTCGTGCAAATCGGGCGCGTTGAAGCGGACCACGCCGGCGAGTGTCTGGCGGTGAGTGAAGCCCGATTCGGCGGCCATCAATTTGTCGGCGTTGCGGGCGGGCACCTCGATGTGGAAGCCGAGCACATTGTTGTGGCGTATCTTCAGCGTGGCGATGCCGGTCTGGCTCCGGTAGCGCGCCTCCAGGCTCGCGATCGCGCGCCGCCCCTCGCCGCCGGTCGCGCGCAAGGCATCGAGGGCGGCGTCGTAGCTCTCGGCGATATAGCCGCCCTGCGCGGTGTCGATCGGCGGCGAGGGCACCAAGGCGCGCGACAGCAGATCGACCAGGGCGCCGTGGCCGATCAAGGCCGGCAGCAGATCGGCGAGCAGGGCCGGCGGCGTCTCGATCCGCGCCAGCCGGTCGTGCAGCCGCCGCGCCTCGTCGAGCCCGTCGCGGAGCTGACCGAGATCGCGCGGACTGCCCCGCGCAGCCACGAGGCGGCCGAGCGCGCGGCCGATATCGGGCAGAGCACGCAATTGCCGGCGCAGCCAGTCGCGCGTGCCGGCATCGCCTTCGAACAAGGCGACCAGATCGAGCCGCGCCTCGATCTCCGCGCGGTCGAGCAGCGGCGCGCCGAGATCCGCGGCGAGCAGACGGGCGCCCGCGCCGGTGACGCTGCGGTCGACCGAGGCGAGCAGGCTGCCGGCGCGGGTGCCCGACGCCGAGATGGTTAGCTCCAGACTCTCGCGCGTCGCCGCGTCGATCATCATATGGTCGCCCGAGGCCAGGGCGACCGGCGGCCGCAGGAAGGGAAGCGAGTCGCGCGCGACCTCGTCCAGATAGGAGAGCAGGCCGCCCGCGGCGCAGAGCGAGGCGCGGTCGAACCGCCCGAAACCGTCGAGCGTCCCGACTTCGAACCGCTCCTTCAGCCGGCGCTCGGCGGCGATGCTGTCGAACCCGGCGCTCGAATGTCTCGAACATTGCGCTCCTGCGAAAGCAGGAGCCCAGTCCCCGCCGCCGTCCTGGGCTCCTGCCTGCGCAGGAGCGCGGTCGGGGATGATGATCTCCGCTGGACCGAGCCGCGCCAGCTCGGCGTCGAGCGCGCCGGGCATGACCGAGGCGAGCTCGAAGCGGCCGGTCGAGACGTCGGCGGCGGCGATGCCGTAGCGGTCCCCGACCCTGGCCACCGCGACCAGCCAGTTGGAGCTGCGCGAATCGAGCAGGGCTTCCTCGGTCAGCGTGCCCGCCGTCACCACCCGGACGATCGCGCGGTTGACCACCGATTTGGCCCCGCGCTTCTTCGCCTCCGCCGGGCTTTCGACCTGCTCGGCGATGGCGACGCGGTGACCGGCGCGGATCAGCCGGGCGAGATAGGCCTCGGCGGCGTGTATGGGCACCCCGCACATCGGGATTGGCGCTCCGTCATGCTCGCCGCGCGATGTCAGCGCGATGTCGAGGTCGGCCGCCGCCACTTTGGCATCGTCGAAGAACAATTCGAAGAAGTCGCCCATCCGGTAGAAGAGCAGGGACCCCTCGGCCTCCGCCTTCAGCGCCAGATATTGCGCCATCATCGGCGTCGGCGCCGTTTCGGATTTCATGCTCGTGGCCACGGCGGGAGGATAGGGGCTGGGAACGCAAATCGGAACGGATTTCGTGCTCGCGTGCCCCTGTGAAACCAACCACCGTTCGCCCTGAGCCTGTCGAAGGGCTTTTCTTCTTTCGGGCGAAAAGGAAGGAAAGGGCTTCGACAGCCCCGGATGAAGTCCGGGGCCGAACGGCATTGGGAGTCTGCTAAGGGCCCGCTTTGGCTTGCCCCCGTCACCACTGAAGCCCTAGAGCGAAGGCCGAACAGGGAGATCGCCAGTGAGCGAGGGCAGCAACGTCAAATTCTCGGAGGCCGAGGCGCTCGAATTCCATTCGATGGGGCGGCCGGGCAAAATCGAGATCATTGCCTCCAAGCCGATGGCGACGCAGCGCGATTTGAGCCTCGCTTATTCGCCCGGGGTCGCAGTGCCGGTCCGCGCGATCGCCGAAAATCCCGAGCTCGCCTACGATTATACCGCCAAGGGCAATCTCGTCGCGGTCATCTCCAACGGCACCGCGATCCTGGGGCTCGGCAATCTCGGCGCGCTCGCCTCCAAGCCGGTGATGGAGGGCAAGGCCGTCCTCTTCAAGCGCTTCGCCGACGTCGATTCGATCGACATCGAGCTCGACACCGAGGATCCCGACAAGTTCATCGAGGCGGTCGCGCTGATGGAGCCGAGCTTCGGCGGAATCAACCTCGAGGACATCGCCGCGCCCGAATGCTTCATCATCGAGCAGACGCTTCGGGAACGCATGAACATCCCGATCATGCACGACGACCAGCACGGCACCGCGATCATCTCGGCCGCCGGCCTGATCAACGCCTGTCACCTGACCGGGCGCGCGATGAAGGACATCAAGGTGGTCGTGAACGGCGCCGGCGCCGCCGCCATCGCCTGCACCGAATTGATCAAGGCGATGGGCGTGCCGCACGACAACGTCATCCTGTGCGACCGCAAGGGCGTGATCTACCAGGGCCGCGAGGGGCTCGACCAGTGGAAGTCCGCCCATGCCGCCAAGACCGAGACCCGCACGCTGGAAGAGGCGCTGAAGGGCGCCGACGTCTTCCTCGGCCTCTCCGCCGCGGGCGCGCTCAAGCCCGAAATGGTGATGGAGATGGCGAAGAAGCCGATCATCTTCGCCATGGCGAACCCGGATCCCGAGATCACCCCGCCGGACGCCAAGGCGGCGCGGCCCGATGCGATCGTCGCCACCGGCCGCTCGGATTATCCCAACCAGGTCAACAACGTGCTCGGCTTCCCCTTCATCTTTCGCGGCGCGCTCGATGTGCGCGCGACCACGATCAACAACGAGATGAAGATCGCCGCCGCCAATGCGCTCGCCGAGCTTGCGCGCCAGCAGGTGCCCGAGGAGGTCGCGGCCGCCTATGGCGGGAAGGCGCACAGCTTCGGCCCGGACTATATCATCCCCGCCCCGTTCGATCCCAGGCTGATGGAGATCGTGCCCTCCGCGGTCGCGCAGGCGGCGATGGATTCGGGGGTCGCCCGCAAGCCGATCGCCGACATGGACGCCTACCGCACTCAATTGCGCTCGCGGCTCAACCCGACCACCTCGGTGCTCACCCTCGCCTACGAGGCGGCGCGCGCGAATCCGAGGCGTGTCCTGTTCGCGGAGGGCGAGGAGGATGTCGTGCTGCGCGCGGCGATCGCGTTCAGGGACGGCGGCTACGGCATTCCAGTGCTGGTCGGCCGCGACGACGTCTTCGACCGGCTGAAAGCGCTCGGCGTCGAGGACCCGCAAAGCTTCGAGGTGCATAACAGCCGCAACCATCCGCGCACCGCCGAGATGGCCGATTTCCTCTACCAGCGCCTGCAGCGGCGCGGCTACATGCACCGCGAGCTCGAGCGGACGGTCAACCAGGACCGCAACATCTTCGCCGCTTTGCTGCTCGCCATGGGCGAGGCGGACGTGATGATCACCGGCATCACCCGGCCTTATGCGCAAAGCTTCCGCCAGATCCGCCGCGTTCTCGACCCTCAGGAGGGCGTCACCCCGTTCGGCATCCACTTGATGGTCGGCCAGTCGCACACCGTGTTCATCGCCGACACCACGGTCACCGAGCGGCCGAGCGGCGAGCAGCTCGCCGAGATCGCCATCCAGACCGCGCAGGTGGCGCGGCGCATGGGCCACGATCCGCGCGTGGCCTTCCTCTCTTATTCCAATTTCGGCAATCCCGAGGGCAGCTTCCTCGAGCGGATCCGCGACGCGGTCAGGATCATGGACGGCCGCGACGACGTCGACTTCGAATATGAAGGGGAGATGTCGCCCGACACCGCGCTCGACCCCGATCTGCAGAAGCTCTATCCGTTCATGCGGCTGACCGGGCCCGCCAACGTGCTGATCATGCCCGGCCTGCAGACCGCCAACATCTCCGCCAAATTGCTTCGCGAGCTCGGCGGCGACGCGGTGATCGGGCCGATGCTGGTGGGAATGAAGCAGCAGGTGCAGATCGCCGCGATGAGCGCGACCGCGTCGGATTTGGTGACCCTCGCCGTGCTCGCGGCGGGCCGGATCGTCCGCTAGCGCGCCCGCCTACGTCATCCCGGACTTGCCTGCCCCGGACCTGATCCGGGGATCCGGGATCCATGAACCGAAGCGTCCGCGTTAAGCCGCTGACTCCGTGTTCATGGATCCTGACTTTCGTCAGGATGACGCCTTGCTGGCGCTCGCGTCAATTCGGATTGTCGGCGGTGGGCGCGCCCTGGCCGCGCTGGCCGACGGCGCCGACATTGCCGAACAGCTCCTGCAGCAGCGAACGGTCGCGGCCCAGCGTCGGCGTCTGGCGGCTGTCGGGGTTGATGTCGACGGCAAGCTCGACGCCGGTGCGCTGCACCGATTCGACGTTGCCGGCGGCATCGAAGCGGACGCGCAGCACGGTCTGCGCGCTCGGCCGCGGCATGGTGAAGGCCGCCTGCCTGGTGTCGCGCGAGACATAATACCAGTCGCGCTGCGCTGCGTCGAACTCGCCGGTGAAGCTCGGCCGGCCCAGCGTTCCCGCCACCGATTCCTTATTGTCGACGCCGGGCTGGATCGCCGCGATCAGCGGCTCGTCGACCAGATAGCCCTGATGGTCGCGGATCGAGGAGCAGCCGGCGCTGAGCGCGGCGCCCAGGACGAGCGCGGCGAGCGCGGGGCGCGCGCGCGATCCGAAGAGGAAGGTCATTGGCTCGAAACTCCTGAACGTCGGGCACCCCAATGAGCCGTGGCGCCGGACTTGACTAGCCCCTCCAATATGAACATCGGCTAACCGGCGCAAGCGGCGCGATAATCCGGGAACTCCTTTGTCGCTCCTCAAGTCCATCTTCGGCGAGGGCAAGCAGCGCGCCCCCTATGTGCCGCTCTATCGCGCCATCGTCGAACGCGGCCGCGACCCGGCCTGGTATCGCGACGGCAAGGTGCCCGACACGCTCGACGGGCGCTTCGACATGGTCGCCGCGATCCTCGCCCTCACCCTGCTCCGGCTCGAGGGGGAAGGCGAGGCCGGTCGCGGCCCGTCGGTTCTGCTGACCGAGATCTTCATCGACGACATGGACGGGAGTCTGCGCCAGATCGGGGTCGGCGACTATGTCGTCGGAAAGCATGTCGGGAGGATGATGAGCGCGCTCGGCGGCCGCCTCGCCGCATTCCGCGCCGCGCGGAAGCAGGGCGCCTTCCGCGAGGCGGTGGAGCGGAACATCTTCCACGAGGCGCCGCCTTCGGAAACGGCGGTGGCTTTCGTCGCGGAACGGCTGGAGCGCTTCGCAGCGGCGCTGGGCGACGCGCGGCTCGAGGATTTGCTCGCGGGCGAGCTGCCATGATTGCGCCCGAATATAGCCGTCCGGTGCGGATCGATTCGATCGGCGAGCAGGGGCGGTCGCTGGAGATCGCGGCCGACGAAGGCGAACGGGCGGCGCTCGCCCGGCGCTTCGGCTTGCTCGCGCTCGCCCGGCTCGACGCGGTGCTGACGCTCTCCCGCAATGGGCAGGAGATCGCCGTGCACGGCCGCCTCGCCGCCGCTGTCACCCAAGCCTGCGTCGCCACCGCCGAGCCGGTCGCAGCCGAGATCGAAGCGCCGTTCGACCTCGTGTTCCGCCCGCAGCCCGACCCCGCGCAAGCGGAGGATGAGGTGGAATTGAGCGAGAGCGAGATGGACGTGGTCTTCCACGACGGCGCCGAGATCGACCTCGGCGAGCTGGTCGCGGAGACGCTGGCGCTGGTCCTCGACCCCTATCCGCGCGTGCCCGACGCCGACGAGCTGCTCAAGGCGGCCGGGGTGAAGAGCGAGGAGGAAGCCGGCCCATTCGGCGCACTCGCGGGGCTCAGGGACAAGTTGAAGGGTACGTAACCGCCATTCCAGCGAAAGCTGGAATCTCTTTGCCTTCGAAGAAGGGAGATCCCAGCTTTCGCTGGGATGACGCGCTGTCGGGCGCGTCAGAAGGGAACGTCGTCGTCGAGGTCGGTGTCGAAGGCGGGTTGCGGCTTGGATTGGGGGCGAGGGGCGCTGCCACCGCCGAAATCTCCGCCGCCGGCATCGCCGTAATCCTCGCCGCCGCCGAAGCCGCCCCCGCCGCCGCCCGAGCCGCGGCTGTCGAGCAGCACCAGCTCGCCGCGGAAGCGCTGCAGCACCACCTCGGTCGAATAGCGGTCGGCCCCCGACTGGTCGGTCCATTTGCGGGTCTGGATCTGACCCTCGAGATAGACCTTGGAGCCCTTCTTCAGATAGGATTTGGCGACCCGGCCGAGATTCTCGTTGAAGATGACGACGCGGTGCCACTCGGTCCGCTCCTGCTTGTTGCCGTCGCGGTCCTTCCAGCTTTCCGACGTGGCGACCCGCATGTTCACCACCTCGCCGCCATTGTTGAGGCTGCGGACCTCAGGGTCGTCGCCCAGATTGCCGACCAGGATCACCTTGTTCACGCCCGCCATCTTGTCCTCCGAAGAATCGAGTCTCGGGCAATAGGCCAAGCCGGCCCGCCAGCCAACTAGGCAGGTTCCCGCTTCGGCGCCTTGCGGTGGGTCCACAGGAAGCCGGCGACGAGCAGGACGATCGCCGCCGCCTGCGCGAGCAGGGTTTCCACGGTGGGATAGATGCCGAGCAAGGGGCTGCGCGGGAAGCCGGCCAGCGGGTGGACTGCGAGCATGCCGGCTTCCTGCAGAGCGGCCACGCCCTTTCCGGCGAGCACGACCGCCAGCAAGGCGATCAGCACCGAGGAATATTGGAAGAACTTGCCAATCGGCAGCCGCGCCGAAAGCCGCAGCATCGCCCAGGCGATCAGCGCCAGCAAGGCGACGCCCACCGCGATGCCGCCGATGAGCGCGCCACCATTGCCCTCGCCGCCCATGGCCGCGAAGAAGATGATCGTTTCGAACACCTCGCGATAGACGGCGATGAAGGCCAGGAAGGCGAGGAACCAGGCGGAGCCTTTGGTCAAAGCCTTGTCCAGCTTGTCGCGGACATAGGCCTGCCAGGCGCCCGCCTGCGCCTTGCCGTGCATCCAGACACCGACGAACAGGAGAATGAGGGCGGCGAGCAGCGAGCCGAAGCCTTCGGTCAGTTCGCGGCCGGCGCCGCTGATGGTGATGAACCGGCTCGCCGCCCACCAGGTCGCGACGCCCGCGACGAGCGCGCCGACCCAGCCGATATGGACGTAGGCAAGCATGTCGCGGCGCTCGGCTTTCCTGAGGAAGCCGATCATCGCGATAACGATCAGCAGCGCCTCCAGCCCCTCGCGAAGCAGGATGGCGAGCGCGCCCAGAAAGGTCGAGGCGGCGCTGCCTGCTTCCGGCGCGAGCGCCGCCTCGGCGCGGGTATACAGAGACTGGATCCGCTCCACCTCCGCGGCGACCTCCTCCACAGGCGCACCGCGCGCGATGGCGGCGCGCAGCCGCCCCATCGCCTCTTCGACCTCGACGACGAGGCCGCCCTCGCGCGCGCTCAGCAGCGCCTCGACCGGCTCGAAGCCGTCGAGATAGGCGGCCAGCGCAAGCTCGGTCGCCCGCGCCCGATCGCCGGCGCGATAGGCGGCGAGGCTCTGGCGGAGCAGTTCGTGCGCGACCGCCAGCGCCTGCGAGCCGCCCGTGGCGGCAATCGCTTCGGGATGGGCGCGCAGATAGGCGATGAGCGCGGCCGCCCGGTCCTCGCCGATCGCCGAGCCCAGGGCCGCCGGCGTGATCGAGACCAGCCGCTCCAGATCGGGAATGCGGGCGCGCAAGGCCGGATTGGCGCGCCAGTCCGCCTCGCCGGCGCGGGCGAGCGCTTCGGGATAAGCGAGCGTGCCCGCGTAAAAGGCGAGCGCCCAGCGGTCCCCGGGCGCCAGGCTGGCAAAGCTGGTCATCGCCGTCCCTTCGAGGCCCTGGCCGATCACCTGGTAGAGGCCGAACAGGCTGCGGTCGCGAGCGCGGGCACGGTCGGTAAAGGCGATGGGCGGCGGATCGAGCCGGCGCGCCGCATCGGTGTCGGCCCGTCCGGTGGCGCCGTGGCAGGAGGCGCAATGCTGCGCATAGAGCCGGGCGCCGCGGGCGAGATCGGGAGCGGCGCCGGGCGCGAGCGGCACGGGATAAGCGGCGAGCAGCCTTTGCCCCAGGCCGCGCGCCATCCGGTCGACCTCGTCCGGCGCCGCCATGCGCGCCACCGCGGCCTCTAGCGTACGGGCGTCGGCGACCAGCCGCGCCTTCGCCTGATGGGCGGGCAGCGCGCTTAGCCTTTGCGTCACCGAGGCCGAGAATTCGCGCATCTCGGTATATTCGGTGGCGCTGATCACCCGTCCGCCAGCGACCGCGCCGCGATAATCCACCGCGATATAATCGAGCAGCCGCCAGGCGGTCTGCACCGCGGCATCGTCGGCCCGCGCCGAGGTCGGCAGAGCCAGGATGGCGAGGAAAAGCAGCGGCAGGAAAGCCCGCTTCAGGCTGAACAGGAAGACCGGCATGTTCCCCCGCGGGCAAGACCAGTTGTGGGACTAGCCTCGTTGCGAGTGATTATCAATAGCGACAGGGTTCAGACGGCTGGATAACGAAGCCGTCCCAGGAAGCGGGTCAGTGAAAAAGGCGGGGCGCGGCCCTTCCAGCGCGCCTTGGCCTTTTCAAAGCGCATCACGTCGCCGATCCGGCGATCGAGGAAGGCGCGGGTTTCGGCCATGTCGGCGCTGTCATCGTCGAGGAAGACCAGGGTGGTGGAGGCGTAAACGCCGATCAGGATGGCGCGCTTGGAATAATGGTTGAAGTCGGTGGCCTCGTCGCCGGCCAGGCGCCAGATCCGGTCGGCGCTACGCCAGGCAAGCCTCGCGCCGCCGACCGCGTTCTGCGGCAGAGCCAGCACGGCGAGCGCGCTGCGCAGCGCCTCGCGATGGGGCGCGAGCGTCTGGAAGCGGAACAGCAGCAGGCTCATGATCCGGTCGCGTATCTTCATCGCCGCGATCTTTTCGGGCGGGAAGGCTTCGAGCATCGCTTTGTCGATCCAGTCGAACCAGGCATCGACCATCTGGGCGCCGCCTTCCGGGAAAGCGAGCCGGGCGCGGCCGGCGGGGATGCCGAGCGTGCCGGCCGCGGCGGCGAGCGCGGCCTCGCCCCAGCCGTCGAACGCGGCATGGGCCGGCACCGAAGGCGCGAGCGCATCGCGCAATTCGTCGAGGTTCATGTCGAGGGGCTCGGTCACGCCCGCCTCAATGAGCCGGGGCACCGCCGGTTGCAAGCCCGCGCGCGGGCAGGCGGATCAGCACCAGAGCGGCGCAGACGAGCAGCGCGCCGACGCCGTCGGCCGCCGAGAGGCGCTCGCCATAGGCGGCCCAGCCGATCGCGGCCGAAGCGATGGGCTGGGTGAGGAAGGCGAGGCCCACCACCACCGGGGAGAGGTGGCCCATGGCGTAGACCAGCAGGCCCTGGCCGATGAGCTGGCTCGACAAGGAGAGCAGGATCACCGGCGTCCAATCGGCCGGCATCACCGATTCGCCGAGCGCCAGAGCGAAGAGGAGCAGCGGCAAGGCGCCGGCGATGGTGGCGATGGCGAGCACGGGCCAGGGCTTCATGGTCCGGCGCGCCCGATCCACCGCGACCAGGTAGAAGGTGTAGAAAAGGCCGGCGAGCAAGGCGAGCAGGTCGCCGGCGAAATGGTCGCTCGAGAGCTGGTAGCTGCTGCCGAGCAGCAGCATGGTGCCGGCGGCGGCGAGCATGAGCGCCAGCCCCTGCGGCGCGCGCGGCAGCCGGCGGAGCAGGATGAAGCCGTAAATCGCGAACAGGAAGCTCGCGAAATTGCCGAACAGAGTGGCGTTGGCGAGCTTGGTGATCAGGATGCCGGCATGCCAGGCGGCGAGATCGGCGGCGAAGAACAAGCCGCCCGCTGCGATCGTTGCGACGATGGCCCAGCGCGGATAGGGCTGCCCCCTGCCCTGGCGCAGCGCGAGGAAAGCGAGGAACGGAACGGCCAGGGCCAGCCGCCAGAAGCCCGCCGCGACCGGGCCGATATGCGAGACGTCCTGCGAGAGCCGCACCATCCACGGCCCCGCCGCCAGGACCAGATTGGCGAGGATCAAGGCAGGAAAGGCAAAGCGGGGCGGAGGGCTGTGCATTTCAATTTGCAACCCTTATATCCTTCGCAACCGCAGCATTTCCTGAAGGTATCCGCAATGCCCTCCCTGTTCGACCCGATCAAGCTCGGCGCCATCGAGGCGCCCAACCGCGTGCTGATGGCGCCCCTGACCCGCGGCCGCGCCACCCGCGACCATGTCCCGACCCGGATCATGCAAACCTATTACGCGCAGCGCGCCTCGGCCGGCCTGATCCTGAGCGAGGCGACTGGGATCAGCCGCCAGGGCTTGGGCTGGCCTTATGCGCCGGGCCTGTGGACCGACGCGCAGGTCGAGAGCTGGAAGCCGGTCACCGCCGCGGTGCACGAGGCGGGCGGGCGGATCTTCGCGCAGCTGTGGCATATGGGCAGGCTGGTCCATTCGAGCCTGGCGGGCGCGCAGCCGGTCTCCGCCTCGGCGACGACCGCGCCCTACAAGGCGCATACCTATGACGGGCGCCAGCCCTACGAGGAGGCGCGGCCGCTGCGCCTCGACGAGATACCCGGCCTGATCGCAGATTATGCGCGCGCCGCCGCCAACGCCCGCGCGGCGGGCTTCGACGGCGTCCAGATCCACGCCGCCAACGGCTATCTGATCGACCAATTCCTGCGCGACGGCACCAATTTGCGCCACGACGATTATGGCGGCCCGGTCGAGAACCGCGTCCGGCTGCTGCGCGAGGTGACCCGGGCCGTGGCGGACAGCGTCGGCGCCGACCGAACCGCGGTGCGGCTCTCGCCCAACGGCGACTCCCAGGGCGCCAATGACAGCGACCCCTACAGGCTGTTCCCGGCGGCCGCCGCCGCTTTGTCCGAGATCGGAATCGCCTTCCTCGAGCTGCGCGAGCCGCCCCAGGACGGCACCTTCGGCAAGGCCGAGGTGGCGCCCGTCCACCCGCATATCCGCAAGGCCTTTGCAGGGCCGCTGGTGCTCAACTCGGACTACGACTTCGCCCGCGGCCAGGCCGCGCTCGACGCCGGCGAGGCCGACGCGATCACCTTCGGCCGCACCTTCCTCGCCAATCCCGACCTGGTCGCGCGCTTCCGCGCCGGCGCGGCGCTCAATCCCGACGACATGGCGACCTGGTACAGCCAGGGGCCGCAGGGCTATGTCGATTATCCGGCGATGGCGGCGGGGACGGCCTGATTCGTTCCCCGGCGAAAGCCGGGCCCAGCGGCACCGGCGGTGGGACTGGACCCCGGCTTTCGCCGGGAACGGAACATGTCAGCCCGCAAACCTCTCCTTCAGCGCCAGCATCGCCAGCGCCGCCTTCGCTGCTTCGCCGCCTTTGTCCTTGTCGCGCGGATCGGCGCGGGCGAGCGCCTGGGCTTCGTTCTCGACGGTGAGGATGCCGTTGCCGATGGCGAGGCCGTCGAGGGTCAGCGCCATCAAAGCGCGGGCGCTTTCGCCGGCGACGATCTCGAAATGATAGGTCTCGCCGCGGATCACCACGCCGAGCGCGACGAAGCCGTCATAGCCGCCACTTTCTGATGCGAAAGCGATCGCGCCGGGGATCTCGAGCGCGCCGGGGACGGTGGCCGTCTCATGGGCATGGCCCGCGGCCTCGATCGCGGCGCGGGCGCCTTCGAGCAGCAAATCGTTCAGATGGGCATAGAAGCGCGCCTCGACGATCAGGATCTTGGCCATGCTCAGCCATCCCGCGCGATCGGCCGCTCGCCGACGATTGCGAGGCCGTAGCCGCCCAGCGCGACCGGCGTCTGGTGGCTGTTGGTCAAGAGGATCATGTCGTGGACTCCCAGTTCGGCAAGAATCTGCGCGCCGACGCCATAATCGCGCAACTGCTCGGTATCGGCGGGGCTCGCGGCGCCCGCGCGGATCTTGAGCGCCTGCGACAAGGCGTCCGGCATCGGCCGGTTGATCACCACGATCACGCCGGCGCCCTCGGCTGCGATCGCCTTCATCGCGCCTTCGAGCAGGCCGCCGCGCTTGCCTTCCTCCGCGAAGGCGTCGGAGAGGATCGAGAGGCCGTGCATCCTGACCAGGGTCGGCTTGTCCGGATCGACCCGGCCCTTGACCAGGGCGATCTGCTCCATCCCCGAGGCCTTGTTGAGGAAGGTCCTGGCGGTCCAGCTGCCGCCCCAGCGGCTTTCGAACCGCGCCTCGGCGGTCTGCTCGACGAGCCGGTCCTTGCGCAGGCGATAGGCGATGAGGTCGCGGATCGTGCCGATGCGCAGGGAATGGAGCTGGGCGAAGGCGAACAGATCGTCCATCCGCGCCATCGAGCCATCGTCGGACATGATCTCGCAGATCACTCCGGAAGGGTTGAGCCCGGCCAGCCGGGCGACGTCGACCGCCGCCTCGGTATGGCCGGCGCGGACCAGCACGCCGCCTTCGCGCGCGACCAGCGGGAAGACGTGGCCCGGCGAGACGATATGCTCAGGGCCCTTGGCGGCGTCGATCGCCACCGAGACGGTGCGGGCGCGGTCGGCCGCCGAGATGCCGGTGGTGACTCCGTCGCGCGCCTCGATCGAGGCGGTGAAGGCGGTGCCGAGCCTGGTGCCGTTGGTGCGGCTCATCGGCTCCAGGCCGAGCTGGTCGACGCGCTCTTTCGAAAGCGCCAGGCAGATCAGGCCCCGGCCGTGCCTGGCCATGAAGTTGATCGAGTCGGGCGTCGCCATCTGCGCGGGGATGACGAGATCGCCCTCATTCTCCCTGTCTTCGTCGTCGACCAGGATGAACATGCGCCCGTTGCGCGCCTCGTCGATAATCTGTTCGGGGCTCGCCATGACGCCGTGGCGGCCGCTGGCGAGGAATTTCTCGAGCTTGCCGAGCGTGTCCGCGGTCGGGTTCCAATCCTCGTCGCCGAGCTTGCGCAGGGAATTGGGGTGGAGGCCGGAGGCGCGGGCGAGGCCGGCGCGGCTCATCTCGCCGGCGGCGACCATGTCGCGGAGGCGGTCGATCAGGAGGCTACTCATGGGGCGGCGTTTATCACACTACAATGTGATACGCCATGGCGAAATCACATCGTGCTATTGCGCGCTTCAAGCATGCGGCCGAGATAGCGCGCCAATATGTCGATCTCGATGTTGACCTTGTCCCCGGTCCTCACATCGCCGAAACCGGTCTGGGCCGCCGTGTGCGGGATGATGTTGACCGAGAAGGCGATTTCGCCGCCCGGAAGCGCCTCGACATGGTTGGCGGTCAGCGACACGCCGTCGAGCGCGATCGAACCCTTGACCGCGATATAGGGCGCGAGCGCCGCCCCGGCGACGATGCCGAGCCGGATCGAATCGCCCTCGGGCTCGGCCGCCGCCACCTCGCCCAGGCCGTCGACATGGCCAGTGACAATATGGCCGCCCAGCTCGTCGCCCACTTTCAGGGGGCGCTCGAGATTGAGCGCGCGCGCTTCCGACCACATGCCCGGCGCCGTCCGGCTCTGCGTCTCGGCGGAGACGTCGACCGCGAACCAGCCCTCGCCTTTGTCGACGACGGTGAGGCAGACGCCCGAACAGGCAATCGAGGCGCCAAGGTCGACCGTCGCCATGTCGTAGCCGCAAGCGATCCTGACGCGCAGGTCGCCCCGCGCCTCGACAGCCTCGATCTGGCCGACATCGGTGATGATTCCCGTGAACATCAGCGGATGCGCTCGTAGACTTCGAGCGTGTCGATGCCAAGCGGACGCGTCTCCACCCGGCGCCAGCGGCCGTGCGCGGCCGCGAGGCTGGCGAGGCCGATATCGGCGAGCGCCGGCTTGCCGTCGCCGACCAGGATCGGCGCGCGGTAGACGAGCAGCCGGTCGACCAGGTCGCCGTGGAGGAAGGAGGAAGCGGTCTCCGCGCCGCCCTCGACCAGCAGGTCGTTGACGTCGGCAAGCGTGCGGATCGCCTGCGGGCTGCTCAGTCTCGTCCAGCCGTCGACGGGCGCGCCGGTGGTCAGCAGGGCGCGGCGCGGCGCGCGATCCTCGAGCCCGGGAAGCCGGACGTCGAGGCGGGGCGCGTCGGCGTCATAGGTGCCGCGGCCGACCAGGATCATGTCGCTCAGCGCGCGCTCGAGATGGGCGTGGGCGCGCGCTTCCTCGCCGGTGATCCAGCGGCTCTCGCCCGATGGCAACGCGATCTTGCCGTCGATCGACAAAGCGAGCTTCAGGGTGACGAAGGGCCGCCCGCGCCGCACCCGGCTGAGGAAGCCCGCCATCGAGCGTTCGGCGCCTTCCGATCCGATTCCCAGCTCCACCGCGATCCCCGCCGCTTCCAGGCGGGCGATGCCGGCGCCATCGGTGCGCGGATCGGGATCGGCGAGCGCTGCCACGACGCGCGCAGGGCCGGCAGCGATCAACAGATCGGCGCAGGCCGGGCCCCGCGCGCTTTGATGAGCGCAAGGCTCGAGAGTGACGTAGACGGTCGCGCCTTTGGCGGCGACGCCGGCCTCTTCGAGCGCCATCGCCTCGGCGTGCGGACGGCCGCCCTTCTGGGTCCAGCCGCGCCCGGCCACCGCCTCCCCGCGGACGATGACGCAGCCGACATTGGGGTTGGGCGCGGTGAGGCCGCGGCCGCGCTCGCCGAGCGCGATCGCCGCCTCCATCCAGCGCGAATCGCTCAAATCCCCCACCGCCGGAGGTCGTTGTCGGCCTTCTGGAACTCGCGCTGGCGCTCGAGCGCGCGGGCCTCGCGGGCCGCCCGGTCGCGCTGCTGCCGCGCCCTGATCTCGGCGTCGCTTCGGGTCAACGGCCAGCTTTCGACCATGATCAGCTGCGGGCCCGGCGCGATGTTGGTCTTCGCGTCGAGATAGAAGGCGCCCAATATGCCGATCGGGATCAGGACGGCGAACAGGGCCGCGACCCATTGGGTGCGCGACCGCCCGTTCCAGAACAGGCGCAGATCGGCCCAGAGGGCGCGGGGCGAGGCGGGCCGGGGAAGGGACATGGCGGCAAGATAGTCTTCGCGACGCCGCTTCGCCAGCCCGCGCGTCGCGCCCCGCGCTCAGACGGCGTCTTGGATCCGGAACCGCACCGTCATCTCCTTGACGCCCTGCACCGGCCGGCCGTCGAGCGTGGCCGGGCGGAAGCGCCAATGGCGGAGCGCCTGCTGCTCGGTGGCCCTCCAGAAATTGTCGTTGGTCGCTGAAAGCCGCTGGACCGTGGTCACCCGCCCGCTCGGCGCGATGGTAAGGCGGATCCGGACGACCCCGCTGCGCTCCGCGCGGAGCTCCGGCGCCGGATAAGGCGGCTGCAGGTCGCGGGCGTAACGCGGATCGAGCTGAGCCTCGCGGCGCACCGGCGGCGGCGGATCGGGCAGTGGATCAGGGCGAGGCGGGGTGACGGTCTGCTCGCCCTGCTGGCCGACCGGCGGCCTCGGAACGGTATCTGCGATGACGACATCGTTGTCGTTGGTTTCGCGGATCGGCGGGATCGGCGTGAGCACGGTGTCGCGCCGCTCCGGGCTCCGGGCTTCCGGCTCGGGCTCGGGCTGGACCAGCGGCGGATCGGGCGGGATGGGGATGGGCCGTACGACGATCCGGTCACGGTCCTGCTGAATGAACTGCGTGCTCCCGGCCAGGATCAGCGCGCCGAAGCCCGCCGCATGGAGCGCGACCACGAGAGCGAAGCTGAAGGGGCTGCGGCGCTGCTGCTGCTCGAAAAAGCCATTCGCGTACATGAGGCTCTCCCTATCCTCTCACGCCGGGCCGATTCGCGCCGGCCGTGGCATGATACAACATATCGTGACGATATACTATACCCTTTGTGAGGCGAAATGAAGGCTCTCAAGCGGAGGCGGTACGGAGCCGGACGAGAGTCTCGTCGCGGCCGATCAGGGGGAGCAAAGCCGCCATTTCGGGGCCGCTGTCCCGGCCGGTCAGCGCGCGGCGGAGCGGGTGGAAGAGCGCCTTGCCGGCGCGCCCGCTCGACTCCTTGAGCCGGGCGACGAGCTGGGGCCAGGGCGATTCGCCCCAGTCGATCGCTTCGGCTGCCCGAGCCGCGGCGGCGAGAAAGAGACGGTCCTCGTCGGCCGCTTTCTGCTCGACATGGCCGTGCAGGATCTCCCACCAGTCGGCGGCCTCGGCCACGATCCTGAGATTCGGACGGATCGCCGCCCAGTCCGCCTCGCCCATGCCCGCCGGCAGCCGATGCCTCACTGTCTCGAAGTCGAGCTGGTGGACGATGCGGGCGTTCAGGGCGGCGAGCTCGTCCATGTCGAACCGCGCCGGCGCGCGGCCGAAGCTGGCGAAATCGAAGCTCTCGATGAGCGGCGCCGGATCGGCGAAGGGCTCGACGGCGAGGCTCGTGCCGATCCGCGCCAGCTTGGCGATGAGCGCGGCGGGCTCGATCCCGGCCTCGCGCATCGCCTCGACGCCGGTCGAGCCCAGGCGCTTGGCGAGCTTGCCTTCGGAGCCGGTCAGCAGCGCCTCGTGCGCGAAGGCCGGCGGCTGCGCGCCCAGCGCCTCGAACATCTGCAGCTGCAGCCCGGTATTGGTGACATGGTCCTCGCCGCGCACGACGTGCGTCACGCCCATCTCGACATCGTCGACCACGCTCGGCAGCATGTAGAGCCAGGAGCCGTCCTCGCGGCGGATCACGGGGTCGCTGAGCAGCGCCGGATCGAGATGCTGGGGGCCGCGGATGAGGTCGTCCCAGGCGATCGGCGCGTCATGGTCGAGCTTGAAGCGCCAGTGCGGGCGCCGCCCCTCCGCCTCCAGCCCGGCACGGTCGGAATCGGTCAGCGCGAGCGCGGCGCGGTCGTAGACGGGCGGCTTGCCCCGGCCGAGCTGGATCTTGCGCTTGAGCTCGAGCTCCTGGGCGCTTTCATAGGCGGGATAGACGCGGCCCGCCGCAACCAGCCGCTCGAACGCGGCCTCATAAAGCCCGAACCGGTCCGACTGGCGATAGTCGGCGTCGGCGGAAAGGCCGAGCCAGGCCATGTCCGCGCGGATCGCCTCGGCGAACGCCGCGCGGCTGCGCTCCTGGTCGGTATCGTCGAGCCTGAGGATGAAGCGGCCTTCATTCTTTCGCGCCCACAGCCAATTGTGCAGCGCCGTGCGGATGTTGCCGACATGCAGCCGGCCGGTCGGCGACGGGGCGAAGCGGGTGACCAGGTGAGTATGCGAAGACATGGGCGCGGCTCTATCGCCCTTGCCTTCGCATCTCCACCCCGTAAGAGGAGGCGCCATGAAGCTGATGACCGGCAATTCGAATGTGCCGCTGGTACAGGCGATCGCCCAATATCTCGAAATGCCGATCACCAAGGCGAGCGTGCGCCGCTTCGCCGACGAGGAGATTTTCGTCGAGATCGACGAGAATGTGCGGGGCGAGGACGTGTTCGTGGTCCAATCGACCGCCTACCCGGCCAACGACCATCTGATGGAGCTGCTGATCTGCATCGACGCGCTGAGGCGCGCCTCGGCGAAGCGGATCACCGCCGTCGTCCCCTATTTCGGCTATGCCCGGCAGGATCGGAAGCCCGGCCCGCGGACTCCGATCTCGGCCAAATTGGTCGCCAACCTCATCACTGTCGCCGGCGCCAGCCGGGTGCTGTCGATCGACCTTCATGCCGGCCAGATCCAGGGCTTCTTCGACATCCCGACCGACAATCTCTACGCCGCGCCAGTCATGTCGGAGGACATCAAGGCGCGCTTTTCGGGCCGCGCCATCACCATGGTCTCGCCCGATGTCGGCGGCGTCGTCAGGGCCCGCGCGCTCGCCAAAAGGCTCGACAACGCCCCGCTCGCGATCGTCGACAAGCGCCGCGAGAAGCCGGGCGAATCGGAGGTCATGAACATCATCGGCGACGTCCAGGGCCGCTTCTGCGTGCTCATCGACGACATCGTCGATTCCGCCGGGACATTGTGCAACGCCGCCGCCGCGCTGAAGGAAGCGGGGGCGCAGGATGTAGTCGCTTATTGCACCCATGGCGTGCTCTCCGGCGCCGCGGCGGCGCGGGTCGATGCGTCGGTCCTCTCCGAATTGGTGATCACCGATTCGATCGCCGCCTATGACGCCGCCGAGGCGAGCTCGAAAATTCGGCTACTCACGATCGCGCCCCTGCTGGCCGAAGCGATCCGGCGGATTGCTGACGAAAGCTCGGTCTCCAGCCTGTTCGACTGAGTTGCTTTTTCGAGGCGCGCCCCATATAGGCGCCACTCTTTCCAGCTTTGGAAGAATCGAACCGCCCGGCCAAAAGGGCTGCCGTGGCTGTTCCCAAACGTCCGCCCAAGTGGTGGCAAGGAGACGAAAATGCCCAAGTTGAAGACCAAGAGCGGGGTCAAGAAGCGCTTCAAGATCACCGCCAGCGGCAAGGTGAAGCACGGCGTCGCCGGCAAGCGCCACCGCCTGATCAGCCACAATGCCAAATATATCCGCCAGAATCGCGGCACCGACGTGCTCGCCGACGCCGATACGGCGCGGGTGAAGCTGTGGGCGCCCTACGGGCTGAGATAGGAGGCACAAGAAGATGGCACGCGTCAAACGGGGTGTGACCACCCGCACCAAGCATAAGCGCCTCCTCGATCAGGCGAAGGGCTATTATGGCCGCCGCAAGAACACGATCCGGATCGCCCGCCAGGCCGTCGAGAAGGCCGGCCAATATGCCTATCGCGACCGCAAGGTGAAGAAGCGCTCGTTCCGGGCGCTCTGGATCCAGCGGATCAACGCCGCCGTGCGCGCCGAAGGGCTGACCTACGGCCGCTTCATGCACGGCCTCAAGCTCGCCGGCGTCGACCTCGACCGCAAGGTGCTCGCCGACATCGCGATGCACGAGGGCGCGGCGTTCACGGCGATCATCGCCCAGGCGAAAGCGGCGCTTCCGGCGGAATCCTGAGGCTTCAGCACCGAAGCATGGCAAGGCGCGGAGGGGAGACTTTCCGCGCCTTTGCTTTTGCTTAGTGCACGCTCTCCGTCGCGATCGAATAGCGGGTGGTGGCGCCGCCTTGCGGACAATAAGTGAGCCTCATCCATTCGTTGCGCGCCCTGCGCTCGGATTCGAAGGGTCCGAGCATCTTCTCGGTGCCCGGGACGAGGGCGCGGAAATCGGGGTCCTCATAGTCGCCGCCGACGATCCAGTAGCGCACGGTCATCATCCCTCTCCTCAGGCTGCCGTTCTGAACTGGGCGGCTTCGGTCGATTCGGCGAGCGCCGCGGTCGACGAGAAGCCGCCCGCGAGCGTCTGCGCGACCAGGTCGAAATAGCCGGTGCCGACCTCGCGCTGGTGGCGGGTGGCGGTGTAGCCGGCGCCCTCGCTGGCGAACTCGGCCTGCTGGAGCTCCGAATAAGCGGCCATGCCGCGCTCCCGATAGCCGCGCGCCAGTTCGAACATGCCGTGATTGAGGCTGTGGAAGCCCGCCAGGGTGACGAACTGGAACTTGTAGCCCATCGCGCCAAGCTCGCGCTGGAAGCGGGCGATCGTGCCTGAGTTCAGCTTGGCCGCCCAGTTGAAGCTCGGGCTGCAATTATAGGCCATAAGCTTGCCCGGATGCTCGCGGTGGATCGCTTCGGCGAACAAGCGGGCCTCGCCGAGGTCGGGATGGCTGGTCTCCCACCAGATGAGGTCGGCATGGGCTGCGAAGGCGAGGCCGCGCTGGATGCAATGGGCAAGGCCGGTGCCGTCCTTAAGGCGGAAAAAGCCCTCGGTTGTGCGCTCGCCGGTCAGGAACTCGGCGTCGCGCTCGTCGACGTCGGAGGTGATCAGCTTCGCGCTCTCGGCGTCGGTGCGGGCGACCAGCAAAGTCGGCACGCCGCAGACGTCGGCGGCGAGCCGGGCGGCGTCGAGGTTGCGGATGTGCGCCTGGGTGGGGATCAGCACCTTGCCGCCGAGATGGCCGCACTTCTTCTCGGCGGCGAGCTGGTCCTCGAAATGGACGCCGGCGGCGCCCGCCTCGATATAGGCCTTCATGATCTCGAAGCAGTTGAGCGGCCCGCCGAAGCCGGCCTCGGCGTCGGCGACGATCGGAGCGAGCCAGTCCAGGGCCCCTGAACCATCTTGGGCGCCGCCTTCCATATGCTCGATCTGGTCGGCACGCTGGAGGGTGCGGTTGATCCGGCGGCAAAGCGCGGGCCCGGCATTGGCGGGATAGAGCGACTGATCGGGATACATGGCGCCCGCGGTGTTGGCGTCGGCGGCGACCTGCCAGCCGGAGAGGTAGATCGCCTTGAGGCCCGCGCGAACCATCTGCATCGCCTGGTTCCCGGTCACCGCGCCCAGGGCATTCACATAGTCCTCCGAGTGGAGCAGTTCCCAAAGCCGGTCGGCGCCGCGCCGCGCGAGGCTGTGCTCGACCCGGACCGAGCCGCGCAGCCGCTCGACCTCGGCGATTCCGTAGGGCCGCTCGATGCCGTCGAAGCGGCTAGGCGGGGCAGGGACGATGGAGCTGAAGTCGGTCATGAGGCCCTCGAAACGATGAAGCCACCCACGTAGCGCATCGCAACTGAGCTCGGCAGAGCGAAAAGGGTCGTCTTGTCGCGGGACGACTTGCGACAGTTGTAAATTTTTGACAATGTGTCCGCAATGGGAACGGAGCGGAAGCTGTATCTCGGACGGCGTCTCAGGAGGCTCAGGCGTGAGCTCGGGCTGAACCAGAGCGCGATGGCGGCGGAGCTCGGCGTCTCGCCTTCCTATCTCAACCATCTCGAGCGCAACCAGCGGCCGGTGACGGCGCAAGTCCTGCTAAAGCTCGCCGAGACCTTCGATATCGACCTCAGGAGCTTCGCGGCCGAAGGCGGCGAGGGCACCAACGCCTCGCAGCTCGCCGAGATTTTCGCCGATCCGATGTTCGGCGCCCTCGCCGTGCCGCGCTACGAGCTGGTCGAGGCGGCGGACAATGCGCCGGCGCTCGCCGACGCGGTCTCCCGGCTCTACGCCGCTTTGGTCGAGCTGCGCCGCCAGCCCGCCGCCGAGGATGAAGGCGCGGCGATCCCGCCGCAAAGCTGGGTGCGCGACCATATTCAGGCGAGCCGCAACCATTTCGCCTATCTGGAGGAGGCGGCCGAGACCCAGGCCGGAGCGCTCGCCGACCCGCTCGGCATCGCCGAGCCGCTCAGGCGGCGGCTCAAGGAGGGGTTCGGCATAGAAGCGCGGATCATGCCCCCCGAGACGCTCGACGGCGCCAGCCAGCATTACGACCTCCACCGCAAGCGGCTGATGCTCTCGGCTTTGCTCCGGCCCGAGAGCCGCACATTCGCGCTTGCCTATCAGCTCGCCCTGATCGAGTTCCGGCCCCTGCTCGAGAAGATGCTCGAAGCCGCGGCGCCCCCGGACCTGCCGACCCGGCGCCTCCTGCATATGAGCCTCGCCAATTATGCGGCGGGCGCGATCATGATGCCTTATGCGCCCTTCCTCGAGGCCGCCGAGCGCCACCGCTACGATATCGACCGGCTCTGCGCCTTGTTCGGCGCCAGCGTCGAGCAGGTCGCGCACCGGCTGACCACGCTCGATCGCAACGGCGCGCGCGGCATCCCCTTCTTCATGCTCAGGGTCGACGCCGCCGGCAACGTCTCCAAGCGCTTCGCGGGCGAGGCCTTCCCCTTCTCGCGCTTCGGCGGCACCTGCCCGCGCTGGAACCTGCATTCGGCCTTCCAGACGCCCGGCCGCGTCGTCACCCAGATCGTCGAGACGCCCGACGGCCAGCGCTTCTTCACCATCGGCCGCACCGCGCCGCGCTCGGTCCGCCTCGATCCGCGCGAGGACAGCCAGCTCGCCATCGGCCTGGGCTGCGACGTCCGCCACGCGGCGCGCATCGTCTATGCCGACGGCTTCGACCTCGCTTCGCCCCAGGTCACGCCGATCGGCCCCGCCTGCGCCATCTGCCCCCGCGTCCGCTGCCCGCAACGCGCCGCACCGCCGGCCGGGCGAACGCTGACGGTGGACGAGACCAGGAAGACGATCTCGCCTTTTCCGTTTCTGGGCGGATGAGCGAAGCGTCGCTTGGGACGGCGTCGACCGACAAATGACCGTGGCGCCTCAAGCTTCATAACCAGGGCTTAACCTGACGGCGCTAACCGGTCGGGTAACGGCCGGGAGTGGAAAATGGGTATCTTGCGAGGGGTGCTTATCGGGGTTTTGTTATGTGCTTTCGGCCTGATCCTGTTCATAACAATCCTGGGCGGCCTCGGCGCGGTCGGCGTGCAATCGGCGGGCTCGGATATTGAAGGCCAGGTCGACGAGCAGTTGGTGGGCACGGGCGCCTCACCCGCCATGAGAAGGATGGTGAACGGCAACGTCCGGACCATGAACGATGCGCTTGTCAGCGGCCCTCAGCCAAGTGCGGCGGAGGTCGAGGCTGCCCGGGAGCACCGGCGCGCCGCCAGGGAGCGTGTCTCGTTCTATTGGCGCGCCCGCCGCGAAGCGCGGGAAGCCGCTCGCCGGCGCGGTTCGCCCGCGCCTCAGGTGGGATCGGCGGAGCCCACACCGTAATTCTTCGGGACCGGCATAGAGAGGTTGCACATGGCGGCGCGCTTAGAGCGGCAGCGCTTATGCGGCTATGTCTGCTATGGATCGAAAGCGGTCGGCGTCATCAATTGTCGATCGCACTCACCTCAATGATTTCGATCGCGTCCGCCTCGCCGGCGAAATCCGAGAAATCGCCCGGACCCGCCCCGATCAGAGCGCGGGCGAGGGGGGCGGAGAAGGCGATTCTGCCGGAAGCGGGATCGGCTTCGTCGTCGCCGACGATGTCGACGATGCGTTCCTCGCCGTGGAGGCGGAAGGCCACGCGGCTGCCGAAGGCGGCTTCGTCCGCGGGCGGCGGCGGCGCCAGCTCGGCGGTGGCGAGGCGGGTGCGCCAGTAGCGCAGGTCGCGTTGCGCTTCGGCCAGGCGGGTTTCATCGGTTTCCGACGCGACCAGCGCCTCCAGCGCGGCGACCCGTTCCCCGGCCTGCGCGAGACCGGCGGCGGTGACCAGATTGGGGCCGACCGGGATCGGCAGCTCGAAGCGGGGCTCCTTATGCTCCTCGTCGCTCTCGCGGCGGAACGCGACGCTCATGCCTTGCCCTCCTCAGACCGCGCGGGGCACGCCGGCCTCGCCCAAAGCGCATTCGAGCGCGCGCCGGTTCCAGCCGCCCAGCTCCGCGGCCGCCGCGTAGGTCGATTCGAGAAAGGCGAGCAGGGCCGCATCGCCGTCCGGCGCGGCGCGCACCGCCTCGTAATCGAGGAGGAACTCGCCGAGCGCCGCGTCGAAGCGGGCCGCTTCGGGGCGGACAGGCGCGCCGGCAAAGCCTTCGGGGCTCGGATAAGCGTAGGAGTAGAAGAACGGCCCTCCATCGCCGCCGGCGCCGCCGGGCCAGAAGCCGGCGCTGGAAACCTCGTGGCTATAGGCCTCGCGGGTGACGGCGTCGGGCAGATTGGGGATGCCGCCGGGGTGGGGCGGCGCCTCCCGCCCGGAAAAGCGAGTGACGGCGAGATCGAAGCTGCCCCAGAAGAAATGCACCGGGCTCGCCTTGCCCAGGAAGCCCGAGCGGAACAGGCGAAAGACGCGGTCCGCCGCGAGCAGCGCTCCGTGAAGACGAGCGGCGCCGTCCGGATCGTAGGCGCGCATCTCCTTGTCCTGCGCAAAGGGGATGGCCGGCTCGATCTCGTTGGGGGCGGCGTGGATGCGGACCTCATGGCCGGCCTGCGCAAGCATCGCCATGACGCCGGCGTGGAAATCGGCGACCGTCATCGGCCCGAGCGGCAGCGTCCGCCGCCCCGCTCGGCTCTCCAGGACGAGCGCGTGATCGACCAGGTCGAAGGCCAAAGAGAACGTTCCGGCGGGCGAATGCACGGGCTCGGTGGCAAGGCCGCGCGGAGTGACGTGAAGGGTCAGCTGCCAGCCGTGGTTGCGCCAGGGGAGCAAGACCGTCGGCACCTTGCCGACCACCTGCGAGAACAGGTGCAGTGCGACGATCGTCGGCCGGTCGCGCGCCGCCGAGAGCTCGGGCCAGGCTTTCATCGATGGTGGGACGGGCCGTGCGCCACCGGGATCTCGCGCAGCATTGTGCCGGTCCATTCGAAATAGCTGGTGCCGTCATGGCTGCCGCCGCCCTCCCACCGCCCGACGATTGCGAGCAGGCGGCTGTCGCGGCAGAAGCGAAGGCCGCGGTAGCGCAGCGCCCGGCCGCCGTCCCAATTGCCGATCCGATCGGTGTTGATCGTGCGCAGCTGCGGCGGGAAATAGACCCGGCCGTTGCGCGCCGCGACGATCGCGACGGAGGTGCAACTATTGCCGCAGCCCCAGGCGGCGAGCGTGTAATCGCCGGCGAAATTGGGCCCGTTGGCGACCTCGGCGCCCAGCGTGGTGCGGTAGCGGCGGGCCTCGCGCGTCGACAGCACCGGCCCCACCCACGTCCCGACCCGGCGCTGCGCCGGGTAACGCTCGAAGCGCGGCACCGCTTCGGGCTCGCCGTCCTGCGGGGGGCAATCGCCCTGGGCCCGCCCGGCGGCGGGGGCGCCGTGCCGCGCGGCGGGTTCGGAGGCGGAGGCGGAGGCGGAGGCAGAGGCGGCGAAGGGAAGGGCCAGCGCCAATATGGCGAGCATGCGCGTTGGGGTCATCTATCCCTCCCGTCTTGTCCCGCCCTTTCTAGCGCAAGCGCGAGGGGTTTTCATCCTGCGCCTTTCTCCTCTAGGGGCTCGTTGATGGGCAGCGACCTTCAGGGCGTGAAAAGCGACTGGCTCGGCCGGATCGATGCGGCGGCGGATCTGCCGGCGCTCGAGGCCGTGCGCGTCGCCGCATTGGGCAAGCAAGGCGCGGTCACCGGGCTCCTGAAGACGCTGGGCGGCATGTCTCCGGAGGAGCGGACCAGCGAGGGGCCGCGCATCCACGGCCTGCGCGAGGCGGTGAGCGAGGCGCTCGCGGCGCGCAAGGCCGCGCTGGAGGAGGCCGCGCTCGAGCAGAGGCTGGCGACCGAGGGGCTCGACATGACGCTTCCCGTGGCGCCGGCGAAAGAGGGCAGCGTTCATCCGGTCAGCCAGGTAATGGACGAGCTCGCCGAGATCTTCGCCGATCTGGGCTTCTCGGTGGCGGCCGGGCCCGAGATCGAGGACGATTGGCGCAATTTCACCGCGCTCAACATCCCCGAAAGCCATCCCGCGCGGGCGATGCACGATACCTTCTATTTCGAGCCGCGACCCTCCTCTCACCGTCATCCCCGCGAAAGCGGGGATCCAGACAGCGGCGGGACGCTCGAAGGCAGCCTGGATTCCCGCGTGCGCGGGAATGACGAAGGTGGGGACGGTGGGAGTACCGCGCGGCCGATGCTGCTTCGGACCCACACCTCGCCGGTGCAGATCCGGACCATGCAGTCGGTGCCGCCGCCGCTCTACATCATCGCGCCGGGCCGCACCTACCGCTCGGACTCGGATGCCACGCACACGCCGATGTTCCACCAGGTCGAAGGGCTGGTGATCGACCGGGGGATCACGCTCGGCCATCTCAAATGGACGCTGGAGACCTTCCTCAAGGCCTTTTTCGAGCGCGACGACATCGTGCTGAGAATGCGCCCGTCTTATTTCCCCTTCACCGAGCCGTCGGCCGAGGTCGATGTCGGTTTCCACATGGAACGGGGCCGGCGCGTGCTCGGCGGCAGCGACCATTGGATGGAATTGCTCGGCTCGGGCATGGTCCACCCCAAGGTGATCGCCAATTGCGGGCTCGATCCGGACGAATGGCAGGGCTTCGCCTTCGGCTGCGGCATCGACCGGCTCGCCATGCTCAAATATGGCATGGACGATCTGCGCGCCTTCTTCGACGGCGACCTGCGCTGGCTCAGGCATTACGGCTTCCGCGCGCTCGACGTGCCGACCTTGAGCGGGGGCGTCGGGGCATGAGTCGCAACGCAGCGCCTGCCCTTCCTTGCTCTCCTGCGAAAGCAGGAGTCCGGACGACCGCGCCGCTGGGCTCCTGCTTTCGCAGGAGCACGAGGGGAGGGGCGCGGCCATGAAGTTCACCCTCTCGTGGCTGAAGGAGCATCTCGAGACGGATGCGGACGTCGGGACGATCCTCGAGACGCTGACCCGGATCGGGCTGGAGGTCGAGGGCGTCGAGAATGCGGCCGAGAAGCTCGCGCCCTTCGTCGTCGCCAGGGTGCTGAGCGCGGCGCCGCATCCGCAGGCGGACAAATTGCAGGTCTTGAGCGTCGACGCCGGGACCGGCGAGGCGATCCAGGTCGTCTGCGGCGCGCCCAATGCGCGTGCCGGCATGAAGGGCGTGTTCGGCGCGCCCGGCGCCTATGTGCCGGGGAGCGACCTGACGCTGAAGGTCGCGGCGATCAGGGGCGTCGAGAGCCGCGGCATGATGTGCTCGATCCGGGAGCTCGAGCTCGGCGAGGCGCATGAGGGGATTATCGAGCTCGACGACGAGGCGCCGGTCGGCGTGCCCTTCGCCGTCTATGCCGGGCTCGACGATCCGGTGATCGATGTCGCGGTGACGCCCAACCGGCAGGACGCGATGGGCGTGCACGGCATCGCCCGCGATCTCGCCGCGGCCGGGCTCGGCACGCTGAAGCCGGTTGAAATGCCGGTGATCGCCGGCACCTATCCCTGCCCGATCGAGATCCGCACCGACGACCCGGAGGGCTGCCCGGCCTTTTACGGGCGGGTGATCCGTGGCGTCAGCAACACCGCCTCGCCGGACTGGCTGCAGCGGCGGCTTAAGGCGGTCGGCCAGCGCCCGATCAGCGCGCTCGTCGACATGACCAATTATATCATGCTGAGCTACGGCCGGCCGTTGCACGTCTACGACCTCGCGAAACTGCAAGGTGCGATCGTCGCGCGGCGGGCGCGCGACGGCGAGGAGGTCCTCGCGCTGAACGGGAAGACCTACAGGCTCGACCCCAGCATGACGGTGATCGCGGACGACGCGCAGGTTCACGACATCGGCGGGATCATGGGCGGCGAGCATAGCGGCGTCACCGAGGCGACCAGCGACATTCTCATCGAATGCGCTTTCTTCGACCCCGAGCATATCGCGCTGACCGGGCAGAGGCTGGGCCTCACCTCCGACGCGCGCAGCCGCTTCGAGCGGGGCGTCGACCCTGCATTCGTCGAAACCGGGCTCGCGCTCGCCACGAGGATGGCGATCGAGCTGGCCGGCGGCGAGCCCTCGCAGGCGGTCCACGCCGGCACTCCGCCCGCGCCCGACCGGATCGTCGACTATCGCCCGGCGCGCTGCGCGGAGCTGGCCGGGATCGACGTGCCCGAGGACCGGCAGGCCGCGATCCTGCAGAGGCTCGGCTTCACCGTGACCCGCGACGATGTCTGGCGGGTGGCCGTGCCGTCATGGCGTCGCGACGTGGACGGCGCGGCCGACCTCGTCGAGGAGATCGTCCGGATCGAGGGGATGGACAAGGTCCCCTCGACGCCGCTGCCGCGCGCGCCCGGTGTCGCGCGACCGACCGCGACCGCGGACCAGCTGATCGAGCGGCGGGCGCGCCGCGCTGCCGCGGCGCGCGGCCTCAACGAGGCGGTGACCTGGAGCTTCGTCAGCCAGGCGGAGGCCGACGCGTTCGGCGGCTCGGCCTGGATCCTCGCCAATCCGATCAGCGAGGAGATGAAGGCGATGCGGCCTTCGCTCCTGCCCGGCCTGCTCGCCGCAGCCGCGCGCAACGCCGCGCGGGGCGCCGGGAGCATCGCCTTGTTCGAGATCGGGCGGCGCTATCTGGAGGAAGCTGAGCGGCCGACTTTGGGCCTGGTGCTGGCCGGCGGCGATGGCCCCAGGCACTGGCGCGGCGGCGCGGGCGCGGTGGATGCCTATGACGCCAAGGCGGAAGCGCTGGCGATCCTCGCCGCCGCGGGCGCGCCGATCGGCAATCTCCAGGTGCTAGCGGGTGCGTCGGCTGCCTATCATCCGGGCCAGTCCGGCCGGCTCTGTCTCGGGCCCAAGGCGGTGCTTGGCGAGTTCGGCGCTCTCCACCCGCGCATCGCCCGCGCGTTCGACCTTTCGGGGCCGGTCGCCGCCGCCGAAATCTTCCTCGACGCCATTCCGCCCCGGCGCGCGGCGGCCGGCCACCGGCGCAGCGCTTTCGCGCCGCCGCCGCTGCAGGCGGTGACCCGCGATTTCGCCTTCCTGGTCCCGGCAGAGCTGCCCGCCGACCAGCTGCTGCGCGCCGTGAGGGGCGCCGACAAGGCGGCGATTACGGGAGCGAGCCTGTTCGACCTCTTCACCGGCGCCGGCGTGCCGGAGGGAAGCAAGTCGCTGGCGATCGAGGTCGTGCTCCAGCCCAGCGAGAAAAGCTTCACCGAAGACGAGTTCAAGGCGATCTCCGAGCGCATCACGGCCGCGGCGGCGAAGCTTGGCGCCACGCTGAGATCCTGAAATGGCGAGCGAGAAGGAGGTCCGGGCTTCGTTCGCGGAGCAGGCCCATTGGTGCGCGCAACTCGGATCGCCGTTCACCGCGCGCCTGTGCGAGACTTTGGGACGGCGGCTGGACCGGCTGAGCGCGGTGGGGCGGCGCGTGCTGGACTGGCCGGGCGAGCCGCGCGCGCTGGGCGATGCAGTGGCGCTGCGGCTCTGCGCGGGGCTCCATTTCATGGTCCGCGCCGGGCAAGTGCCTGAACTGGAGGCGCTCTATCCTCCGGCCTCGATGCCCGAGGAGGCGATTTTATGGGCGGCGCTGGCGCCGGTCCTCGACCATGGAGGGCTTGAGGCCTGGCTCGACTCCGCGCCGCAGACCAATGAGGTCGGGCGCTCGGCGGTGCTGATGAGCGGGCTGCTCGTCATTGCCGCGCGCTTCGCCCTGCCGATCCGGCTCTACGAGCTGGGCGCGAGCGCCGGCCTCAACCTGCTGCTCGATCATTATCGCTACGATCTCGGCGGCCTGGAGACGGGCAATGCCGCCGCCGGCGTCGTCCTGAAGCCCGAATGGGAGGGCCCGCCGCCGCCCGACGCGATCGTGAAGGTCGTCGAGCGCGCCGGTGTCGACCTCAGCCCGCCCCGCCTGCCGCGGGACGCCGCGCGCCTGCCCGCTTATTTATGGCCGGACCAGCCCGGACGCCTGGCGCGGCTCGAGGCGGCGCTGGCGATCGCCGCCCGCTCTCCGGCGCGCGTCGACAAAGCCGACGCCGCCGACTGGATCGAGGCGAATCTCGCCATCGCGCCGGAGCCCGGCGTGACGCGCGCGGTTATGCATTCGGTCGCGTTCCAATATTTCGGCGCCACCGCGCAGGCGCGGGTCGCGCGGCATATCGAGGCGGCCGGGGCGAAGGCCGATAAGGGCGCGCCGCTCGCCTGGCTGCGGTTCGAGAAGGAGCCCGACGCGGATCGCTACGCGCTCAGGCTGCGGGCCTGGCCCGGCGGCGAGGAATTGCTCGCCTGGACCCATCCGCACGGCAGCAAGGTGACATGGTTAATGGGCCGTTAGCAATCCTAATTATTGTGGGGCCGTAATTATTGCGTTTGAACCAATTCGTCAGTGACGTTCCAGCAACCCTCTAGCCAGGAACAGATTTCCCGCGCGGCGGGGTGCGCGAAGGCGGCGTAGCGGAGGTGCAAGGCCGCGCGCCGCTCCCCGAGCCGATCGAGACCGCGGTCCTGCAGGGTGATGAGGTCCCTCGTAACTCTTGCGGCGAGTTCCTCGCCCAAGATCGCACGCGCGGCGCGCCCGAAAGCCGCGGCATAATCGTAGCACTCGCCGGTCCGGTAGCTTTCGGCCAACGTCAGCAGCGGCACCCGGCTCAGCAAGGGCTGCGAGGCGGGGTTGACGCCATGACCCGCGATCAGCGGGCCGATCCGGGCGGGCCGGCCGGTGAAGGCGCGCAGGTGCAGATGCTGCGACATGCGGGCGCCGTCATTGACCGGATAATTGTCCCACAGCATCGGCTTGCGGCCGAGATGGCCGGCGACGCGGGCGAGATGGCCCTCCGTGAACTCGCCTGCGCAGACCTCCGCGCCCGTCCAGAAGACTCCGATCGCCGGATCGAGCAGGCGGCCCAAATGCTCCAGGTAGAAAGGCGGGCGCTCGCCGAAGGCGACGTCGAGTATGGGATCGTCCGAATAATAGCTCGGGCAGGTGAGGATCCGCGCGGCGATGCCGCGCTCGGCGGCGTGATGGACGATGGCGGCCTGGCGGGCGGCAAGATCGGGGACGTCGCCGCGCATGTCGTCGAACAGCAGGGCGAGATCGTCGGGCTTGAGCGGGGCGAGCCGGGCGAGCTTTGCAGCCAGCGCGTCGCGCCAGCCCCGGCCGGGGTCGAGATGGAGCTCGAACGGGCTCAGGCCGATTCCGAAGCGCACCTGCTCGGCGCGGCAGATGTCGCGGAATTGGCCGAGCGCCTCCAGCTCCGCCTCGGGATGCGGCTCCTGCCAGCGGCGGCGGAGATACGGATCGGCCTTGGGCGCGTAGAGATAGAAGGTGTAGCCGTGCGGGCGCAGGAAACGCACTGCCTCGGCGCGCTCGGCCCAGGACCAGGGCCGGCCGAAAAAGCCCTCGATCAGTCCGAGCTCAGGCAGCATCGCCCGGCTCCAGATCGTTGATCGCCGCATGGACCGCGGCCTCGATCTCGCCGCGCGGCAGGCCGGGCGGGATCGGCGGCAAGAAGCGCATGGTGACGATGCCGGGCCGCTTGGCGAGCCGGCCGCGCGGCCACAGCCGGCCGACATCGACCGCGACCGGCACCACCGGCAGCTTCAACGCCCGATAGAGGCCCGCGAAACCCGATTTCAGCGGCGGCCTCTCTCCAGGCGGCACCCGCGTGCCTTCCGGGAAGATCACGATCGGCCGGCCTTCGGCGATCGCCGCCTCGGCGGCGCGCATCATCCGTCTCAGCGCCGCCGCGCCGCCCGCGCGGTCGATCGGGATGACGCCGTAGCGCTTCACCACCCATCCCCAGAGCGGGATATCGATCAGCTCGCGCTTCAGCACCATCGCCGGCTGATCGAGCATCCGGATGATCTCGAACGTTTCGAACATCGACTGGTGCTTGACCGCCACCAACGCGGCGCCGGCGGGCAGCTGCCCCTCGACCCGGGTGCGGATGCCGAGCAGATAATGGGCACACCAGCGGTGGAAACCGACCCAGACATAGACCCAGCGCCGCAGCGCCCGCGTCCCGAACAGGCTGATCGGAAAGGAGAGCAGGACCGCCGGCACGGTGCCGCCGTAAAAAACCAGGGCGAAGAGGAGGGAACGCAGCGCCGCCACCGATCCGCCCCTAGAGCCCGAGCAGGCCGGCGGCCCAGCCGACCAGCAGCTTGTTATATTCCTCGAAGCTCTGGCGAAGATCGGGGCTGGTGGCGACGGCGTCGGCGAGGATGCTGATCTCCGGCCCCACTTTTCGCCCGATCTCGTAGCGGGCGCGGCGCATATGGACGTCGCTGGTGACGAGGCGGATCGAGCGGTAGCGCCGCCGCGCCAGCCAGCGCGCCACCTCCTCGGCGTTGGTGCGGGTGTCGACCGATTCCCGGCCGAGCGCGATCCGCTCGGGGAAGGTGCGCGGATCGACGCGATAGCGGTTGGCATAGTCTTCCGGCCGGGCGGCGGGCGGCACGCCCGAGATCAGCATCGTCCGGGCAAGCCCCCGCTCCATCCGCTCGAAGCCGCGCTCGAGCCGGCCGGGGCCGCCGGTGAGCACGACGATCGCGTCGGTGCGCTCGTCTCCCGCGGGCTTGGGCAGGGTAAGCGCGAAGGCGCCGTAGCCGACCAGATAGGCCCCAAGGAGGACCGCGACGATGCGGAAAGTCCAGCGGATCACAGCATCCGCCCCAGCGCCCTGAGGATGGTGAGCCGCGCGACCAGCATGGCGAGGAGAACGCCGAACAAGGGCAATCCGATCAATATCCCCCAGGCGGGCGCCGGCACGCTGGCCGAGCCGAGCAGCTCGGAGCCCAAAGCCTGGACGCGCTGCCCTATGCCGATCAGGACCAAAGCGGCGAGGATGAAGCCGACCAGGCCGCCGAACAGAGCGTCGAGCGCGATCCGCCGCTGGAACAGGCGCGCGACCTGGACGTCGGTCGCGCCCATGAAGTGGAGCACCTCGATCGTCGCGCGGTGCATGTCGAGCGCGGCGCGGGCGGCGAGCACGACGGTGGCGGCCGTGGCCGCGACCATCAGCAGCACGAGCCCCGCCGCAAGCCATTTGAGCGCGCCGATCAAAGAGGCCAAAGGCGCCAGCCACTGGCCGTTATCGTCGACCCGGGCGGCCGGCGCGGCGGCGGTGACGACGCGGCGCAGGTTGGCGAGCGCCTGGTGCCCCTCAGGCGTCAGATCGACGTCGATCAGCGCCGGGACGGGAATGTCGGTCTCGAGCCCGCCCGTGCCGAGCCAGGGCTCGAGCAGCCGGTGGATCTCCTCCTCGGGGACCGGCCGGACCGCGACCACGCCGGGCAAATTCTCGATCGCCCGGGCGGCGGCGGCGGCCTGGGCCTGGCGCCGCGCTGGATTGGCCTCGACGATCTGGATGGTGACGCGGCCGCCGATCTGGTCGTCGAGCCGGGTGGCGGCGCTGGCGAGGCCCATGCCGGCGGCCGCGGCGAGCACGGTCAGGAACATCATGATCGCGATCACCCAGGGCATCGGCCCGGAGAGCCGCCCCTCGGGGAGCAGGCCGCGCTCGGCCCGGCCGAACTTGCGCACGCCGCCCTTCACGTCTCGGCCCTCTTGGGGGGATGACGCAGCGCCCCGGTCGGATCCGCGATCTGCCCGCGGTCGAGCCGCAGCATCTCCGAGCGCTGCACCCGCGAGAGGAGGTGGAGATCGTGGGTGGCGACGACGACCGTGGTGCCGAGCCTGTTGAGGGAGTCGAACAGATGCAGCAGGCGGTGCGCCATCTCTGGATCGACATTGCCGGTCGGCTCGTCCGCGACCAGCAATTCGGGCCGGCCGATGACGGCCCGCGCGATGGCGACGCGCTGCTGCTCGCCGCCCGAAAGCGTCGCCGGACGGGCGCTGGCGCGATCGGCGAGCCCGACCCAGGCGAGCATCTCGCGCACCGGGGTTTCCAGATCGCGGTCCTCGACGCCGGCGACGCGGAGCGGCAGCGCGACATTGTCGAAGGTGGAAAGGTGCGGCACCAGCCGGAAATCCTGGAAGACGACGCCGATCCTCCGGCGAAAGCCCGGCAGGCGCGCGCGCGGCATGGTGACGATATCCTCGCCGAACAGCCGGATCAGGCCGCGGCTCGGGCGCAGCGCCAGATAGAGCAATTTGAGCAATGACGTCTTGCCGGCGCCCGACGGCCCGGTCAGGAAGTAAAAGCCGCCTTCCTTCAGCGAGAAAGCGAGATCGGACAGCGTTTCGGCGCCGGTGCCGTAGCGCAGCCCGACATTTTCGAACTGGACGATCGAACCGCTCGCGTTCAGCGCCCGCCTCCCCGGTCAAAACCCACGTTTACGCCATGGCATGGCGGCGGCGTCCGCTTCAAGCGTCTCGCCAGCTTTGCGTGACGCGCCAACGGCTTGCATCGCCGGACTTGGGCGTGCTTAGAGTCGCGGGGACTGTTTTTTTGGAAATGCGCGCCGCCGATGATCCTGTCCTGCCCGTCCTGCAAGACCCGCTACGTGGTGCCGGACAGCGCGATCGGGCCCACCGGCAGGAAGGTGCGCTGCGCCGCCTGCCGCTTCTCCTGGGTGCAGGACGCAGCCCCGCTCGACCTCAAGGAGCCGGCCCCCGCCGCTGCGCCCGCGCCCGCCGCCGCGGCGGCGCCGGCGCCGCGGGAGGACCCGGCGCCACCGCCCTCCTGGGTTCCGCCTGAGTCCGTCCCCGCCGACGAGGCCCCTTATTACCGGCCCCGGCGCAACCGGGCGCGGCTTTGGACGATCATCGCGGTCGCCGCCGGATTGCTGATGGTCGGCGCGGTGGTGGCGCTGCTGGTGTTTGGCCTGCCGGAGCCCATCCAGCGCATCGTACGGCTGCCGGTAGGAAGCTCGAGCGCTCTCACCATCACCGGCCGGGCCGAGCCGAGCCGGCTGGAGAGCGGCCAGGACATGCTCACCCTGCGCGGCGAAATCGTCAACCGCAGCGACGAGGTGCAGCCCATCCCGCAGATTCAGGCCGAGCTGCGCGACGCGCAGGACCGGGTCGTCCACACCTGGCAGATCGCGCCGCCGGCACCGGAGATCGGGCCGCGCGGGCGAATCCGCTTCGACAGCGCCGAGCGCGGCGTGCCCCGCGGCACGCGCAACCTCACCCTGCGCTTCGGCTCCTGAGCACCCGGGCGAAGCGGCCGAACTGCAGCAGGGCGGTGACCAACATGCCGATGCCGGCCGCATAAGCGAGCCCGTCGGGTCCCCAGCCGCCCCGCACCAGCAGCCAGCCAAGGCTGCCGGTGACGAGGAAGAAGCCGATGATGCCGTTGAGGCTCGCCCAGACCTGCTCGCCGAGCGAGCGCAAGGCGGAGGCGAACACATATTGGAGGCCGTCGAAGACCAGGAACGCGCCCATCACGCCGAGCATCGCCGCGGCCAGCGACAGCACCTCCGGATCGTCCGAAAAGGGCCAGACCAGGGAGGACGCTCCGAACACGAGCAGCAGCGAGCCGAGCCCGAGGATGATCGCGGCGAGCGCGGCGGCGATCATCGCCCTGGGCCAGGCCTCGCCCGGCTCGCCGGCGCCGACGGCATTGCCGACCCTGACGCCCGCGGCCGAGCCGAAGCCCATGGAGAGGGCGAAAGCGATATTGTGGATCGAAAGCATCGCCTGGAAGGCGCCGGTGGCGGCGTGGCCCAATTGGGTGGAAAGCACCATCAGCCAGGAAAAACCCGCCAGCTCGAGGCAGGCGCCGACCGCCGGCATCAGCCCGAACCAGGCGAGGCGCGGGACCCCCGCAAGCGCGCGCCGCAGCGACGCGGCCGTCCAGTCGCGCACGCCGCGCTCGCCCGCGCGCGGCAAGCGCCAGATCAGGGCCAGCATGAAGAGAGCGCCGAGCGCCGAGGTCGCCGCGGTCGCATAAGCGGCGCCGACCGCGCCCATCGCCGGCAGGCCGAAATGGCCTCCGACCCAGGCCCAGGCGAGCACTGCGTTGACCGGCAGCATCGCGAGATTGACGGTCATCACCCGTCGCGGGCGGCTGATGCCCTCGAGGAAATAGGACGAGGCGGCGATCAGGAACTGAAAGGGGAAAGCGAACGCCATCGCCCGGACCACCGCCGCGCCCGGCGCGCGCAGGCCGGGCTCGACCTCAGCCAAAGAGAGCAGCTCCAAGGCCAGGAGGCCCAGAATCCCGGTCATCGCCAGCCCGCCGAGCAGCCCGAGCACGAGGCCGGAGCGCAGGATGTCGCCAGTCTCCTTCAGCCGCCCGCCGCCGTCGGCGCGCGCGGCGTGGACGAGCACGCCCGTCAACCCGGCAAAGCCGATCACGACCGAGATGAAGGTGAGTATCCGGCTCGCCCCCAAAGCGGCGAGCTCCGCCGTGCCGTAATGGCCGACAACGGCGACGTCGATCATGTGCATCAACGTCCAGTTGAGGCTGGTCAGCATGATCGGCCAGGCGAGGCGCAATATGCGCCCGCCTTCCGCGATCAAGCCTGCCCGGTTGTCGTTCATCGCCGCCGCCGATAGACAATCCTCATGCGGATCGGAATACTGACCGGCGGAGGCGACGTACCGGGCTTGAACGCCTGCATCCGCTCGGTGGTGCTGTCGGCGGACGATCTCGGCTGGGAGGTGACCGGTTTCCGGCGCGGCTGGGAGGGGGTGATGGGGATGGACCCCGCTGATCCCGCCAGCGTCGCCGCGCACAGCGTGGCGCTGACCCGCGAAGGCGTGCGCGGGATCGACCGGGCGGGCGGCACCATCCTCCATACCTCGCGGCGCGACCCCCGCACGGAGAAGGAAGGCGACCGCACCGGCCGCGTGCTGGAGGTGCTCGGCGCGCTCGGCATCGACGCGATGATCACCCTGGGCGGCGACGGCACCTTGCGCTTCTCGGCCCATCTCGCCGCGCAGGGCGTGACCGTGATCTCGGTCCCCAAGACGATGGACAACGACGTCTACGGCACCGATTATTGCATCGGCTTCTCGACCGCGGTCAGCCGCTCGGTCGAGGCGATCAACGCGCTCAGGACCACCGTGGAGAGCCACGAGCGGGTCGGCATCGTCGAATTGTTCGGACGCAGGAGCGGCGAGACCGCCCTGCTCGCCGGCTTCCTCGCCCAGGTCGACCGCACCGTGATCGCCGAGGTGCCGGCCGATCTCGACGTGCTGCTGCCCCTGCTCGCCGAGGACAAGGCCAGCAACCCGGCCCATTATGCGATGTGCGTGATCTCAGAAGGCGCGAAGATCGCCGGCGAGGGCGCGGCCGGCGGCGAGGGCGACATCGCCAAGCCGGCGAGCGAACGCGCGGAAGGCGGCGTCGGCCAGAGGCTCGGCAGGGCCATCACCAGCCGGCTCGGCGACGGCGTGGTCATCCAGGAGCTCGCCTATCTGATGCGCTCAGGGGAGCCCGACGCGATGGACCGGATGGTCGGCTTCGCTTTCGGCGGGCTTGCCGTGCAGCTGCTCGAGCGCGGCGAGAAAGCGCGGATGGTGACGCTCTCGGACGGCAATTACAGCCATGTCCCGATCGACACATTGCTCCACGGCCGCAAGTCGGTCGACGTCAGCGCGCTCTACGACAAGGCGGCCTATCGCGCCCGGCTGATGCGGGTCGAGGGCATGCCGATGTTCCTGTACTAGCGATTTCGAGCGGGCGCAGCCCGCGACTCGGAAATCGCGGCAACGGGAATTGCCTGGCGCAAGAAGCGCTGCTAGAGGCCCCGCTCCTACCATCCGGGAGGCTTTGCTTCCCGAGACATGACGTGCGGTCGTGGCGGAACTGGTAGACGCGCAGCGTTGAGGTCGCTGTGGCCGCAAGGCCGTGGAAGTTCGAGTCTTCTCGACCGCACCATTTTACAATCCGGAATGATCGGGGCATCACCGCCACATGACGGGGGTCCCAAGCGAAGCGAGCATGACGCCGACGCGCAAGCTCGGCCTGGTGATGTGCGTCGCGCTCGTCGTCGGCAACATGGTTGGCTCGGGCGCCTTCCAGCTGCCGCGCGATCTCGCGCCTTTGGGCTGGAGCTCGGTCTATGGCTGGCTGATGACGATCGCCGGGACGCTGTGCCTCGCGGTCGTGCTGACCCGGGTAGGGCGGGGACGGGCCGACAGCTGCGCGGCCTTCGCCTATCCGGCCGCCGCCTTCGGCCCTGGCACGGGCTTCGTCGTCGCCTGGTCCTACTGGATCTCCTGCTGGACCGCCAATGCGACGCTGGCGGTGGCGGTGGTCAACAGCCTCGCCTTCATCTGGCCGGCCCTCAGGCAGCCAGGCGTGGCGATCGCTTTGGCGATGGGCTGCCTGTGGCTGCTCACCTTGGTCAACTGCCTGGGCGTCAGGGAAGCGGGCAAGGTCCAGGTCGTCACCACCCTGTTGAAGCTGCTGCCGCTGGTTGGCGCGATCGTCGCCGCGATCTGGCTGCTGGGGAGCGGCGCGGCCGCGCCCGTCGCCCACGATTCGGTGCCGGTGACCGCGGGAAACATCCAGACGGCCGCGACCTTCACCTTGTTCGCCATGCTGAGCTTCGAAAGCGCGATGGCCGCCGGGGACCGGGTGGCGAATCCGGAGCGCAACGTGCCCCTCGCGACGATGATCGGGACGGTCCTGGCCGGCCTCATCTATCTCTTCGCCTGCTCGGCGGTGACCCTGCTGCTGCCCGCCGCCGCGCTGCAGGACTCGCCCGCGCCCTTCGCCTTGTTCTTCACATTGATCGATCCGGCCTTGGGGCCGGTCGTCGCCGCTTTCATGGCGATCGCGGCGCTCGGCGCGCTCAACGGCATCGTGCTGGTGCAGGCCGAGATGCCGCTGGCGCTGGCGCGCGAGCGGCTACTGCCGGCGTCGCTCGCCCGCTTCAACCGCAACGAAATCCCCTATCGGATCCATATCGTCTCGACGGGGCTCGCGACCGTGCTGGTGCTCGCCAATTACACGCAGAGCGTCGCCGAATTGTTCAACTTCATGGTGCTGGTGACGACGTCGGTGTCGCTGATCTTCTACCTGGTGAGCACGCTTGCGGGCCTGCGGCTGAAGATGCTGGGCAGGCTCCAAGGGTCGGCGGTCTTCGTCGCCGTCGCCATCGCCGCCGCGCTCTATTGCCTCTGGGCCTTTTACGGCGCCGGGGTGCGGGCGAGCCTGTGGAGCCTGGCGATGACCGCCGTGGCGGTTCCCGTCTACCTGCTCATGCGCCGGGCAAACCGCTCCAGCCAGGCGGGGGCGGGCTCTCCAGCCGCGTCTCCGGAATCAGCCGCCTGAGCTTGCGCGCGAAGCTCCTCAGGCACACCTCGCTCCGCCCGAGCGGGCCGGGCGTATAAAGGTCCGAGCCCATGCCCTGCTGGACGCGGCGGATCAGCGCCGTGTCCTCCTCGTTGACGCGGCGGTTGATCCGCCAATTGAGGTAGCGCGCCGCCTTCATCGCGCGCCCGGCGCCCGGCACGGCGTAGCTCACCTCGCGGATCATCGTCCGGGTCGGGCCGACCGGGACGAAGTGCATGAAATCCACCTGGTCCGGATAGATGTCGATCGCGACGTTGGGCCAGAGCTTGTAATAGCCAGGTCCGGCCCGCCTCGGCCGGCAGCAGCGCCTGATAGGCGCGCTCGGAGAGGTTGGCCGAGGGCCGCTCGACCAATTCGCCCGACATGCGGTCGACATGCGCCCCCGCCTCGATCCGATAATCGCCGCCGAACAGGCGCGTGAGGCCGGGATGGGCGACCTTGATGTGCAGCCCGTCCGAATAATTGTCGGCGACGTTCTTCCAGTTGACGTCGCGCGGCCGCATCGTGATCCGGCCGATCGCCTCCAATTCCTCGAAGCGGTGGGGCGCGGTTTCGACGTCATGGGGCGCCATCATCTCGGCCACGCTCGGGCCGCCGGCCTCGAGCCGGACGAACAGAAAGCCGCGCCAGTTTTCGAGCTCGACGGGGATCAGGCCGAGCGCGGCCGGATCGAGGCCCGGATAATCCTCCCGGCTCGGCACTCCGACGAGGCGGCCGTCGCTGGCGTAGGTCCAGGCGTTATAGGGGCAGGTCAGCCGTCTCGCGCAGCCGGCCTCGCCGTCGACCAGCCGGGAGCCGCGGTGGCGGCAGACATTGGCGAAAGCGCGCGGGGCGCCGTCATCCCCCCGGATAACCAGGATGCTCTCGCTCAATATCTCCAGCGTCCGCCATTCGCCCGCTTTTGCGATATCGTTGGCGTGGCAGACGATCTGCCAGGCGGGGCGGATCAGCCGCGCCATCTCGACCCGGAAATATTCGGGATCGCGATAGACCCAGCCCGGCAGGCTCAGCTCCTCCTGGGCATCGGCCTCGCGGGGCTTCAGGCGGGCGACTTCGGACATGTGGTTCCCCTTGCCGCCGCTGTAGCAGTCCACGTCATTCCAGCGAAAGCTGGAATCCCACTTTTCTTCCTGCAGCGGCGGAGCGGGAAGAAGGGAGATTCCAGCTTTCGCTGGAATGACGGGGAGTGGATGACGCCCGAAAGTCGCGCCAGACGACTTTCCATTGATCGGGAGCGGGCCCGCCCCCACATCGTCGCTCATGGACAAGATCGACCTGCCCGATTCCGAATGGAAGAAGCGGCTCTCTCCCGAGCAATATCATGTGCTGCGCGAGGGCGGCACCGAGCGCGCCTTCACCGGCGTGCTCTACGACAATCATGCGACGGGAGCCTATCGCTGCGCGGCCTGCGGCAACGCGTTGTTCGACAGCGGCACCAAGTTCGAGAGCGGCAGCGGCTGGCCGAGCTTCACCGGTCCGGCGGCGAAGGACCATGTCACGCTGCACGACGACGTCAGCCTCGGCATGCGCCGCACCGAAGTCCGCTGCGCCCGATGCGGCGGCCATCTCGGCCATGTCTTCCCCGACGGCCCGGGCCCGGAGGGCCTGCGCTACTGCATCAATTCGGCCGCCCTCGATTTCGAGAAGAGCCACGTCGACAAGGACGTCGGGCAGTAAGCCCGCATTCATGCGTTTCGCGCTTCTGCTTGCGGCGATGACTCGCCCCCCTTATCGCTAGCGCGCCATGGCCACCGCCGCCGACGATCTCTCCTCGCCCCCGCGATCGCGCTTCCGGCGCATCCTCGGCACCGGCCTCAAGGTCCTGGCCTATCTGACGGTGATCTCGCTGGTCGCGCTCGGCATCGCCGTCTCGGTCGCGGTCAGCCAGCTGCCCTCTTATGCCGAGCTGGTCCGCCGCGGCGATCTCGGCCAGATGATCCGCGTGCGCGCCGCCAACGGCCAGATCATCCACACCATGGGCCCGAGCTTCGGCGAGTGGATAACCTATGAGCGGATTCCGCCGGTGATGCGCGACGCGATCGTCGCGGTCGAGGACCGGCGCTTCCGCTCGCATCCCGGCGTCGATCCGATCGGCATGTTCCGCGCGCTGGGCGTGCGCTTCCAGGAGGGACGCTGGAGCCAGGGCGGATCGACCATCACCCAGCAGCTCGCCCGCAACATCTTCCTGAACAACGACCGCACCTTCGCCCGCAAGCTTCGCGAGGGGGTCCTGGCGCTGGCGCTCGAATGGCGATTCTCCAAGGAACAGATCCTCGAACTCTATCTCAACCGCGTCTATTTCGGCGGCGGCGCCTACGGCATCGACGCCGCCGCCCGCCGCTTCTTCGGGCACAGCGCCGCGACCCTGAGCGTCGGCGAGGCGGCGATCATCGCCTGCCTCGTCAAGGCGCCGTCCAATTATTCGCCGACCGCCGACCTCGCGGCGGCGCGCGACCGCGGCCGGGTCGCGCTGGAGCTGATGGTCGAAAATGGCGCCATCACCCGGGCCGAGGCCGACGCGGCCGATCTCGACTCGATCGGGCTCGCCCGGGTGGTCCAGAGGCAGAACAGCAGCCGCTACTTCATCGATTGGGTGCTGCCCCAGCTCGACACCCTGATCGACGAGACCAGGGCGCCGCTCGACGTATGGACGACGATCGACCCCAACATGCAGCGCGCCGCCGACGCCGCGATCAACGCCAACGCGCCGCGCGGCGCGCAGGGCGCGCTGATCAGCCTCGACCGTGACGGCGCGGTCAGGGCGATGGTCGGCGGGCGCAACTATGTCGGCTCCAATTACAACCGCGCCACCCAGGCCAACCGCCAGCCGGGCTCCTCGTTCAAATTGTTCGTCTATCTGGCCGCCCTGGAGGCGGGCTACCGGCCTGAGACGATCGTCCAGGACGCGCCGATCACGATCAACGGCTGGACGCCGCGCAACGACAATGGCCGCCATGCCGGGCCGATTCCGCTGCGCATCGCCTTCGCTTATTCGGTGAACACGGTTGCGGTCCGCCTCGCCCAGCAGGTCGGGACTCGCGCCGTCGCCGACATGGCGCAGCGCTTCGGGATCACCACCAGGATCGCCACCAATCCGAGCATGGCACTTGGCTCGTCCGAGGTGCGCCTGATCGACATGACCCGAGCCTATGCCTCGATCGGGCGCGGCGGCGTCTCGGTAACGCCCTACGGCATTCGCCGGGTGACCACGACCGACAACACGATCCTCTACCAGCACCCGCCGGACGAGGCCCGCACCCTGGTCGCGCCCTGGATCGCCGCGCAGATGACCGAATTGCTCCAGGGAGTCGTCCAGGTGGGCACCGGCCGCGCCGCCCAGCTCGGCCGGCCGACCGCGGGCAAAACCGGGACGACGACGTCGAACAAGGACGGCTGGTTCATCGGCTTTTCGAGCGGAATCACCACCGGCGTGTGGATGGGCCGCGACGACAATCGCGCTCTGCCCGGCCTTTCGGGCGGCCGCGCGCCGGCCGGCGCCTTCCATGATTATATGGCCCGCGCCGTCGCCAACCGCCCGGTCGAGCAATTCACCACCGACGTCACCGGCCCCGAATGGCAGGTCGACGAGGGCGACAACCAGCTCTTCCTCGCCCCGCCAGACGACGCGCCGCTCGTCGACCAGGACGGCAATCCGGTCGAGCGAGCGCCGCCGCCCGACGACGATCCCGGGCCGCGCCGCGGACCCGACGAGGCGATCGCGCCCGAGGAGGAAGGGCTCGAGGCCGAGCGCGACGACGACCGCCGGGAGCGCCGCCGCGAGGATCGGCGGGAGGACACCTACGCCGCCTGACCCGGAGCCGAAGCTCAGCGCGGGCCGATGCGGTGGAGGGCGGCGCCTTCGCGCTTCAGCCAGGCGCGCGCCGGTTTCGGATCGGCGCCCAGCAGCTCCGCGACCAACGCGTGAAATTCCGGGCCGTGATTGAGGTGGACGCGGTGCGCGACCTCGTGCGCGACGGTGGCGCGGCGGACATGTTCGGGCGCCAGGATCAGGCGCCAGCTGTAGCGGATCGCACCGCCGCTCGAGCAGCTACCCCAGCGCGACAGGGGATCGCCGATGCCGACCCGCGCCACGGTGACGCCCGCTTTGACGGCGAATTCGTCGGTCTCGCGCCCGAGCAGATCGAGCGCATGCGCCTTCAGCCAGCGAAGGACCCGCCGCTCCAGCCCGTCGAGTGGGCCGCCCGCGACCAGCCGACCCTCTTCGCGCGCGATCCGGCGGGGCCGCGCCGGATGCCAGTCGATCAGGTGGGGCTCGCCGTGGAGCGGCACCGATGCGCCCGGCGCGAAGGCGACAGGCGTTGGAATGTCGGCCAGCGCCGCCTCGATCCAGGCGCGGTGGCCGCCCGCCCAGGCGAGCGCCCGCCGCTGCGAGGTCCGGCGCGGCACGGTCAGCAGCACCGAGCGGGTGCGCGGATCGACGCTGAGCCGCATCCGCCGGGCGCGCGGCGACACCTTCAGCCTGACCGGCGTCTCCCCGATGAGGAGATCAGAGGATGCGGTCGATGAGATGATGGTCCAGATCGCCAGCGTCATCCTCCGATATCGTCCAGCCGCGCACCGATATCCCGGCCTCGTGCACCGTCTCGCGGCTGCCGCTCACCAGATAGTGCCAGTCGGCCAGGGGCTTGCCCTCGCCGCGCAGCCGATAGGCGCAGGTCACGGGCAGCCAGTCGATCTCGCGCATCTTGGACGCGTCGAGCCGCACGCAATCGGGCACGAAGACCCGGCGCAGCTTGTAGTTGGAGCAGCGGCAGCTGGTCCGGTCGAGCAGGCGGCAGGCGACGTTGGTCGGGTAGAGCGCGCCGGTCCGCTCGTTCTCGAGCTTGTGCAGGCAGCATTTGCCGCAGCCGTCGCACAAAGCCTCCCATTCCTCGCGGTTGAGGCTCTCGATCGGCTCCTCCCAGAAACGCTCCCTCATCGCACCCAGCGCCCCAATTCGGTCGCCACGCCGGCGGGGCCCTGGTCGTGCGGGATGATCGCGATGGGCGCGCCGTCCGGCCCGTAGAGCACCGCATTGCGGCTGTGGTTCATGAGATAGCCGCCGGAGGTACCCGCCCCGCGCTCATAATGGACGCGATGGTGGCGCGCGGCCAAAGCGATCTCCTCGGGCGTGCCGGTGAGTCCGATCATCCTGGGATGGAAGGCGGCGACATATTGGCGCAGCGCCGCGGGCGTGTCGCGCTCAGGGTCGATGGTGATGAAGATCGGCTGCACCCTGGCGGCGCGGGCGGCATCCTCGCCCTCGAACCGGCGCAGGCCGGCGCCGATCACGCGCATGTCGATCGGGCAGACGTCCGGGCAATAGGCATAGCCGAAATAGACCAGCCGATATTTGTCGGCGAAATCGCGGTCGCTGACCCGGCGGCCGTTCTGGTCGGTCAGCGCGAAGGAATCGCGCATCGGCGCGCCCTTGAGCGGCGGATCGGGCACCGGCTCGGGCGCGCAGGCGCCGAGCGCCGCCGCCAGCAGCAGGGAAATCAGGGCCACGGAGCGGCGCGAGGCGCTTTCGTTCATGACAGGCCCAGCCTTGCTTTGCTAAGGGCCTGCGATCAAGTCATATGGATCGGGGAATGCGAGGCTGATGGCCAGGACCAACAGGATTTTGCTCTTGGGCGCGCTCATGGCGGCGTTCGCGGTGCCGGTCGCCGCGCAGAGCTTCTCGGAAGGATTCACCTTCCTGAAGGCGGTGCGCGAGCGCGACGGCAATGTCGCCCAGCGGATTCTCTCCAATCCGAGCTCGACCGCGGTCAATTATCGCGACCCGAGCAGCGGCGAGACCGCGCTCCACATCCTCGTGCGCGGCCGCGATTCGGGCTGGCTCAACTATATGCTCGCCCGTGGCGCCCGGCCCGACGCGGCCGCCAATGACGGCGCCACGCCGCTGATCCTCGCCGCCCAATTGGGCTGGATCGACGGCGCCACCTTGCTGCTGCAACGCGGCGCCAACCCCAATCTCGGCAATTCGCGGGGCGAGACGCCGCTCATCCTCGCGGTCCAGCGGCGCGATATCCAGATGGTGCGCCTGCTCCTCAGCGCCCGCGCCGATCCCAACCAGACCGACAATATGTCGGGCAATTCGGCGATCGATTATGCGCGCCAGGACAACCGCGCCGCCGTCATCCTGCGCGAGCTCGAGCGGGTCCGCGCGCCCCGCGCCCCGGCCGGTTCGAGTCCGCCCCGGAACTAATCGAGCCCCGCCAGCCCCGGATCCAGATCGCCGGCCAGGCGGCGGGCGGCGCGGCGGGCGAAGCGCAGGGTCTCGGCCTTGCGGCGCGCGGGCGCGAGCGGGCGGCAGGGCGCCTCGCGAATCACCTCGGCATCGTAGCGGTCGGCGACGATCAGCCCCGCGCAGCCCAGGCCGAAGCCGTCCCGGTCGAACGGCTCCAGGCCGAATCCGGCGGGCACCGCCCAGTAGAAAAGGTCGCAATAATCGAGGTAGTCGACCCATTTCTGGTCGCCGAACAGGTCCGCGCGCGACACCTTGATTTCGACGATGGTCAACTGGCCGCGGGCGTCGATCGCGACCATGTCGGCGCGCCGGCCGTTGGGCAGGGGCACTTCGCACAAAGCGAACATGTCGCCGCGGAAGAACAGGCGGGTGACGCCGCGCGCCACGTCCTGCGCAATCAGCGGCGCGTCGGCGAAGCAATCGAGTTGCGGCGACTCGGGCAGCGAAGCCATGGCCGCGAGACTAGAATGAAACGGGAACGAATAAAAGCGTTCCCCGGCGTCAGCGGTAGAAGACGTGGTTTCCCACGGTCGCCACGCGGGTCAGCCGCCAGCGCGGGTTGACCCGCCGCGCGTGGAAGAAGAGCGCGCGCGGGGCGCCTCCCTCGGCGAGCTGGTCGGTCGCGATATGGGCGATGGCGACGGCGATGTGCCAGTCGCGCGAGCCTGACGGCGGCTGCGGGATGGCGCCGCGGCGGACGAAGGAGAATTGGCTGGGCTGGCGGACGACACCGCACAGGGTCGGCGCGAAGCGGCCCGAACGGGCGCGATTGATGATCACTTCGGCGACGGCGAGCTGGCCGGAAAGCGGCTCGCCGCGCGATTCCCAATAGACGGCGCGCGCCAGGCATTCGGCCTCCGCGTCGGCGGTTTCCCTGCCCGCATGGTCCGCGACCAGATCGGCGAGCGAACGGGCCTCGCTCGGGGCGGGAGCGGCGGCGGAAACCTCTTCGGGTCCCGGGTTGGAGTCGGCCGGGACCGCCGGGGCGTCCTGGGCAGCGAGCGCCGGCGTGGCGAGCAGCAAGGCGGCGCAAAGCCCCAGAAAATATCCGCGTCGCATCCAGATCCCCCTTGCCCTCGCCCCCGCCATGGCGAGCGGGTTCGGGCGGGGTCAACCGACCTCGTTCATTTCAGCGGCGAAGCGTTCGGCGGACGCGACGTCCAGCTCCAGTATCCACAGATCGGGATCATATTTGCGGCGCCGGTCGAGCAGCGCCTGGAATGCCACGGCGCTCTCCAGCGGCCGCGCGGAGGCCTCCCAGGCATAGCTCCCGTCCGGCTGGAGCAGGCGCTCGAGGAAGCGGGCCCGGACTCCCCGCTCGGCCAGGACGACCGCGATCGCGCCGGCGGTGGAATCCCCCCTTGCGAGGACCGCGCCGAAGCCGCCTTCGTCCTGCGCGCGCCTGATCAGGGCCGAGACCAGCACCGAGCTCGCCAGGCGTCCGCTCACGCCGAACGATAGCCGTCGAGGCTGGACAGGGGGATGTGCGAGCGCATGAACGTGCCGGTGCCGCGCGCCGCCTCCTCGCCGTCGGGCAGGATCAAGCGCGCCTCGCCGACGAACACCCGCCGCTTGCCGCTCACCCAGCGGCCCTCGGCGACCACCGGGCCGGCCCTGAGCGGCCGGGTGAAGACCAGGTTGAAGGCGGTGGTCAGCAGGAAACGGTCGCTGACCATCGAATTGCAGGCGTAGAAGGCGGCATCGTCCATCATCTTGAAATAGAGCGTGCCATGGGCCGCGCCCGCCGCGTGGTGGCTGGCCGGCCCGACCTCGAAGCGGATCCGCGCGCAGCCGGGCTCGGCGATCTCGATCTCGGACTCGAACAAGGCGTTGATCGCCGCGCTGCGATACAGCGATTCGAGCGCGCGGAAGTGCGCCGCCTCGCCCTCGGCGCGGGGTTCAGGCGGCATCCCGCGCTTCCCCGCCGGCGAGCAAGGCATAGAGCGCGTCCCTGGAGCGCGCGCCGCGCAATTTGGCGACCAGTTGCGGGTCGCGGAAGACGCGGCTGACCCGCGCCAGAGCCTTCAGATGGTCCGCCCCCGCATCGGGCGGCGACAGCAGCAGAAAGACCAGGTCCACCGGCAGCCCGTCGATCGACTGGAAATCGACCGGCGATTCGAGCCGCGCGAAATAGCCGAACACCGCGGGCAGCCCCTCGATCTTGCCGTGCGGGGTGGCGGCGCCGCCGCCGAACCCGGTCGAGCCGATCTTCTCGCGCGCGGCGAGGCTGGCGACGATGGTCTTGGCGGGAAGGCCGGTGAGCCGCGACGATGCCGCGGCGAGCTGCTGGAACAGCCCCTTTTTGTTGGCGGTGACGAGATCGGCGTCCACCGACTTGTCGCTCAATATGTCCGAAAGATCGCTCATCAGTACACCGGATGGGAAGCGGTTGCTTCCGTGGATGAATGGGATTGACGCAAATCTGCCCGCTAGGGCGCGCTCCGCTCGGGCTCGACCCAGCCGATCGTGCCGTCGCCGCGCCTATAGACCATGTTGAAGGCGCCGCTGCCGCTGTTGCGGAACATCAAGGCGTTGGTGTTGCGAAGATCGAGGAGCATCACCGCGTCCGACACCGAGGCGGTGGGTATGTCCACCCTGGTTTCGGCGATCACCGGCGGATAATCGACCGGCTCCTCGGGCTCCGGGGGCGGCGCGAACACCGTATAGCCGGCCTCCGCCGCCGCTTCGGCGAGCGCTTCGGAATGCGCGGACTGGGCGTGGCGGTCCTTGAGCCGCCTTTTGTAGCGCCTGAGCTGCGTCTCGATCCGGTCGGCGGCCTGCTCGAACGCCGCCGGCGCCACCGCCGCGCCCGCCGAGCCCTTCAGCACCACGCCCTGGGGCACGTGGGCGACGATGTCGCAGGTGAAGCTGTGGTCATAGGGGCCCTTGCCGAAGGTGACCTGGGCGGAAATCGCGCGGGAGAAATATTTGTCGGCGAGGGCGCGGAGCCGTTCGTCCACCTGCTGCCTGAGCGCCTCGCCGGTGTCGATCTGATGACCGGAGACCCTTATGTCCATCATCGTCTCCAATGCCTCACGGCGCGCATGTGGGCGCGCCGGAGCTTTTGGTCAACCGGGTCTGAGATCCGCCTTCAGAGCCGGTTCCAGATGGGGTCCTTGATCTTCGCCAGGAAGGCGGCGTGCCGCGCCAGCTCCTCGCCGCTGGCGGCGTGCGGCCGGGGCGGGCGGACCGCGGCCGCGAGCGGCGAAAGGCGCGCCGCGGCATCCTGCGCGGGGACGATTCCGCCCTCGATCAGCCCGGCGACCAGGCCGAGCCCGATCTGGCGGCCGCCGGTGAGCTCGACATAGACCTGGGCGAGCAATTGCGCGTCGAGGAGCGCGCCGTGCTTGACCCGCTGCGAGCGGTCGACTCCGAAGCGGGTGCAGAGCGCATCCAGGCTGTGCTTGGCGCCCGGGAATTTCTGGCGGGCGAGGACGAGCGTGCAGATCATTCGCGACATGCACACGCCCGGCCGGCCGCAGGCACCGAGCTCGTGATTGACGAAGCCGAAATCGAAGGCGGCATTGTGGGCGATCATCGGCGCCTCGCCGATGAAGGCGAGCAGTTCCTCGCAGACGTCGGCGAAGGCGGGCTTGTCGGAGAGGAAGCGGTCGGAAAGCCCGTGCACATTCTCGGCCTCGGTCGGCATCGGCCGGCCCGGGTTGAAATAGGAATGGAAATGGCGCCCGGTCTCGCAGCGGTTGAACATCTCCACGCAGCCGATCTCGACGATCCGGTCGCCGCCTTGGGGGCTGAGGCCGGTGGTCTCGGTGTCGAAGACGATCTCGCGCATCGGACTTCTATGAATCGGCGCGCGGCCCGAGGCAAGCGAGGATGCGGCGGACCGAAGCCCTTGTTTCGTCCTGCGAGCAATCGGTCGGGATGACGAAGTCGGCGCGCGCGCGCTTTTCGGAATCGGCGAGCTGGTGGGAAAGGATGCGCATATATTTTTCCGCCGTCATTCCGGGCCGCGCCAGCGTCCGCAGGCGCTGCACTTCGGGATCGGCGGAGACGACTGCGATCTTGTCGACCAGGCTCTCGCCGCCTTTCTCGAACAGCAGGGGAATGTCGAGCACGACCAGGGGCGCGCCGGCATTGGAGGCGAGGAACGCCGCCCGCTCGAGCGCCACGGCGGGGTGGACGAGCGCTTCCAGCCGCTGCAACTCCGCCGGCTCGGCCAGCACCCGCTCGGCCAAGGTGGAGCGATTGACGCCCTCGGGTCCCGTCGTGCCCGGAAAGGCCGCCTCGATCTCGGCGACCAGGGCCCCCGCCGGTCCCTGCAGCCGGTGCACCACCGCGTCCGCGTCGAAGACCGGCACGCCCTCGTCGGCGAACATCTTCGCCACGGTGGATTTGCCCATGCCGATGGAGCCGGTGAGGCCGAGGATCACGGTCATGACGTCAGCAGCTCCCGCAATTCGGAGTTCTGGGCGCGGGCCGGCGGCTGCTTGAAGAAATGGGTGAATGCCATTCCCGCCTGCTCGATCAGCATAGCCAGCCCATCTATCGCCCGCAGCCCTCGGGAGCGCGCTGCTTGAATCAGCGGCGTTTCCACTGGCCTGTATACCATGTCGAGCACGGTCGCGCCCTGAGCCAGTCCGACCAGGTCGAGGTCGAGCGGCGGATAGCCCGCCATTCCGAGCGGGCTGGCGTTGATCAGCAGGTCGGCTTCGGGCACCGTGCCGAGCCGCAGCGCTTCACCCGGAAGCTCGAAATGATCAAGCAAAGCCCTCGCTTTGTCGGGCGTTCGGCTGATCAGCATGACGTGCGGCGCCTTCTGCATGCGCATCTCGGCGAGCGCGGCACGCGCGGCGCCGCCAGTGCCGACGATCGCCACCCGCTGCGGATCGAGCCGGACGGTATCGAGCGCGAGATTCAGCCCCTGCCAGTCCGTGTTGGTGCCTCTGAGGCTGTCTTCGTAGCGCACCACGGTGTTAAGCGCGCCGATGCGGCGGGTTATCGGATCGGTGCCGAGCAGAGCGAATGCGGCTTCCTTAAGGGGCATGGCGACATTGCAGCCGCGAAAGTCGGGATCGGTGCGGCGCGCCTCTAAATAGGCCGGGAGTTCATCGGGCGTGACTCGGATCGCGCGATAATCACCTTCCAGGCCGAGCTTACCCAGCCAGAATCGGTGGATCGCCGGGGAGTGGGAGTGGGCTATCGGATCGCCGATCACCTCGGCATAAGGAATGCCCATCAGCTGAGCAGCAGTCCGCGCGCGCGCAGATAATCGAGCAGAGGCAGCAGCGGCAGGCCGAGGATGGCGAAATGACTGCCTTCGACCTCCTCGAACAATTGCGCGCCCATGCCCTCGATCCGGTAGCCGCCGACATTGAAGCGGATCGCCTCATATTCGGCGTCGAGATAGGCGCTGAGGAATTCCTCGCCGAGCGGGCGGACGTCCATCGCCACCGTCTCGGTCTCGCCCCAGACGCGCGCGCCGCCCTCGACGACGGCGGCGGCGGAGTGGAGATAATGAGTGCCGCCGCTCAAACCGCGCAGCTGCGCCAGCGCCTCTTCGCGCGAGCCTGGCTTGCTCAGCATCGTGCCGTCGTCGAGCTCGAGCACCTGATCGGCGCCGATCACCAGATCCGCCGGCGCCGCCGCCGCGCTCATCGCCTTCATCTCGGCGAGCATCTCGGCCATGTCGCGCGGCTCGAAGCCGGCCGCGGCCAGCCCATCCTTGGCCGCTTCCTCGTCGAGCGCCGCAGCCACCGTCTCGAACTGCACCCCCGCCGCTTCCAGCATGCGCCGCCGGGCGGCGCTTTGCGAGGCGAGCAGCAGCTTCATGGAGCCGCCTGCTCGTCGCGCTCGGCTGAGAGCTTGACGATGGCGAGCGCGCTCTCCTCGATCGAGCGCCGGGTGACGTCGATCACCGGCCAGCCATTGTCGGCGAACATCCTGCGCGCGAAGGCGAGCTCGGCGTTGACCGCCTCGACGTCGACATAATCGGTTTCCGGCGCCTGGTTGAGCGAGATCAGCCGGTTGCGGCGGATCTGGATCAGCCGCTCGATATTGGTGGTGAGGCCGACCACCATCGGGTGACGAAGCGAAAAGAGGCTCGCCGGAGGCGGCGATTCGGGGACGAGCGGAACGTTGGCGACCTTGAAGCCGCGATTGGCGAGATAGATCGAGGTCGGCGTCTTCGAGGTGCGCGAGACGCCGGCGAGGATGATGTCCGCCTCCTCCCAATTCTCCGAGCCGACGCCGTCGTCATGGGCGATGGTGAACTGGATCGCGTCGACGCGTGCGAAATAGGCGGCGTCGAGCGCGTGTTGCCGCCCCGCCCTCCCCTTCGCCTGCTCGCCGCTGACCGCGGACAAGGCGTCGATCACCGGATCGAGCACGGGCACGGCCTGGATGCCGCGCTGCCGGCATTTGCGCTCGAGCTCGCGGCGGATCGCCTGGTTGACGACGGTGTAGAGGACCAGCCCGGGCCGCCGCTCGACATCGTCGAGGACGCGGTCGAGATGGCCTTCGGAGCGGACCATCGGCCAGAGGTGATGGAGCGCCTCGACATTGTCGAACTGGGCGAGGCAGGCCTTGGCGACCATGTCCAGGGTCTCGCCGGTCGAATCCGACAAGAGGTGAAGATGGAGCTGCTTCACCGTTCATCATGCCTGTGGAAAACCATGGGGAAAGGGCTAGCTTAACCCTGCGGGCAAACTCAAGGACGGGATTCGTCCCGGGCCCGCCCGGACTCGTCCACAGCGGCGCGAACAAGGGAAAAATTCCACCCCCAGACTGTGGATCATGGGGACGGTCTTTGCGAATCCGCGGAAAGCCGCGGAATATGAGGAGTCAAGCTGTTGGCAAAATTTGTGGGAGGCAATAAGCCCCGCTCATCGCGTTCCTACTAACCTCAACAGACTCTCTTTAGACTCTAATATATAGATGAAGAGAGCGGAGCCGCCCTGCCTTGACGCCCCAGCCCACCAAGCCCTTGCTGAGCGTCCTAAGCGGTGGAAATCCGGGGAAAGTTCCGATCTGGCTGATGCGTCAGGCGGGCCGCTACCTCCCTGAATATCGCGCGCTCAGGGCGGCCAAGGGCGGCTTCCTGGCGCTCGTCAACGACGCCGAGGCCGCGGCCGAGGTGACGCTCCAGCCGGTCCGCCGCTTCGGCTTCGACGGCGCCATCCTGTTCTCCGACATTTTGATCGTTCCGCATGCGCTCGGCCAGGAGCTGCGCTTCGAGGCGGGCGACGGGCCGCGGCTCTCGCCCGCTCTGGTCGATGCGTCGCTGGCTGCGCTTCGTGCTGCGCCGGCGCGGCTCGAACCTGTCTACCGGACTGTGGAGAAGGTGAAATCGCAGCTTCCCTCCGAAACCACCTTTCTCGGCTTCGCAGGGAGCGCCTGGACGGTCGCGACCTATATGGTGGCGGGCCAGGGCAGCCGCGACCAGGCCGAGGCACGGCTCAAGGCCTATTCGGATCCCGGCGGGTTTTCGGCGATCATCGGCGCGATCGAGGCGATGACGATCGACTATCTGTGCGGCCAGATCGCAGCCGGCGTCGAGGCGGTGCAATTGTTCGACAGCTGGGCCGGCAGCCTCTCGCCGGCGCAATTCGAAAACTGGGTGATCGCGCCGACCGCACGGATCGTCGCCGGCCTCAAGGCGCGCCACCCGGACGTGCCCGTGATCGGCTTTCCCAAAGGCGCCGGCGCCAAGCTCGTGGCTTATGCGCGCGAGACCGGGGTCGACGCGCTCGGCCTCGACGAGACGATCGACACGGACTGGGCCGCCCGAACCCTGCCCGGCAATATGCCGCTTCAGGGCAATCTCGACCCGCTTGCATTGCTCGCCGGCGGCGCGGCGCTTGAAAGCGCGGTGGGGCGCATCCTATCTAGCCTTTCGGGGAGGCCGCATATCTTCAATCTCGGCCACGGCATCGTCAAGGAGACTCCGATCGCCCATGTCGAGCAGTTGCTCGCCTTGGTGCGGCGGTGAGCTCCGGTTTCGGATCGGTCCTGATCTTGCTCTATCCATGGCTCAAGGCCGCCCATCTCATCTTCGTGATCTTCTGGATGGCGGGGCTGTTCATGCTGCCGCGCTATTATGTCTACCATCAGGAGAGCGCGCCGGGATCGGACGAGGAGAAGAGGTGGATCGAGCGGGAGAAGAAGCTGCGTTCGATCATCATCACGCCGGCGATGATCCTGGTCTGGATCTTCGGTCTCTTGCTCGCCCATATGCTGGGCGCCTGGACGCAGCCCTGGTTCCTCGCCAAGTTCGCCATCGTGGTGGCGCTTTCGGGCTATCACGGCTGGATGATCGATTATGGCAAAAAGCTCGAAAAGGGCCTGAGGCCGGTCAGCGGCAAAGCGCTCAGGCTGATGAACGAAGTGCCCGGCATCGCGGTGGTGCTGATCGTGGTGCTGGTCATCATCAAGCCCTTCTCCTGAGGGCTTTCTCCTTCGCTCGGCTTGACTCGCCCCAAGGCGGAGCATAACGGCGAGCTCAGTCGTTAGCCCGCCGTCCGCGCGGGTGTTCAAGCCGCACCACATTTACAGACCGATCCGAGGCCGACGCCCGGAATCCGTTATCATCCAAGAGTTTCCCGACATGCATTTGAACGACCTCAAGCAGAAAACCCCCGCCGACCTCGTCGCCATGGCCGAGGAGCTCGGCGGCGAGGGCGCCTCGACGCTGCGCAAGCAGGAGTTGATGTTCTCGATCCTCAAGGTCCGCGCCGACACCGGCAACGAGATCATGGGCCAGGGCACGATCGAGGTGCTGCAGGACGGCTTCGGCTTCCTGCGCTCGGCCGATTCCAACTATCTGGCCGGCCCCGACGACATTTACGTCTCGCCCAACCAGGTCAGGAAGTTCGGCCTTCGGACCGGCGACACGGTCGAGGGCGAGATCCGCGGGCCCAAGGACGGCGAGCGCTATTTCAGCCTGGTGCGCGTCGTCCAGATCAACTTCGACGATCCCGACGCGGTCCGCCACCGCGTCAATTTCGACAATCTCACCCCGCTCTATCCCGATGAGAAGCTGACCCTCGACACCTCCGATCCGACCGTCAAGGACAAGTCGGCGCGCGTGATCGACATCATCTCGCCGCAGGGCAAGGGCCAGCGCGCCCTCATCGTCGCACCGCCTCGCACAGGCAAGACGGTGCTCCTCCAAAACATCGCCAAGGCGATTACCGACAACCATCCCGAAGTCTTCCTGCTCGTCCTGCTCGTCGACGAGCGGCCGGAGGAGGTCACCGACATGCAGCGCTCGGTGAAGGGCGAGGTCATCTCCTCGACCTTCGACGAGCCCGCTTCGCGCCACGTCCAGGTCGCCGAGATGGTGATCGAGAAGGCCAAGCGCCTGGTCGAGCACAAGAAGGATGTCGTCATCCTGCTCGATTCGATCACCCGCCTCGGCCGCGCCTACAACACGGTGGTGCCCTCGTCCGGCAAGGTGCTGACCGGCGGCGTCGATGCCAATGCGCTGCAGCGCCCGAAGCGCTTCTTCGGCGCCGCGCGCAATATCGAGGAGGGCGGCTCGCTCTCGATCATCGCCACCGCGCTGATCGACACCGGCTCCAAGATGGACGAGGTGATCTTCGAGGAGTTCAAGGGCACCGGCAATTCCGAGATCGTGCTCGACCGCAAGGTCTCCGACAAGCGCATCTTCCCCTCGCTCGACGTTGGCAAGTCCGGCACCCGCAAGGAGGAATTGCTGGTCGACCAGGGCAAGCTTTCCAAGATGTGGGTGCTGCGCCGGATCCTGATGCAGATGGGCACGGTCGACGCGATGCAGTTCCTGCTCGACAAGATGAAGGATTCGAAGACCAACGAGGATTTCTTCGCCTCGATGAACCAATAGCTAGCGGGCCGACAGTGCCGCCCAGGCCCGCCGGGTGCCGAGGGCGTAGCAGAGGCCGTAGACGAGGACGATCGCCGAGCTCCACAGCAGGAAGGCGTCGATCAGGTCCGGCCGGAGCAGCAGCATCGGCAGCGGCGCCAGCGCGCGCAGCAGATAGATGGCGCTGATCGCCACCAGGGCCGTGCGCATCAGCGGCAGGCGGCGGACCAGGCCGGCCCCTGCAAAGGCGTAGGCCGCCCAGATCGCCAGGATCGCGGCGATGCCGATCGCCATCAGCGCCGGCCGCGCCATTCCCCGCTCGGCAGCGCGCGCCATGCCTTCGCCGGCGCCGAAGAAGCGGTACCAGGCGGGCCCGCCGGCGATAATCGCGAGGTGCAGCAAAGCCGCCGCGGCGCTTAGCGCGCCGCCGGCGATGAGCCAGGGATTGCGCGGAAGGGTGCGCTCCATCCTAACCCACATGCTCGGCGAAGAAGGCCTCGGTGCGGCTGTCGGCGAGCCTTGCCGCCGCTTCGCTCCGCCTGTTGCCCATCTCCGCCGCGAAGCCGTGATCCTCGCCCGGATAATCGTGGATCACGACCTTGGGATGGTCGTCCAGCCCTTCGTGGATCAGAACCTGCTTGTCGGGCGTGACGAAATGGTCGGCGCCGGCGATATGCTGCATGTGGGGCCGGGCGATGGCGTGCTTCTCGCCGAGCAGCCCCTCGAGGCCGACGCCGTAATAGCCGACCGACGCATCGACGTCGGTGCGCGCAGCGGCCATGAAGGCGAGCCGGCCGCCCAGGCAATAGCCGACGCAGCCCACTCGCCCGCCTTGCGCAAGCCGCGCGCGGGCGTCGCGGACGCTAGCCTCGATGTCGGCGACGGCCTTGGCCTGGTCGAGCTTCTGCATCAGCGCCAGCGCCTGCTGGAACTGCTCCGGCTGATCGGGATCGAGCTCGACGCCGGCCTCGATCCGCCAGAACAGGTCCGGGGCGAGGCCGACATAGCCCAGCCCCGCCCAATGATCGCATTTGCGGCGTATGCCCTCGTTGACTCCGAATATCTCCTGAATCACGACGATGGCGCCCCTGGGCGTGCCCTCGGGCTCGGCGAGATAGGCCGCAAAGCCGCCGTCGCCGCTCAGGGTTTCGATCGCGATCGTGGCCATGTAATCCTCCTCATTTTCGTGCCAAGCCTCTAAGGCGATTGCGCCGCGCAGCCAACAGATGCGAGTGAAGGAGGAGCCCATGAAAATCACGGTCGACGTCGATTGCACGCCCGAGGAGGCGCGGCGCTTCCTGGGGCTGCCGGACCTGAGCGCGGTCCACGACGCCTATGTCGAAAAGATGAAGGCGGCGGTGACCGAAGGCCCCAGCCCCGAAATGCTCGGCGAGATGATGAAGTCCTGGGGGCCGATGAACGAGGCCGGCATGCAGATGTGGAAGCAGCTGCTGGGCCAGATGGGCGGGAAGACGGGCAGCTGAGCGGCCGCCCCTGGATATGACCGACACGATCTACGCTTTGTCCTCGGGCGCGCCGCCGGCGGCGGTCGCGCTGATCCGGATCAGCGGACCCGGAGCCGACGCGGCGCTGGCGGCGCTGGCCGGGCGCCTGCCCGAGCCGCGCGTGGCGACCTTCCGGCGGCTGCGCGCGGATGGCGAGGCTCTTGATAACACGGTAATAATCCGCTTTCCCGGTCCGAACAGCGCGACCGGCGAGGACATTGCCGAGCTCCATCTCCACGGTGGCCGCGCGGTCGTCGCCAGGGCGCTGGAAGCGCTGGGGCGGATCGAGGGGCTGCGCGAGGCGCGGCCCGGCGAGTTCACCCGCCGCGCCTATGAGAGCGGCCGGATCGACCTCGCCGAGGCGGAGGGGCTCGCCGATCTGCTCGAGGCCGAGACCGAATCGCAGCGCCGCGCCGCGCTGGCGCTGGCGGGCGGCGCGCTCAGCCGGCAGATCGGGGCGTGGCAGGAACGTATCCTGGCCTTGTCGGCCGAGGTCGAGGCCGCGCTCGATTTCTCCGACGAGGACGACGTCACCCCGTTGACTCGAGAGTTCGGCGTGCAAGTGCGCGCGATCCGGGACGAGCTCGCAGCGGCCCTCGCCCGGCCGCGCGCGGAGCGGCTCAAGGATGGCATACGCGTCGCCGTCGCCGGACCGCCAAACGCCGGTAAGTCGAGCCTTTTCAACGTGTTGGCGGGGAGGGACGCGGCGATTACTTCCGCCATCCCCGGGACGACGCGTGACTTGGTCGAGGCGCCGACGGCGATCGGCGGCGTGCCGTTCCTGCTGATCGATTCGGCTGGCCTGCGCGAGTCCGCGGATCCCGTCGAAGCGATCGGCATCGCCCGCGCCCAGGCGGCGGTCGCTTCGGCGGACATCGTGCTCTGGCTCGGCGATGCGAAAGACGCGCCCGGGCGCGCGCTGCTGGTCCACGCCAAGGCCGATCTGGGACCATCGTCCGGAAGCGCGGATGTTTCCGTATCCGTAATGACGGGAGAGGGTGTGGAGGACCTGTTTCGATTACTGATTCAATATTCACAGGCTCTGCTGCCCGCGGAGGGCGATGTCGCGCTGCACCAACGACACTGGGACGCCCTGAGCGAGGCCTGCGAGGCCGTAAGCGAGGTTGGATCGCCGGACCTGCTCATTGCGGCCGAAGGCCTGCGCCGGGCGCGGCTCGCCCTCGACAAGGTCACAGGAAAAGCGGGTGTCGAGGAAATGCTCGATTCCCTGTTCGGGCGCTTCTGCATAGGAAAATGAATGTTCCACGTGGAACAAATGCACTAGGGCGCTCCGGTGAGCGGCGTTTATGACATCATCGTGGTCGGCGGCGGCCATGCCGGCACCGAAGCGGCGGCCGCGGCGGCGCGCATGGGTGCATCGGCGGCCCTGGTCAGCTTCTCGCGCGCCCAGATCGGCGCCATGTCGTGCAATCCGGCGATGGGCGGGCTCGGCAAGGGGCATCTGGTCCGCGAGGTCGATGCCTTTGACGGACTGATCGCGCGCGCCTCGGATCATGCCGCCATTCATTACCGCATGCTCAATGCCTCCAAGGGCGCTGCGGTGCGCGGCCCGCGCATCCAGGCGGACCGCAGGCGCTACAAGGCGGCGATCCACGCCCTGATCGAGGCGCAGGCGGGGCTTGAGGTCGTCGAAGGCGAGGCCAGCGCGCTGCGCCTCGAGGATCGCCGCGTGACCGGCCTGATCCTGGCGGATGGCCGCGCGATTTCCGCCAAGGCGGTGATCCTCGCCACTGGCACGTTCCTGGGTGGAAAGCTCCATTTCGGGATGAGCGCCCGCGCCGGTGGCCGGGTCGGCGAGCGGGCGGCGACGGCGCTGGCGGGGCAGCTGCGAGCCCTGGATCTCCCTTTGGCCCGGCTCAAGACCGGGACGCCGCCGCGCATCGACGGCCGCACCATCGACTGGGCGGATCTGGAGCGGCAGGAGTCGGACGATGGCGGCTGGACGATGTCGCCGATGAGCGGCGGGCGGCTGGCGCCGCAGCTCTTCTGCGCGATCACCCGCACCAACAAGCGCACCCACGCCATCATCCGGGCCAATCTCGATCGCTCGCCGCTGTTCGCGGGCGCGATCAGCGGCGTCGGCCCGCGCTATTGCCCTTCGATCGAGGACAAGGTCCATCGCTTCGCGGATCGGGACAGCCATCAGGTCTTCCTCGAGCCGGAAGGGCTGGACGATCCCGCCATCTATCCCAACGGCATATCCACCTCCTTGCCGGAGGATGTTCAGCTGGCGATGGTGCGCTCGATGGCAGGGCTCGAGCGGGCCGAGGTCCTGCAGCCGGGCTATGCGGTCGAATATGACCATGTCGACCCGCGCATCCTCGAGCCCACCCTGAGGGTGCGCGACGTGGAGGGTCTCTATCTGGCCGGCCAGATCAACGGCACCACCGGTTATGAGGAGGCGGCCGCGCAAGGCCTGGTCGCCGGCCTCAACGCCGCCGCATGGGCGAGGGGCGGCGCCCCGGTCCTGTTCGACCGCGCCGATTCCTATATCGGCGTGATGGTCGACGATCTCGTGCTGCAGGGTGTAACCGAGCCCTATCGGATGCTCACTGCGCGCGCCGAATATCGGCTGAGGCTGCGCGCCGACAATGCCGCGGCCCGGCTGACGCCCAAGGCGATCGCCGCCGGCTGCGTGTCGGCGGAGCGGCAGGTTCATTTCGGGGCGGCCCAGGCCGAACGCGCCCGCATCGAGTGCATCCTGGCTCGGCGCCACGGCAAGCTGACCCTGGCCGAACGATTGCGCTTCCCGGAGACTGGCGCCGAGGCGCTCGTGGCGCTGGCGCCCGAGCTTGGCGAGGTGGCTCCGGCGTCGCTGGAGGAAGCGATCCAGGACCATTGCTACGCCCCCTACGTCACCCGCCAGCAGAGCGAGATCGACCGGCTGCGCTCGGACGAGGCGGTGCGCATCGCCCCGGACATCGACTATGCTGCCATCGCCGGCCTGTCGAACGAGATGGTCGAGCGTTTGAGCGTTGCGCGTCCCGCCACGCTGGGCGCCGCCGGCCGCATCCGCGGGCTCACGCCGGCGGCGCTGGCGGCGATCCTGGTGCACGCCCGGCGCAAGGCGGCCTGATGGACGAGGCGGAAGCGAGGACATGGGTCGAGCGCCGGTTCGATGTTCCACGTGAAACAATGGATCGGCTCGATGCCTTCGCCGCGCTGCTCCGCGCGGAGAGCGATCACCAGAATCTGGTCTCGAAAACCAGCCTCGACCAGCTCTGGCTGCGCCACTTTGCCGATTCGGCGCAGCTGCTCGCCTTTGCCCCGTCGTCCGAGGCCAGCTGGGTCGACCTGGGCAGCGGCGCTGGCTTCCCGGGCCTCATCGTCGCTCTCCTTCATCGGGGCCCGGTGTCGCTGGTCGAGGAGCGCCGCCTCCGTCTCGACTTCCTGCATCGCGCAGCCGAGACCCTGGCCGCGCGAGTCGAAATCCTCGCCGCCAGGGTGGAGCGCCTCGCGCCGCGCGCGTTCGACGTGATCAGCGCCCGCGCTTTCGCCCCTTTGCCGCGCCTGCTCGACTTGGGCACAGGCTTGTCCACAACAAAGACGATCTGGATCCTTCCCAAGGGCCGAAACGCCGAGACGGAACTGGCGGCGCTCGATGCTTCGTGGCAGGGTGACTTCCGGCTCGAAGCGAGCGTCACCGATCCCGACGCGGGCATCATCGTGGCGCACGGGGTCCAGCGCAGGGCGGCGAACCGCCAGAGTAGGGGAAAGCGTCGATGATCCGGATCGCGGTCGCCAACCAGAAGGGCGGGGTCGGCAAGACCACCACCGCGATCAACCTCGCCACCGCTTTGGCCGCCACCGGCTGCCGCACCCTGCTCATCGACCTCGATCCGCAGGGCAATGCCTCGACAGGGATGGGCATCGCGCATAGCGCTCGCGCCCATTCGAGCTACGAATTGCTGACCGGCCAGTGCACGCTCGAGGAAGCGATCGTGGCCACCAAGGTGCCGCGACTCGACATCATTCCGGCGACCGTCGATCTGTCCGGCGCCGAGATCGAACTCATTGAATTACAAGGAAGAACGCACCGCCTCGACAAAGCGCTCGAAGGCGCCGCCGACGCCCGGTGGGACGTCTGCCTGATCGATTGCCCGCCCTCGCTCGGCCTGCTCACGGTCAACGCGCTGATCGCCGCCAATTCGATCCTGGTCCCGCTGCAGACCGAATTCTTCGCGCTGGAGGGCCTGAGCCAATTGCTCCAGACGGTCGAGCGGATCCGCGCCCGCTTCAACCCCGAGCTGTCCATCCTCGGAGTGGCCCTCACCATGTTCGACCGCCGCAACAACCTCTCCTCCCAGGTTTCGGCGGATGTCCGCGCGTGCCTGGGCAAATTGGTGTTCGAAACGGTGATTCCGCGCAACGTCCGCCTCTCCGAAGCGCCGAGCCACGGCATGCCGGCCCTGATCTACGATCACCGCTGCCCGGGCTCAGAGGCCTATATGGCGCTCGCACGCGAGCTGATCGAGCGCCTGCCCCAGAAAGCCGAGGCCGCATGAGCAGCGATCCCTTCCCGAAGAAAAGGCCCACCGGGCTCGGCCGCGGCCTCTCCTCCCTTCTCGGCGAGGTCCAGCAGGAGGCGCCGGTCCGCGACGGGACGGAAGGCGCGGCCCTCGGCGGCTCCGTGCAGATGATCCCGATCGCGGGCATCGAGCCGCATCCGGGCCAGCCGCGCCGCATCTTCCACGAGGAAGCGCTGGCCGAGCTCGCGCAATCGATCGAGGCGCGTGGCGTCATCCAGCCGATCGTCGTCCGCCCGCACGGCCATCGCTTCCAGATCGTCGCCGGCGAGCGGCGCTGGCGCGCGGCGCAGAAAGCGCGGCTGCACGAAATCCCCGCCATCGTCCGCGAGTTCAGCGACGAGGAAACGCTCGAAGTCGCCCTGATCGAGAATATCCAGCGCCAGGACCTGAACGCGATCGAGGAAGCGCAGGCCTATCGCCGCCTGGTCGAGGATTACGGCCACACCCAGGAGGAACTGGGCAAGCTCGTTCACAAGTCGCGCAGCCATGTCGCTAACCTGTTGAGATTGCTTGACCTTCCGGCGAAAGTGCAGGTCCTGGTCGGCACCGGCCAGCTCAGCATGGGCCATGCCCGCGCGCTCGTCTCGGCCAAGGACCCGGAAGGGCTGGCCGAGGAGATCGTGCGCCGCGGCCTGTCGGTCCGCGAGGCCGAGCGGCTCGCGCGCGAAGGCAAGGGCGCGCGCCAGCGCCGCCTGCCGATCGAATATAAGGGCGCGGGCGCCGACATCGCCGCCTTGGAGCGGCAATTGGGCGACCTGCTGGGCCTCAAAGTCGCGATCCGGCACAGCCCCAAGGGCGGCCAGGTCGTGCTCGCTTATTCGACGCTCGACCAGCTCGACATGATCTGCCAGCGGCTGTCGGGCGAGAAGTTCTGATCCCAGTGTTCCCCGGCGAAAGCCGGGGCCCAGTTCCGAGGTCCGCGCCGCTGGACCCCGGCTTTCGCCGGGGAACAATGTGCGGGAGGCTACCTGAGCCGCGCCGCCTGCCTGCAGATCGCGAACAGTTCCTCGTCGGCGGCCAGGGGGCCGATCCCGCCCGACGCCTTGATCTGGCGCTCGGCCTCGAGCAGCCGAGACATCGCCTTGGCGAGCAGATCGGCCCGCCACCGCGAAAGCTGACGGCCGACCACATCTCTTTCCTTCCAGAACAAGGACTTGCCCGATGACGCCATGACGGCGCCAACGCTGCTGCCCTGCTCGACCTGGGCCCGGAGCCGGGCCAGCAGCATAATCCGCCGCAGCATCGCGCGCAGCAAGGTGATTCCCTCCAGACCCTCGGCATGGAGCCGCACCAATTCGGCCTCCAGCCCTGCCGCGTCGCCGCTCGCGGCGCTGTCGACGAGGCGCGACAAATCGCCCTCCTCGCCGCCCGCGCCGAGCGCGTCGATCACGTCATGATCGATCGCCTGGGGGGTCCCCGGGGAGGCGCCCGCATAGAGCGCGAACTTGGCGAGCTCCTGGGCGATCAGCGCCCGGTTGCCGCCGCAGGATTCGGCGATCCGGCGGGCGACGTCGGGCCGGACGACCAGCCCCTCGCCGCGCGCCATCTCCTGCGCCAGCCGGTCGGCATCCCGCGCGTCCGGCACGTAGGAGGCAAAGGCCAGGGCCCCGGGCGCGGCGAGCGCGAGCTTGAGCAGTTTCGACGCGGGCTTGAGGCCGCCGGCCACCACCGCCACCGGATTGCCGGCGGCCGGCGCCTCCAGCAACGCCTCGAGCGCCGGCACGATCTCGTCGCCCGCGGATTCGACGAGGATCCAGCGGGCGCCCCCGAACATCGAGATGGACGCGGCCTCGTCGGCCAGCCGCGCCGGATCGGCCTTCAGGTCGGCTCCGGACAGATCCACCCGCTCCGCCTCGCCGCCCATCGCCGCGGCCAGCATCTTCACCAGGGCGCGGCTGCCCGATTCGTCGGGCCCGTGCAGCAGGAAGAAGCGGGTCTCGGCCGGCGCCTTCAGCGCCTTGTCGATCTGCGCCTTATTGGCCTTCATCGTTCTTGTCGGGAGGGGGCCGCCGCCGCGCCCCGCCGCGAGGCGTAGAGCGCGATCCGCGAGACGATCTGGTCGGCGACCTCGACCGAGAGCCGCTCGAGCGCGGTCTGCTCGGCTGCGACGGTCGCATATTCCGATGAGACGACGTCGATGCCGGCGTCCGACCCGGCGGTCGCGTCGAGGAGCACGGTCCCGCGCTCCGCGTCGATCAGCCGGTAGCGCGCGCGCAAGGTCCGCCGCTCGCGCGTCACCGCATTGTCCGAGCGGATGCCGAAGCCGGTAATGTCGTCGTCCAGCTCGACCTCGAGCCGGTAGCGCACGGTGCCGCTGTCGCCACTGCCGAGCCGATCGACCAAGGCGGTGCGCACCAGCCAGCCATTCTGTCCCGGGATCGGCGCGACCTGGACGCCGCGCAGGGTCTGCACCACCGGTCCGGAGCCGCCGCCAGCATAAAGCGGCCGCAAATTGCAGCCGCCGCCCGCCAGGGCCAGGACGAGCAGGGCGAGCCGCGCTTTCATGCGACGACGTTGACCAGCCGGTCGGGCACCACGATCACCTTGCGCGGCGTGGCGCCGGCGAGGATTCGCTGCACATTGGCATTATCGACGGCCATCGCTTCCAGCTCCTCCCGCGCGGCCCCCTTGGCCGCCTTGATCGTGTCCCTGAGCTTGCCGTTGACCTGGATCGCGATCGTCACCTCGTCTTCGACCAGCAGGGCCGGGTCGGCGTCGGGCCAGGCGGCGTCGGCGATCAGGCCGTTATGCCCCGCCGCCGCCCAGGCCTCCTCGGCGACATGCGGCACCATCGGCGCGACCAGCCGCAGCATCACGTCTACCGCGGCGGTGCGCGAGGCGGAGGGGGCCGCCTTCTCGATCGCATTCGCGAGCTCGTAAATGTTCGCCACCGCCTTGTTGAACGCCAGCGCCTCGATATTGGCTCCAATGGCGGCGATGGTCCGGTGAAGCTTGCGGTCGAGTTCGACATCCGCGCCACCGCCCCCTTTGTCGTCCGACGCCAGCCGCCAGAGCCGCTGAACGAACCGCCAGGCGCCCTCGATGCCGGCATCGGTCCATTGCAGGTCCCGCTCGGGCGGCGAATCGGAAAGCAGGAACCAGCGCAGCGCGTCGGCGCCATATTGCTCGACGATCGGCTCGGGCGGGATCACGTTCTTCTTCGATTTCGACATCTTCTCGATGCGGCCGGCGACAACCGCCTCGCCGGCGGCCTTCGCGGCCTCCGCCTCCTCGGGCAGCAGCCAGTTGCCGTCCGGGTCCCGATAGGTGAGATGGGTGACCATCCCCTGCGTGAAGAGGCCCTGGAACGGCTCGGCCACGTCGAGCATGCCCAGCCGACGCAATGCCCGGGTCCAGAAGCGGGCGTAGAGCAGATGCAGGATCGCGTGCTCGACGCCGCCGATATACTGATCCACCGGCAGCCAGCGCTCCGCGACCGCTTTGTCGAAGGGCCGGTCCGCCGGCTGGCTGGCGAAGCGGATGAAATACCAGGAGGAATCGACGAAGGTGTCGAGCGTGTCGGTCTCGCGCACCGCCGCGCCGCCGCATTTCGGGCATTGCACGTGCTTCCACCTAGGGTGCCGGTCGAGCGGATTGCCCGGCGTCTCAAAGTCGATGTCCTCGGGCAGCACCACTGGCAGCTGGTCCTTCGGCACGGGTACCGCGCCGCACGCGTCGCAGTGGACGATCGGAATCGGCGTCCCCCAATAGCGCTGGCGCGAGACTCCCCAGTCGCGCAGCCTCCAGACGGTCGTGCCTTCGCCCCAGGCCTCGGCTTCGGCGCGGGCGATCACCCCCGCCTTGGCGGTCTCCACGTCCATCCCGTCGAGGAAGCGCGAATTGACCAGCACGCCCTCGCCGCTCTCGGCCTCGCCGGCGATCGGCTTGTCCTTGTCCTCAGGGGAGGCGGCAACGACGCGGTTGATTTCGAGCTCATATTTGGCGGCGAACTCGAAGTCGCGCTGGTCGTGACCCGGCACGCCGAAAATGGCGCCGGTACCATAATCCATCAGCACGAAATTGGCGATGAAGACCGGGAGCGTCCACTCGGCATCGAGCGGGTGCAGCACCTCCGACACCTCGAGCCCGAGCTTTTCCGCGGTTTCCAGCTCCGCCGCCGTCGTCCCGCCCTGCTTGCACCTGGCGATGAACGCGGCGACCTCCGGCTGCGTCGCGGCCAGCGCGGCAGCGATCGGATGGTCGGGCGAGACGGCCACGAAGCTTGCGCCGAAAATCGTATCGGGACGGGTCGTGAATACCTCGATCGAGTCAAACGCCGCCAGAAGTGGATCCGGCTCAAGCGCGAACCGGAATTTCATCCCGCGGCTCTTGCCGATCCAGTTCTCCTGCATCAGCCGTACCTTGTCGGGCCATTGGTCGAGGCTATCGAGGCCGTCGAGCAGCTCGTCGGCGAATTCGGTGATCTTCAGGAACCATTGGCTGAGCTTGCGCCGCTCGACCGCCGCGCCGGACCGCCAGCCGCGCCCGTCGATCACCTGCTCGTTGGCGAGCACGGTCATGTCGACCGGGTCCCAATTGACCTCGCTCTCCTTGCGGTAGACGAGGCCCGCTTCGAACAGATCGACGAACAAAGCCTGCTCGTGGCCGTAATAAGAAGGATCGCAGGTCGCGAACTCCCGGCTCCAGTCCAGGGCCAGGCCGAGCAGCTTGAGCTGCCCCCGCATCGCCTCGATATTCGCCCTCGTCCATTCGCCCGGGTGAACCCTGCGCTCGATCGCCGCATTCTCGGCGGGCATGCCGAACGCGTCCCACCCCATCGGATGCAGGACCTCGAAGCCCTTCATCCTCTTGTAGCGGGCGAGGACGTCGCCCATCACGTAGTTGCGGCCATGGCCGACATGGATGTGCCCCGAAGGATAGGGGAACATCTCCAGCACATAGGATTTGGGCCGGTCGCTATCGTCGGAGGCGCGGAAGGTGCCGCCCTCCTCCCAGACCTTCTGCCAATGCGCATCGGCTTTTAACGGATTGAAGCGCGATGCCATCGCGGACGAATTTCCTCGCTGTCTGTAGCCCTTAGCCGGCGATCGCGGCGCGGCGGAGATCGCGGGCGCGGGTGAGGATGATCTCCTCGAGCCGCTGCACGGTCGCCGCGGTCACCGGCGCCTCGACCCACTGGCCGTTCTGCAGCGTCTGCCGCGAGGCGGTGACGCGGAGCGCGTCGGCGCGCAGGTCGCGGTCGAGGATCGCGACGCTGACCTTGGCGCGCTCGGACGGGTTTTGCGGGTTGGTATACCATTCGGTGACGATCACGCCGCCGCTCGAATCGCTTTGCGCGATCGGCGCGAAGGCCAAGGTGTCGAGCGAGGCGCGCCACAGATAGGCGTTGACGCCGATCGTGGTGACCTGGCTCGCCGCCTGGTCGGTCCGGCGGGCATTGTCGGCGGGCGAGCGGCCCAGCGACCGGTTGATGTCGTCCCTGATGAACTGGCAGCCGGCCAGGGAGAGGGCGCCGGCAACAGCCAGGCCGATGGAAAGTACGCGAGCCATATCTGATCCTTGAAACGGAAGGGGTCGAGCGTCGTTATAGATATCGCCGCGCCAGCGGCAAGCGTCTTGCATGGCGGCGGCGAACCGCACTTAGGGAGCGCCAATGTGAGTCGCGGCCGATGAACGCTTCATGTGCGGGAAAGGCCGATTGTGTGAATGATGCAACATGAGTGAATGATTCAAGTCCGTCTCGCGGTGCCTTGCTAGGAAAGGCCAGCGACTCGTACTAAGTTCCTTCGAAGAGGAGTGAGTCTTTTGAGGAAGCCGCGCGCCATCGGGACGGCAGCAGGCGTATCGCTGGTCGCGATCGCGCTGATGCTCGCGCCTGCCTGGGCCGCGAGCGGCGCCCGCTCACAGCAGCAGGCCCGGGCCAATGTCTCATTCGCGGGCCGGCCGGTTGGCTCGTTCACCCCCGCCGTTTCCGATCCGCGCCTCGCGGCCACGCTGGCGCGCCGCCGGCTGGGCTCGACCGGCACCGAATTCCGTTTCACGCCGACCTCGGCCTTCGGCGACCGCAGCCGCGGCCTTCGCGTCGCCGTGCGCGCCCGCCAGACGACGCCGTCGCAGCTCTCGCGCGAAGCCGGGCCCGCCTCGAGCTCGGCGGTCACCGCGATCACGCCCAGCTCCTACAATCTGGGCGTCTCGGTCGGCTGGCGTCGCTTCGCCGTCTCGGGCGACGTCGCCCAGGCGGATAACGGCCTCATCGCCGGCATTCGCGAATCGGCGCAGGTCGGCATGTCCTATCGCGCCACCGGCCGCCTTACCGGCCGGGTCGCGGTCGGCGCCGAGCGCGCCCAGGGCGGCCAGCGCATCATCGCCGAGGATCAGGCCTATTCGCTCGATGTCGGCGGCGCCTATTCGATCGCGCGCAACGTCGATCTCACCGCGGGCGCACGCTACCGCATCGCCCGCGACCGCCTCGATCCCCTGTCCCGCGACGACCGCCGCGACAGCCAGGCGGTCTATGTCGGGACGGCCTTCCGCTTCTAGACGGCGGGAGATTTCCCCCAGGCGTCGATCGCGCCCCAGCCGTAAGCCCCGAAGCTCGCCAGCCTTCGGCCGCGGGTCTCATCCATGCCGCCAAGCGCGATGACCGGCAGCCTTGTGCGCCGCGCCAGCCAGGCGAAGCGCGCCAGGCCGAGCGCGCGGGCGTCGGGGTGCGAGCGGGTGGCGAAGACCGGCGACAGGAACAGGAAGGCGGCGCCCGCGCGCTCGGCGGCGCGAATCTGCGCCTGATCGTGGGCTGAGGCACTGCGCAGGCCGGTGCCGGGGCCGCGGCCGTGGCTGCCGTCGGCGCCCCAGGCCCGGGCCAGGTCGGCGGAGCCGGCGAGCAGCAGCAGCGCCCTGGGCGCCGCCTCGCGCACCCGCTCGAACAAGGCGCGCCGCGGCCCCTCTTCCAGGCGATAGTGGCGGAACACGATTCCGGCGGCGTCGGGCAGCCGCCGGGCCGCGTCGACCAGGCCGCCGCCCAGTCGCTCGTCGGTCATCAGCCAGAGGCGCGGGAGAGGCTGGCTTGCGCGCATGGCGCTTCCTATAGCAGCCTCCATGGCGCTTTCACCCCTCGGTGAGGTCCGGGCCCGGATCGGCAAGGCTGCGGCGCTGGCCGGCCGCCCGGCGGGCGACGTGACCCTGATCGCGGTCTCCAAGACCCAGCCGGCCGAGGCGATCGGGACGCTGGTCGCCCAGGGGCAGCGGGATTTCGGCGAAAATCGCGTGCAGGAGGCGGAGGCGAAATGGCCGGAGCTTCTCGCCCGCCACCCTGATCTGCGCCTCCATCTGATCGGCCGGCTCCAGTCCAACAAGGCGGAGCGGGCGGTCGCCCTGTTCGACGCGGTGCATTCGCTCGACCGGCCCTCGCTCGCCACCGCGCTCGCCAGGGCGATGGAGAAGAAAGGGCGCCGGCCCGACTGCTTCATTCAGGTCAATATCGGCGACGAGCCGCAAAAGGGCGGTTGCCCGGTAGCCGGCCTGCCCGCCTTGCTCGAAGCGGCGCAAGCGGCGCGCCTGCCGGTGGCGGGCCTGATGTGCATTCCGCCCGAGGGCGTCGAGGCGGCGCCCTATTTCGCACTGCTGGCCAAGCTCGCCCGGCGCCATGGCCTTGCGGGCTTGAGCATGGGCATGTCCGCCGACTACGAGAGCGCGGTGATGTGTGGAGCCAGCCATGTCCGAATCGGCACCGCCTTGTTCGGACCCCGAGGATCCGCTTATGGATAGGACGACAATGAGCCGCACCCAGCGCTTCTTCACCCGCTTCGCCGGGGCGGAGACGGCGGCTGCGATGGAGGCGCATAGCCGCGCCTGGCTGGTCGAATGCCCCAATTGCGGGCATGAGCGCTCGATCTGGGAGCTTGGCGGGATACGCTACAAGGCGACCGGCAATCCACGCACGCGCCTGCGCTGCCCGAAATGCGGGCAAGCCGGCTGGCACAAGGTCTCCAAGGCCGCCAATTTCCCGACCACGCACGCGCCGGCCTGGCCGATCGTCCGGCTGATCCTCTCGATCCTGCTCTGCGCGCTGATCGTCGTCGCGGTGATCGTCGGCATCGTGATGAAGCTGACCGGGGTGGTCTGAGGCCCATGCGCTTCGACGCCCTGATCTTCGATTTCGACGGCGTCCTGCTCGAGAGCGAGTGGGTCGACAACGTGCAGATCGCCGCCTGGCTGACCGCGGCCGGGCATCCGACCCGCGTCGATCAGGCGATGGATTTGTTCATGGGCCTTTCCGGCCGCGATTTCCACGCCGCGGTCGAGCGTTGGATCGGCCGCCCGCTTCCCGACGACTTTCACTCCGCCCGCGCCGAACAGGATCGCCGCGCGCTCGCCGAAGGGCTGGAGGAGGTGGCGGGCGCCGCCGCCTTCGTCCGAAGCCTCCCGCCCGATTTGCCGCGGGCGATCTGCTCCTCCTCGACGAGCCACTGGATCGTCACCCACCTCGCCAATCTCGGCCTGGCGGACGCGTTCGGCGAGATGATCTTCTCCGGCCGGGAGCATGTCGCGCGCGGCAAGCCGGCGCCCGATCTCTATCTCCTCGCCGCCGCGAGGCTCGGCGTCGACATCGGCCGCACCGCGATCATCGAGGATTCGGCGGTCGGCGTCGAAGGCGCCATCGCGAGCGGCGCCGAGGTGATCGGCCTGATCGCGGGCCGCCATTGCACGCCGGCTCATGAAAAGCGCCTGCGCGCGCTGGGCGTCGCCCACATCGCCCGCAATTTCGACGAGGTGGCGGCCATTCTATTCTAGTTCCCCGGCGAAAGCCGGGGTCCAGCTGGGTCCCGGCTTTCGCCGGGATGCTGCGCACCTAGAGCTGGTGCCCGCTCCGGTCGCGCTTGGTCGCGAGATAGGCCCGGTTGTGCGCGCTTTCGCCGACCTTCAGCGGAACCTGCTCGGCGACCTCCACCCCCCGATCCTCGAGCGCCGCGACTTTCCTCGGATTGTTGGTGAGCAGCCGGATGCGGGTCTGGCCGAGCCGTTCCAGCATCCGCGCGGCGACGGTAAAATCGCGCTCGTCGTCGGCGAAGCCAAGGCGATGGTTGGCGTCGACCGTGTCGAACCCCTGATCCTGCAGCGCATAGGCCCTGAGCTTGTTGACCAGGCCGATGCTCCGGCCCTCCTGACGCAGATAGAGGAGGAGTCCCCAGCCGGAGGCTGCGATGGCGGTCAAGGCGGCGTCCAGCTGCGGTCCGCAATCGCATTTCAGCGACCCCAAAGCGTCGCCGGTCAGGCATTCGCTGTGGACCCGGACCAAGGGCGGCCCACCGCCGGGATCGCCAAGGATGAGCGCGACATGCTCGGCATTGTCGCCGTCCGAGCGGAATGCGACGATTTCCGCTCTATCGGCGAAGCGGTTGGGCAGGCGGGCGCGCGAGACGATGCGCGCATCGGCGCCAATCCCGAACGTCATGACGTCAGCGGCGCCGACCCCCGTCTCGGCCGGGCCGCCGGCCCTTGTGAACAAAGCGGGGAGCAGGCCCGCGAGCCGCGCCAGCCGGAGCGCCGCGTCGGCAGTGGACTGCGAGCAGAGAGGCGCCGTCTGGAACGGGCCCTTGAGCGGCGTGGCGAGGTCGAGCGCCGGATCGGCGATCGCGGTCGCGGCGGCGAGGTCGATCCAGGGCGCGCGCCGGATCAGGACGGGCGCCGACGGCATCGCCTCGCGCTGGTTGGTGAGCTTCAACGTCGCCGCGCGGTTGCCCGAGATCAGCAAGGCGGCGGGCGCCCCGTCGCCGTCGAACGCCGCCAGTCCGCCGGCGTCGGCCGTCTCGACCGCGAGCAGGGAAATACCGTCGATCGCCACCGGCCAGCCGCGGCGCAGGGCGTCGATCGCGCGGGCGACGTCCCGCGCGCCCATCAGAGCGCGAATTCCGTAATCAGGGGGACGTGGTCCGAGGGCCGCGCCCAGTTGCGGCAGGGCTCATGCACGACATGCGCTCTCGCCAGCCCCGCCACGTCCCGGGTCGCCCACATATGGTCGAGCCGGCGGCCGCGGTCGTTCACCGTCCAGTCGGGCGAGCGGTAGCTCCACCAGGTATGGAGACGCTTGGGCGCGGGGTGGAAATGGCGGCCGAGATCGACCCAGTCGTTGCTCCCCTGCAGCCGGGCCAAAGCCTCGACTTCCACGGCCGTGTGGCTGACGACGTTGAGCAGCTGCTTGTGGCTCCAGACGTCGCATTCGAGCGGCGCGACGTTGAAGTCGCCGACCATGATCGTCGGGCAATCCAGCCCCTCCGACCAGCGCGTCATTCGCTCGATGAAGTCGAGCTTCTGGCCGAATTTGGGGTTGAGGTCGCGGTCCGGAATATCGCCGCCGGCGGGGACGTAGACGTTCTCGAGCCGGATTCCGCATTCGAGCCTGACTCCGACATGGCGCGCCTCGCCGTTCGCCTGCCAGTCGAGCCTGTCGTCCTCGCGCATCGGCACCTTCGAGGCGATCGCGACCCCATGGTGCATCGGCTGGCCGCAGATGATGATGTGATCATAGCCCAGCTTGTGGAACATGGCGTGCGGGAACTCGCTGTCGCGGACCTTGGTCTCCTGCAGGCAGAGGATGTCGGGCGCCTCCTCGGTGAGGAACTTCTCGACGATGGGCACGCGGGCGCGGATCGAGTTGATATTCCAGGAGGCGATTTTCAGAGACGACATAAAGAGGATTTAGCGGCGGAGGCCCAAAATGGAAGGCCCCCGCTCCGGGGGCGTGGAGCGAGGGCCACCAAGCGTTGTTACGCGAGGTCAATCGCAAATCTCCGTCCGGGCAACAGGGGGAAAACCCGAAGCGGACATCCGCAATTGCAGTCTCGGGTTTAGGACGGCGGACCTGTCGCCCAGATGAACGAATCGTGTCCGGGGCCCAGTACGGGCGCTAGCGCCGCGGTCCGCGCCGGGCCGGGTTGCGATAGGTGAAGACGCTGTTCGCGACCGGCACGTTGAAGCGCTGGCCGGACAGCCGGACGCTGGTATGATTGTTCTGCGCGTCGCGCGTGTTCCAGCCCTGCAGCATCAGCCCGCCCGGCGCCCCCGCCGACTTGGCGAAGCGGATGGTGATGATGCCGAACTCGCGGCGGCGCGGGTCGCGCGCCTCGATGAGCAGCAGCTGCCTGTCGTTCTGGACGACGCGGGCGAAGCGGCCGAGATCCTGGTTGGGGTTGAGCAGCACCGAAAGCGGCGAATCGTTGATCGGCCAGCGTTGCCGCTGTCCGACCTCGTAATCGAGGAAGGTCAGCGCCCGGCCGTCGGCGACGATCAGCATGTTGGCGCTGCGGCCGTAATCGAAGCGGATCCGGCCGGGCCGCTTGATGGTGAGCGTTCCCGAAAGCGTGCGGCCGCGCTGGTCGGTCTGGGTGAAGGCTGCGGTCATCGTCTGCACGGCGCGCAGATGCGCCTGGACCTCGGCGAGCCCGGCCGCGGGCTGGGCGTGGAGCGGGACCGGCGCCAAAGCGGCGGCGCCAAGCGGGGCCGCGAGCAGGGCGAGGGCGCGAAGACGCAGCATGGAAGTTCCTCTTCGTCGAAAACACGGGGATCGGGCCGGCCTATCGCGCCCCGCGCTTGAATGTCCAGTGAACCCGCCGGGTTCCAACCGGGCCCATCGTCATCCTGACGAAAGTCAGGATCCATGAACACCGCTTATGATATCTCACTCAATCCGTGTTCATGGATCCCGGATCCCCGGGGCAGGCAAGTCCGGGATGACCGTGGTTGGGCCTCAGATCAAAGGCCGTCCCTCCGGATCGACCAGCACCTCGCGGCGGCCGACATGGTCGGGGGCGCTGACCACGCCTTCCTTCTCCATCCGCTCGATCAGGCGGGCGGCGTTGTTGTAGCCCACGCGCAGTTGCCGCTGCAGGTATGACGTGGACGCCTTCTGGCTTTCCGCCACCACCTGGACCGCCTTGCGGAACAATTGCGTCTCGGCGTCGTCCTCGCCGATCGGCTGGCCTTCGAACATATAGCCGCCGTCCTCGGGCTCCTCGGTGACCGCCTGGACATAATCGGGCCGGCCCTGCGCCCGCCAGAAATCCGCGACCGCGCGCACCTCCTCGTCGGAGACCAGCGGCCCGTGGACGCGGGCGATCTGCTTGCCGCCGGGCATGTAGAGCATGTCGCCCTTGCCGAGCAGCTGCTCGGCGCCCTGCTCGCCCAGGATGGTGCGCGAATCGATCTTCGAGGTGACCGAGAAGGAGATGCGGGTCGGCAAATTGGCCTTGATCACGCCGGTGATGACGTCGACCGAAGGGCGCTGCGTCGCCATGATCAGGTGGATGCCGGCCGCGCGCGCCTTCTGGGCGAGGCGCTGGATCAGGAACTCGACCTCCTTGCCCGCGGTCATCATCAGATCGGCGAGCTCGTCGACCACGACCACGACCTGGGGCAGGACGTCATAGTCCAATTCCTCCATCTCGTAGCGCGGCTGGCCGGTTTCCGGATCGTAGCCGGTCTGGACGCGGCGGCCCATGGGCGCGCCTTTCATCTTGGCTTCGCGGACCTTGGCGTTGAACGAGGAGAGCTGGCGCACGCCGACCGAGGCCATCATCCGGTAGCGCTCCTCCATCTGCTCGACCGTCGATTTGAGCGCGCGGATCGCCTTGGCGGGCTCGGTGACGACTGGGGCGAGCAGATGCGGGATATCCTCATAGACGCTGAGTTCCAGCATCTTGGGGTCGATCAGGATCATTTTGCACTGCTCGGGCGTCAGCCGGTAGAGCAAGGAGAGGATCATGCAGTTGAGGCCGACCGACTTGCCAGAGCCGGTGGTGCCGGCGACGAGCAGATGCGGCATCGGCGCGAGATCGGCGACGACGGGATCGCCGGCGATATTCTTGCCCAGGATGATCGGCAGCTGGGCGACCTGGTCCTCGAAGGCGGGGCTAGAGACCAGCTCGGAAAGCGTCACCAGCTCGCGCTTGGCGTTGGGCAGCTCGATGCCGATCACCGAGCGGCCGGGGATGGTGGCGACGCGCGCCGACAAAGCAGACATGTTGCGGGCGATGTCGTCGGCAAGCTGGATGACCCGGCTCGCCTTGATGCCGCTGGCGGGCTCGAGCTCGTACATGGTGACGACCGGCCCCGGGCGGACCTCGACGATCTCGCCCTTGACCGAGAAATCCTCGAGCACCGATTCGAGCAGGCGGGCATTGCGCTCGAGCGCCGCCTTGTCGATCGCGACATTGACGCGCGGCGGCGGCGGCGCCAGCAGGTCGACCGACGGCAGAGTGTAAGCGTCGCCGAGCTGAAGCGAGGGCTGCCGTTCGCGCAAGGGCCGCCGGCCGCCGGCCTGCGGCCTCGACGGCTCGGAGATGAGCGGGCCGCGCGGTTGCGGCGCGGCCACGACCGGCGCGCGTGCCGGGCGGCCGGCCGGCGCCGGCAGGTCGTCCTCGTCCGCGGCGCCTGCGCGGCGGAGGCGGCGCTCGGCGATCCAGCGCCTTTCCTCGGCGGTGAGGCCCAGGCCGAGCAAGACGAGCGCGAGGCCGGCCACCGCGGCGATGGCGATGATCGCTATCCTGAACGGGCCGACAATGCTGGCATCGCCGAGCATGCCCAGGCCCGCCCCGACGAGCCTGGCGAAAGCGAGGCCGATGCCGCCGCCCCAGCCCGCCGGCAGCCCCCAGACCTGGCCGCCCGCGAACAGCCCCCCCGCCAGCCCGACCAGAGCGACGCCGCACAAGGTGATGATCAAGGCGCGCAGCCAGCGCCCGGGCTCGGTGCCGCGCGCCAGCCGGAGGCCAAGGATCAGCAGGATCGGCAGGAACAGGGCGACCGGCGGTCCCGCGGTCATCAGCAGCAGATCGGCGGTCCAGGCGCCGGCGCTTCCCATCCAGTTGAGCGGCGGCCCGCCGGCGCTGGTGTTGGGCGAAGGGTCGCTCTGGTGATAGGAGACCAGGGCGACCAGCACGAACAGCACGAACAAGGTGAGGGCGATGCCCGCGAGGAAGCTGCCCGAACGCCGGGCGAGCCGCCGCGATCCGTCGCGCCATTGCCCGAGGCGTCCGGGCCGGACATTGCGCGCTGTCGGTGCCGCCATCTCGATGTGCCCTAAATGTTCCCCGTTTCCCTAATGCGCCCGTGGCGACTCCCGGGTCAAGCGCTTGGCGTTGCACCGGCGCAACGCTAGGGGGAGGAAATGAGGCAAAAGGACGTCATCATCCTGGGCGGCGGGCTGGTCGGCCTGACCCTCGCGATCGCGCTGGACCGGCACGGCCTTTCCACGATCGTCGTCGATCCGGCCGATCCGCAAAAGCAGGTGGCCCCGAGCTATGACGGCCGCGCTACCGCAATTTCCAGCTCCTCCTGGCGGATGCTGGAAACGATCGGCGTCGCAGGCCGGCTGGCCGGCGTCACCTGCGCGATCCGCGCGATCCGGGTCAGCGAGGGGCTTAAGCCGGGCGGGATCGCGTTCGAGCCCGAGGATGACGACGATCCCCTGGGCATCATGGTCGAGAACAGGCTTCTGCGGGCGGCGCTGCGCGACGCCGCGCTCGCGGCGGGACGGCTCGACCTGCTGATGCCGGCCCGGCCGGCCGAAGTGGTCCGCGACGGCAACGGCGTCCGGGTAGCGCTCGCCGACGGACGGCTGCTGACCGCGCCATTGCTGGTCGGCGCCGAAGGCCGCAACTCGCCGATGCGCGAGGCCGCAGGCATCGCCGTCGCCCAATGGCGCTACGACCACGTCGCGATCGTCGCCACGATCACTCATGAACGCGCGCACGAAGAGACGGCCTACGAGATCTTCTACCCCGGCGGACCCTTCGCGATCCTGCCGATGCCGGCGGGCGCGGACATGCGCCCGCGCTCGGCGATAATCTGGTCGATCAAGGCGCGCGACGCCGGGGCGATGCTCGGCCTGCCCGACCGCGCGCTTGGGCACGAGATCGCGAAAAGGATGGGCGGGTTTCTCGGCGCCGTCGCGTTGGCCGGGCCGCGCTGGAACTATCCTTTGGGCTTCCACCATGCGGCGACGATCACCGCCGAGCGCCTGGCCCTGATCGGCGACGCCGCGCACGGCATCCACCCGATCGCCGGCCAGGGCCTCAATCTCGGTTTCCGCGATGCCGCCGCCCTGGCGGAGGTGCTGGTCGAAGGCGCGCGGCTCGGCCTGGACCTGGGCGACGCCCAGCTCCTGGCCCGCTACCAGCGCTGGCGCAGCCTCGACACCTTCATGGTGGCGATGGCGACCGACAGCCTGACCCGGCTCTACGGCGTGCCCGGGAGGGCGGCCTCGGCCCTCCGCCGCTTCGGCATGGGCGCGGTCCAGCGGATCGGGCCGCTGAAGGACCGGCTGATGGCCGAGGCGCGCGGCGAATCGGGCGAATTGCCGCTGCTGCTCAGGGGGCTTTCGATCTGAGAACCAGGTTACTCACCAGAGTCGTTCGTCCCGAGCGAAGTCGAGGGGCGTGTGTGATGACTCGGTGCCAGCGCCCCTCGACTACGCTCGGGACGAACGGGGTTTGAGCCTGACACGCCTTTCTATTGCAAAGTCTCCGGCCCGTCCGCCCCGCCCGGGGCCATGCGCTGGAACTGCATGAACTGGACGAGCAGGTCGGCGCGCGCCGCGAGGTCGGCGGCCTCCAGCAAAGCCTGCTTGGAGCCGACATCCAGCGGAGCGATCTGGGCGATGCCGTTGACCAGCATCTCGTCGTCGAGCCGCGAGACCGACTCCCATTCGACCATATAGCCGAGCGCGTCGGCATAGCGCCGAGCCTCGCGCTCGACCTCGGCGCGCTGGGCGAGGCCGAGCACCGGATCCTCCTCCTCGAGAAAGCCGCTGCGGTCGGCGTCGACCTGGCGATAGGGGGTGTCGACCCGGGCCTCGCGGGCGATGCGGAAGCGGCTCAGCCCGTCGAGCACCAGGTTGAAGCGGCCGTCGTCCAGCTCGTCGCAGGTGGCGATCCGCCCGATGCAGCCGATCTCGAACAGGCCGGGCGGGTCTTGTGCATCCTTGGGCTGGACCATGGCGATCAGCCGGTCGCTGGCGAGCGCGTCGCGGGTCATCGCCCGGTAGCGCGGCTCGAAGATGTGCAGCGGCAGCTGGCTTCGCGGGAAAAGCAGCGCCCCGGCGAGCGGGAAGACCGGCACGCGGAGAAGCGCGTCGGGCATCAGCTGAACAGGATCGCCGACAATTTGCGCCGTTGCGCGCCCGCCCAGGGATCCTCGAGTCCCACTGCTTCGAGGATCTGCAGCAGCTTCCTGCGGGCCGCGCCTTCATTCCATTCGCGGTCGCGGGCGATGCTTTCCAGGAGCTGCCCGGCGGCGGCGTCGCGCTCGCCTTTGGCGATCAGCGCGCCGGCTAGGTCGATCCGCGCCTCATGGTCGTCGCCGTCGCGGGCGATCCGCGCCTCCAGCTCCGCGGTTTCTGCCGCGGGAGCCTCCTGGGCCAGCGCCAGGGCCGAGCGGGCGCGGGCGACGGCCGGGTCCTTGTCCGCCTTCTCCGGCAGATTTTCGAGCCGGGCGCGGGCATCGTCGATGCGGCCGGCGGCGATCAGCGAGCGGGCGAGACCCGCTATCGCCTCGGGATGCTCGGGCGCCATCTCGATGATCTGCTCGAAGATGTTGGCGGCGCGCGCGGCGTCCCCTTCCGCCAGCACCTGCTCGCCCATCGCGATCAGCGGCTCGATCTCGGCCTCCTTGGCCTGCGCCTCCCCCTCGACGGGAAGCTGGGCGAGGATCTGGTCGATCGCGCCGGTAAGCTGGCCTTCGGTGCGCGCGGTCGAGAGGTCCGCCACCGGCTGGCCCTGGAAGATCGCATAGACGGTCGGGATCTGCTGGACGCGGAACTGGGCCGCGATCAATTTCTCCTCATCGACGTTGATCTTGACCAATTGCACGCCGCGATCGGCATAAGCGGCGGCAACCTTTTCGAGCAGCGGCGTCAGCTGCTTGCAGGGCCCGCACCATTCCGCCCAGAAATCGAGCAGGATCAGTGACGTCATGCTCGGCTCGACCACGTCGCGGCGGAAGCGTTCGACGGCCTCGCGTTCGGCTTCGCTCAATCCCAGGGTAGCCACTTCAAAGTCTCCGATGATCGCTTGTCTTGCGCCCCTATGTGGGATTGCGGGCCCGTCTGCCAAGCCCGCATGACGGGGCTTGCCGGGTCGAAAGGCCCATGCTAGCAGCCGCCGCCTTACCCGGGCCGGGCGGTCAGCACGCATGAAGCGTGACGACCGGGCGGCTCAGCTCGAGCGGGCGTAGCTCAGGGGTAGAGCACAACCTTGCCAAGGTTGGGGTCGAGGGTTCGAATCCCTTCGCCCGCTCCAGCATTCCGGTTCCTAGACATCAACTTGGGTCGCGCAGGCCGGTGTGAACCGGCATGTGGCGGCCTAACGGGGTTTCGGCGGGGTAACACTGTCGCATCGGGTGCTCAGGCCCTCGCCCGCGATGGGACTACGGATTGATATTTTCCGCCCCATAACACCTCTGTCTCTTGACAAAATATGGCACGTGCCCCAGGTCACGGTCTGCGGCACCCGCTGCAACATCAATGGAGTCTAAAATGGAACCTGATGACCACCTCGCCGTCGAGGGCTTTGCCCTGAGCCGGCCGGGCCCGGACGGCGCCGAGGAGGTCCTGATCGGCCTTCGGATCGCCGCCGACCTCGACCACGACGAACGGGCCTTGGCGATCGAAGAATCGCTCGAAGTCGCCAAGGCCCGCCTCGGTTGCGTCACCTACCACTAGAGGCACGAGGGAAGGGCGACCGCGCTAACGGTCGCCCAACCTTCTCCTAACATACGAACATAAGGAGAAAATACAATGGCTATCACCTTTCAGGTCGTGCGTGGCCAACAGCGCACGCATGAGTTTTTCCAGACGATCATGGACTATGGCGACATCGCAGATCGGGTGAAGATGCCCGAAGATGTGCTCGGAGACCATCTGTTTGACAACGATCTCACGATGCAGCGCCAGGTGAACTTGGCGCGCGTAAAGAAGGAGCTCGTCCCTTATCTCGAAAATGATGACGCATTCTTCTCGGCGCTGACTCTTGTGATGATCCCTCGGACCTTTGATCCGCTCGAGGAGGAGGAAGGGTATGATTTCAAGTCATTCGATGGCAAGAATTCGGCGATCGGCGAACTAACCGTGACAAGCGCAGTCTACCTGTTTCCAGCCGACGGTCAGCACCGGGCCGCGGCAATCAAGGAGGTTCTGAAGGCTAATCCCGAACTCGCTCTTCAGCAGATTCCGGTGGTGCTCGTGCCCTTCCGTAGCAGGCCCGAGGTTCGGCAGATGTTCACGGATCTCAATCTCAATGCCAAGCAGCCTAGCAGGACGATCGGCCTGTCGTTTGAAACACGAGACCCAGTGGCACTCATCGCGAAGGCGGTTGAAAAGCGAGTGGAGCTGTTCTCCGGGAGAGTGAATCACTTCAGCAACTCTCTGCCGGCGTCGTCGCTCAATGTGATCACGATGAACTCGCTGCACGCCGGCACAAAGGACTTGATGGCGGAGATTTTCGCTCTTTCAGGGACTCCATTCCCGGACTCTCTCGCGGGCAAGAAGCTCGAACACGTTGAGATGGTTGAGGCGATTGACCAGGCCGAGCGCGGTTGGCGCGCAATCCTGGCCGGGCTTCCAACCTGGGAATTGGTGCTTAGCGGGTCGCGCAAGTCTGGCGAAATTCGTGATGACTATGTTCTCGGCTTCGGAGTGGGCTGGCAAGCAATCACTCTAGCCGCTTCGGCTCTCGTCCGAACCAACCCGGAAACTTGGGAGGAGCGGATTTCCGAAGTCCTTGCGAAAGTCGACTGGACTAAGAAAAATCCTGATTGGCAGGGCGTCTGCATGATCGGATCGCGCGTGAATAACACGGCCCCCGCGATCCGCGCCACGGCAGGCTATATCCTGGAGGCTGGGGGCTTGCCCGACGAGGAGAACCCGTTCGCACCCGCCCTGGCGAAGTCGCGCGAAGCATTCGCCGCCTTGGAAATCGAGCCTGACGCCACCTAGAGCAAACGGCATTATGTACTCGGACCCCCGCGATCGGCGCGGGGGTCTTCTTGGGGCGTCTGGCCTGTCACAATGCCCAAGACTTCGCGGAAGCTCGTTACGACGTGGTCCGGCGCCACCTCCTCAACCTCAGGTTCCCAGCGCGGCCGGAATCCCCCCGGGAACCAGATTGTCTCCAGCCCGGCAGACTTGGCCGGGGCGATGTCTCGGTCGAGCTGGTCGCCGACCATGGAAGCGCGCCCGGCGACGGGGGTGAGACGCAGCACACGACGGTAAAGGTCCGGGCGCTTCGGGGATTCGATGATGCGATCGATAAAGCGGGCGATGCCGTGCGCGGCCGCTGTGCCCGCAATCTTGTCGCGAGCACCTTCGGTTACCATTAGGATAAGGCAGCCAGCCGCGTGCAGGGCCTCGAGACCTTCCTCTACGCCTAGCCGAAGCGGCGGCAGCGCCTGGATCGCTGCGACGAAAGCCAGTTCCGCAGCGGCCGCCTGCGTTTCGGATAAGCGTTGGTTAGCCTCTCCCCCGACCAACGCCAGTCGCACCGCCCGACCCGTGTCGGCTCCGGCCAGGTCGAGTGCTAGCGCGCGCGCAAGCAGGCGCGGCGGATATCGCAGTCCGGCATGGTGGCGTCCGGCGATGCCCTGATCTAGCGAGCGCACGAATGCAAGGCGGTCGCTCGCGACAACTTCTGCGCCGGTCGCTGCCTCCACCGTTTCAAGCAGAGCCAGCTGGGCCGCGGCGAATACGCGGTCCGTATCCCACAGGGTATTGTCAGCATCGGTGAACAGGGTGGCTGGCGGCATCCCGACACTAATTGTCGAAGACGGCGAGTACGTTCATGTCGATACCGGCCTTCAACGTCCCGACGACCCTGACGCCGTGGCTATTGCCGCGCCGTACGAAATTATAGGCGAAGGTGCCGGCGTGATACTTGCCGTCGGGGACGACATGCAGGTGCATTGCGTCACCCTCGGCTCCAATCGGTACCCGAAAATCAATCCAGCCGAGCCGGCCATGGCCCTCGGCCCCGCGATGCCCCGCCTGCTCGACGAGTTCCATCGCGATTCGCGACGAGAACCGGTCGGACAGAGCCGCCCAATACTGACGCCACGCCGCCCGTCGCGCAGCCTCGTCGAGGCCGGCGCTCGGATAAGCCGGCTTTTCCTCCGCCTCCGACCAGAGCCGTTCGATGTAGCGATCAAATAGAAGGATGGATTCCCCCGACTGCAGCTCGCAGGCCATGGGAAGGATCGTACATTTCGGCGCAAGATCGAGAAATGCGAGCATGCGCGGGGGATCCGCAGCGGCCTTCCAAAGATCGGCCGTCGCCAATGTGGACCCACCGAAGGTCTCTGCTGTGCCGTCAGGGTTAATAAAGACAATGCGCTCCGGATGCGAATTCAAGTAGACGGCAGCGATCTCCTCAAGCCGGCGGCCGGACGTCCGCACCCGTTGCTCGGTGACATCCAGCGTCGTCCCGGTCGTGCTGCTTCTTTCTCTTTCGTGTTTGAGCTTGCCTTCGACGTCGACCTTTCCTGTGAGAAAGGAGATGCCGAGCCCGTATTTGCCGCCCACCTCTCCGCCTGTGAGACGCGTGTGCGCTTCCTGATTCAGCGTGCCCACGACGCGGCTTTGCACGTCGTATTCCGGCCGGACGATGGCGTCGAACATCCGCTCAACGAGGCTGTCATCGACAAAAAGGGGCGCGTCGAGCAGCCACTGCATCCGAGTATAGGCCAGGCGGCTGGCCAGTTTTTCGCGCTCGGTCATTTTGGGCGTCCATCCGAAGAGCCGTTTGAAAAATTCAACCATCCCTTTCCCCGCAATTCGCACGCCGGGCAGATGCCGCACCCATAGCCCCAATCGTGTATCGTCTGACGGTCGCCTTCATAACAGGTGTGGGTTCCGGTGCGCACCAATTCGACGAACGCCTCGCCACCAAGCTCGCGCGCGAGCGCCCAGGTCTCGGCTTTGTCGATCCACATCACCGGCGTGTGAATCACCAAGCGCGTTTCCATGCCGAGATTGAGCGCCAGCTGCATGGCCTTGATCGTGTCGTCGCGGCAATCGGGATAGCCTGAATAGTCAGACTCGCAGACACCGGTGACCAGATGCTTGGCGCCGCGACGGTAAGCGAGCGCTCCAGCAAAAGCGAGGAAGACGAGATTGCGACCCGGCACGAAAGTATTGGGCAGACCCGTCTCTTCCATGGCGATGGCGACCTTTCGGGTCAGCGCCGTGTCGCTGACCTGGCCTAGGATCGACATATCGAGAAGGTGATCGTAGCCGAGCTTGGGCGCCCATTGCGGAAAATCCCTGCGCAACCGATCAACGATTTTCGGCCGCACGTCGAGTTCGACGCGGTGGCGCTGACCATAATCAAATCCTACGGTTTCAACACGCTCAAACCGGTCGAGCGCCCACGCGAGACAGGTGGTCGAATCCTGCCCGCCAGAGAAGAGAACGATGGCCGATTGCGGGTCGATCACAGCGCTTCTTCCCCGAAGTAGGTGCACGTGTCACCACTTGCATCACGATACACGATCACCCGCGACAGACCTTCGCAATCCGTCGCCACCTTCCGCCAAATCCAAGACGCGAGATTCTCCAGTGTCGCAGGACCGAGGTCGTTAAGTTCATCTAGAAATCGATGATCGAGGCCGTCGCGTGCTGCCGCAAGAGCGCGCTCGAACAGGCCCAGGTCAATGATCATGCCCGAAATCGGGTCGGGCTCGCCGCGCACCACCACTTCCGCACGATAAGAATGGCCGTGAATCCGGCGGCTGGACTCAGTATCGATGACCCGCTCCAAGGTATGGGCGGCTTCGAAACGGAATTGTTTGCTGAGTTCAAACATTACCGGATTCCAAGCTGTTTGTGGTTTTGGAGTGTAAGCCGCCAGCGTGGGTTTGAGAGGCAGAAGTCGACCGCAGCCTGCGTATTCTCAGTGAGATTCGAGCCGTCCATCGGCTGAAGCAGGAAATGGTCGAACGCCAGCCCATCGAACAGCTCGGGCTCGGCTCCCGCCTGTGGGTAGACGAGCTTCAGCTCATCACCCCGCTCAACCGCCAGCGGTGCGCCGGCTTTCGGGCTGACGCTGATCCAATCGATGCCCTCCGGCGGAACAATCGTGCCATTGGTCTCAATCGCAATCTCGAATTCGAGACTATGCAGTGCCGCGATGAGCGCCAGATCAACCTGTAGGAGCGGTTCTCCGCCGGTGAGGACGACAAAGCGCCGGGCGGCCGCCCCGCCGCGCCAGCGTCCCTCAATGGCCACCGCTAGCTCTTCCGGCGTAGTAAAACGTCCTCCATCCGGATCGCCGGTGCCAACGAAATCCGTATCGCAAAAGTTGCAGATTGCGCTGGCGCGATCCCGTTCGCGCCCAGACCACAGGTTGCAGCCAGCAAACCGGCAGAAAACGGCGGCACGGCCGGCATTCCGGCCTTCGCCTTGCAGCGTGTAGAAAATCTCTTTCACCCCATAGGCCATGATCAGGCGGCCTCCGCCCGCGGCAAGTTGCGCTTCAGGATCTGAACGAGATGAAGCGAAAGCTGGCGAATGTCGGCGGGCACGTTCTGCAACCCGTTCCAGCGGCGGCGCTCGTCGCCGAAGGTCCATTCGCCCTCACTCCAGGCGGTGTGGCCGTCCAGGAGCCTGAGTCCCCGGGCGAAGTCTTCCCGGTCCTCGGCTCCAAGCATTACGTGCAGGGCTTCCATGACGTAGCCCATCGCGACGATGCCGGCGCCGTGGACGAGCCGCGACGTCTTTGGCGTCTTGCCGACCCAGTCGGCCTCGAAAACGTGCTTCACAGCATGGAAGTATTCGCTGAGCAGCCGGCCGCCGCGCGCGAGCAATAGCTGATCGTCATCGGCATATAGCCGCAAGGCGCCGTCGGTCAGAGAATTCATGATGACCCGTTGCAGCACCGTGTCGCGGATGATGCCCTTAGGGTTCGTCTGCTGACGGATGAGGCCACGCAGAGCCGAGCCCGGCTGGTAGTTCAGCGCTTCTGTCAGCAACGCTGCCTGACTGCGGTTTGACAAGCGCGGGGGCAAGTCACCTACCTGCGGCAGCAACTCGTAGACTAGCGCCTTTGGAAGCGGACGTGTGTTGTTGATCAGAATGAACTGGCGTTGCAGTTCTTCAAGATCGTCGCACAAAAAGCCCGAGACCAGCACCTCAAAGTCCCGCCCTCGCAATTGTGAGAGAGCGGTGAAGCGCTGTTGGCCGTCTACGATCAGGCCAGGCGCGCCATAGGCAACATCAATCGTTAACCGATTGAGACGCGACTCCAAACCACTCACCGGTGGAATCAGCGGTGCCAGAGTTGCGCCCTTAGTAAAGGCTATGACGATCGGGTTGGGAAGGATAGCCGACGGCCGCTCCAGATAGTCGCGAATCTCACGAATGTGGTTGGCGATCTGCGGGCGCTGAAATCCCTGTAAGACACCGGCCTCGTCGCGGCCGGCGCGTTCGATCTGCGCGAATCGCGCGACGTCTGCCGCCTTCGCCGCGAAAGTGAAAACCGGGAGGTCGCTGTTCTGGCGGGGAACGATGACGTCGTATTGAAGAAGGCTGCTCATGCTACCCCCGCCCGAAAGTCCCGAAGGTGACGATGAAAAACGTGGAGGTTATGCATACCGCGCCGCTTGTTCCTGTTGGACGATCTGAAAATGAGCGCTTCGACCCCCCCCTCGCGGCAGACGCGACATTGGCAGGTCTCCCAAGGCCGGTCGGCAAGGGTTCGCTCGTAAATGTCGCGTTGCCTGGCGATGGTCGTCGCGAGGCGCGACGGGGAACTTTCATCATCCCAATTGATCGTGGACCAATATGCCATCACTGCGTCCAGCGCTTCATCGACCGCTATGTGACCGGCCGCCAGGCCCCGGACGCCGGCGAGGGCAGCATCCTCGAGCGTGCGGATTTCTTCCTGGTTGATACGCCCCTCCAGAGCCTTGGTCTTGAGACGATTGTTCTCAATAGCCTGCGGGATGCGAATCGCGGTGTAATAAGAAAGGTCGCCGGCTTCTGTGCGCACCCAGTAGTTTTTTCGCGCGTCTTTGAACGCGCGCACCAAAGGGGATGTCGTGTCGAAGCTGGCGACGCCATATCGTTCGATGTCCGCGAGATTCTCTATCTTGCCGAAGCCGAGAACATGAAGCCTGACATTTTGCGGGATACTGTCGCGAATGGCAGCGAGCGCCCGCGTCAGTTGGCCGATCCGAAGGGGTACTGTGCCTCCAAGTGCGAGATAGTCATATCCCATCGCAACGAGATCTGCAGCGGCATCGGCCATGCTCGCGGCGGACCAGCCCTGGATGACCCCCATCGGAGTGAACCGCGGGCCCAGGCGTCGCGCGGCCTCTTTGTATTCGTCGGCGTTCTGGAGGGTAATTTCGAACCTCCGCCGGGTGTCTTCCGGTACGTCACCTATAGCTCGATGTAGGTCTTCATCGTCGAAATCGAAGATCATGTGATCGGGCGAACAACCGTGATCAAATTCTCCGTCGGAGTAGAACTCGACGGTGTCCTCCGCCCGGAATGGTGGCTCGTTCATGTTGCGATAGGTGAATGCTCCGCAATCGCCCATCATCATACTTCCTGGGAAGCGGTCCTTGGGATAGCGAAGGAAGCGCCGCGCGCCCTCGCGGCGAAACCGCATCAGCTGGGATTCCGAATATTTGCCGGTGAACAGCGCGTCGCCGACGATGCCCCGTGATACCAATATTCCGTCATAAGGCTCGGTATCGAGGAATTCGTGCGGAAATTCGTCGTCGCGATGGACTGCGCGACCGATTGCGTTGCGATCGGTCAGAAAGTTATAGGCCGGATCGACGAAGTCCAAACTGTCGGCGAACACGAACTTCATCACGCCACCTTTGAGTAGGTCTGAACGTGATCAAGACGAGCCAACTGGTTGGAGAGCTGGCGAATGTCGCGTGGGACGTTCTGAAAATCGTTCCACTCGCGCCCCAGATCGGGCCAGCGTCCGCTCGTCCAATGACAATGAGGGGCAATGCGTAGCAGCGCCTCGCGCGCATGATTCGCCGGATCCGCGCCCACCGGGGTGCGCGACATGATGCGGTCCATCAGCCATCCCATTGCTTCGATGCCAACCGAGTGCATCAGGCGGCTTTCCGTCGCGGGGAGGCCCCATGCATTCGGAAAGACGTCGCGAACCGCGCCCCAGAACGCGACGAGCACGGAATACATCGCCTCGAGATTGGCAGGCTGGACCTCGGTTGCCTTGAAGGGCGCGAGTGCTCCCAAGGGATGGCCGATACTGTTCCTAATCGCCCGAAGTAGAGCCGTGTCCATGATGACGGCCGAAGGATTCTCTTCCGACACGCGGCGCAGGTTGCCGCGAAACGGCGAATCCGGCGCGACACTAAGCCGATTGACGAGTTCGCTCGGAATTCGCCGCGGCGCGAGATCGCGCGGTAAATTCGAGTCAACCTCTGGGAGCAGCTCGTTGATCAGCCGCGGCGGCAGTGGACGTGCCTTGTTCACTAGTATGAACTGCTCGCGATGGACGGACAAATCCTCGGACACGAAGGCGACGACCGGTACCGGAAAGCTGCGATTTTGAGCCTGCGACAAGGCAAGCGACCGCTGCTGCCCGTCCACGATCCAGGCCGCCTTGGTGCCGTCGGCCGGGATGGGGATTCTCAACGTTCCGGAGACGGAAGCGCGCAAATCGCCTTCGGGCAGTCCGCCACGCGAACAAGTGAAGTGCGCCTTGGGAGAAATTGCGAGGATGATCGCGTTAGGGAAGAGAACGGGGCCCTGATCCAGAAACTCCACGATCGATTGGACGTGGTTGCGTATTTCCTTTCTCTGAAATCCCTGCAGCCCACCCTCGTCATCCCGATGCACGCGACTGATTTCAGCGAACCTCAGCAGGTCGGCGCCCGGCACGAAGAAAGCATAGACGGCAACATTGCCTGCTTGCAGAGTGCGGAGCGCGCGAAGCGCCAATGTCGGTTCGGCAGATTTCTTGCGACGGGTCATGACGAGACCCTCTGCTCTAGCGCCATTCGGTACAGCCGAGTGAAACGGCTCTGCTCGCACGCTATTGCATCCTGATCGCGCAATTGGCGCAGCGTTCTGCCGATCCCGGCACCTGTCTTCAGATACGTTTGAATGCGGGCAATGATTTCCCCATCGCTCTTGCGCGGCCGCTCTGGGCGGGAAGGGGCGCTGATCGACCCCAGTGCCGCCGCGACAAGGCGGCGATGATCGGCAGCTGTGCCAACGCGGGAAGCGATATTGTTCGCGAAGTGGCTCAGCGCGCGGTGAGAGTAATCCGTGCAAGTCCCGGGAAGGAGGGTGTCGAGGCGGTCGTCATAAGGCATTACGAACGGGGCGATCTGCGCCGGAAGCATGTCCGATACGCCGCGCCCGAAAATCCGAAGCCTGTGAGTCGCTTCGCCAATCGCGGTCGCCAAAGCTCGCCCGAACATTTCGGCATAAGGCCGCGTAAGCGCGACCAACACGAGGCCTTCCCGTCCGGAGTCTAAGCATTCTTTCGCACCCACTGAATAGGGTCCCGTCGATACGGCTTGCCACCACGATTGGGGGTCGAAGCGGCCGACGACCTTGGCTGCGACGGATTCCGGTCCTTTTCCTGAAATCGTCAACCCGTAGACCGGGATCCGCCTTTCGCCCGGCACGAAACCGAGGCCAGCTGAAATCACGAACAATCGCGCATCAAATCTTAAGGCCGTTTCACGCCCCAGGCCGAAACTGCGGCCACTATAAAGGGCGGCCGCATCGACGGAGGAAGACAGCGCCTCGACCCTAGCCGCCCATGCGCTTTGAAGAACCGTTTGAACGTCCCGGGGTAGCGAAACCGCAGTCGCATCTTCCGGCGGACTAATTCTTTTCTTGCCCGAACATGGCACAATAACCGCTGCAATTGGCGATTTTCCACAACTGCGATCATTCTGCATGTTCTGCGCTTGCGCCACAATAACTGTATCCGATTCTCGCTCAATGCATGACGAGAGGTGGCGCAGACAGGGCCCTCCACGCTTGATGCGCCCCCTGTTTAGCGCCTCGCGGTGCCTCTTGAATGGATAGCTACAGCAGGAAACTCCATAGGGCAATGGGAAGTGCATTAATGCTGTGATTTTTCGCGAAGGCGCGCTCTAGGGGTACAGTTATCGGCTTCGCGAAGAGGTGCTGGGTGCAAACGACCCGTCTACTCAAGAGTGGCGGCCGTCACTTGCCAGCGGTCCCCGACACGCCCTAACATCGCCCCGCTCCCGCGACACTCGGGGGCGGGGCTTCAAAACCCTGCAGTCAAAACCGGTCGCCGATCTTCGGAGGCCGGGTGGCATGCGCGTATGTCCAGCCGGCAACGGTAAAGGCGCATGCGCCTGTGACTGCAGGTTTTGAACATCCGGCTTCGGCCGTCGCCCCGAACGGACATAGGGGCGACACCGACCGAAGCAGCGTCGCCACGATTGGAGGCGACGCGGCGATGTTCTCTTTCACAAGCGCCACATCCATGAATCGAGGCTGCTCCCAGGCCAACGTCGCAATCGGGCGCCAGCGGGCCTGCCCCCTTATTGTTGGGTTGGCGGCTTTCCTTTCTGCCTGCTCGTCGCAACCTGCGGCTGAACTTGTAAACTGGTCCATGACCAAGGACGGTGACGGCCAGGGATATAGGCTTCACGCCAACGCAGTGCTTTGGAATGGGGCGGGCGGTTGGTTCTGGCCGGAGCTCCGGTTGAGGGATGCTCGGGGATGTTGGACGGTTCACCGCGCTAACGCGATCCACGCCCTAGGCTCTCCCAACTCGCGTCGAGTAGAAAGTAGAATCAATGATTGGGTGCCATTCCGCGGGTCGATCGCTGACGTCACGTTGACCTTTGTTTACACAGCGCCGGATGGTGGCAGCTTTGCGGAGACACGGCTGGCGAGCGAAAATAAGGTTCTCGATTCCTCGTTGCGGCCGCCTAGCGTTTCACCGACGAATTGTTCGCCGCCGCCTCAGCGCCGAGCTACGCGTGAGGAACTCCGCAGGCGGGCTAGGACAGATCCTGACGGCGCCGACGCCGAGGCTATCAGCAATATGTCGCATAACGAGTTGACGGCCACCGCGATAAATAGCGCTGGTTTCCTGTGCGCCCGAGTCACTCAAATTGAAGCTCGCGGCCATTTAATCATCGCGAACTGCATCGAGTACCGCAACGGAACCGGACGCGTCAGATACCGCATAGACGCTGATACAGGCACTGTTGATCAGCTAGATTGAATGCGCGGCTCGAGGAATGCCAGCGTCGAAGTTCGAAAAATTTCTCGACCGGTCTCACTGAGCCGGGCGGTGACCCCCGGCCGTATTCCCCTCCAAGGTACCATATGGCTTCGGTTCAAAAAACACGTGCAAATCGACCGTGATCACTTTCAATTCTCTAGAGTCATGGCATCGAATTCGCTCCTGAAACAGATACTTAGGAGCATACTATGACTAAGGCCAAAGCCCCGGCCGCCGGGCGCGCTACCGTTTCCGTGCGATCGGGCGCCAGCCGCAAGACGCTAACCGCCCAGGCGATTAAGAACGCGAAAGCTGCGGAATTGGGCGAAGCGCTAGAGGACAACTTCCCTCCTATTGCCGATGCCGGAACTGAGGCGCCCCAGGGTCCCATCTCCTCAACGGTAGCCGCACTGCCGGCAGGCACTGTATTGTGGTCTGACGAGGACGAGGCAGCGCTGAGGGCGCTGATGGCGAGGCGCAAAGCGGCCGGCTTCCAACGGCGAGGGCGCGATGTCGGCTCGCAGCTACTCTCTGCCAGCAAGATTAAACCAAACCCCCACACCGTGGCGGCAACCATCGTGGGGCTCCTTGGCGAGGGCGAAAGTCTGACTCGCGCAGAGTTGCTTGACCTCATGGCGTCGGCCACGTTCCCGCATCCTAAAGCGCAGCCCAAGGATAAGGGCTGGTGTCAGGGCTACGTGGCCGGACTCATCCGCAATGGCTTCCTAGCCATGGCCGAGCAGACGCAGGTGCTTTCCACCAAGGTATCCTGACTGTGCAGGTCGTTTCCTATCTCAGGGTGTCGACCGCCAAGCAGGGTCATTCCGGTTTGGGGCTGGAGGCCCAGAGGGCTGCCGTGGCGGGGTTCACGGCAGCCGGTGGGCATGGGCTTGTCACCGAATTCCTGGAGATTGAGTTTGGCAAGCGGAACGATCGGCCGCAGCTGGAGGCGGCGCTGGCAACGTGCCGCCTCCACCGGGCTACGCTGGTGATCGCAAAGCTAGATCGGCTCGCGCGCAACGTGGCGTTCATCGCTAACCTGATGGACGGCGGCGTTGAGTTCGTTGCTTGCGATATGCCGCACGCCAATCGGCTGACCCTGCACCTGTTGGCGGCGATTGCCGAGCACGAGCGCGAGATGATCAGCCAGCGGACCAAGGCGGCGCTCCAGGCGGCGAAGGCGCGGGGGGTGAGGCTGGGGAACCCGAACGGGGCGGCGGCGCTTAGGGAGGGCTGCCGGGAGGCCGCGGCACTGAGTATAGTCGCAAGAAAGGCAAATGCGCGCCAATTCGCTGAGACTTTGGCTCCGTTGCTGATCAAATTGGGGGCGGGCTACTGCAGCTCGCGTCAGCTCGCATTGAAGCTCAACGGCGCTGGAGTCCCTTCTCCGAGGGGTGGCGCTTGGTCTTCCCAGCAAGTGCGTCGAACACTCGGAAAGTCACGCTGTGGGCCATGAGAGAGGCCTGCTCGATGGACCTGTTCAACGTCCCTCGCAGCTCATTCGCAGCATAAGTCGGGTCTGCGGGGTTCGGCAGATATTTGGTTGATCGACGCTAAACCGCCGACCTCGAAGCGCTAAGCGGACACGCTCATATCCGCTACATAAGTCCGGGATGCATATTCCAGCGTCGGTCGCCTCGGCGGTCACACGTGACACGGGATAGCGGTTGATGAGATGGAACGAGAAAATTCCAGTCGGATCCTCCTCAATGTCATCCCTCCAGAATTGGATGTCGGAGGAATAGGGAGACTTATACAACTCAGCATCCCTCTTGCTGGCCTGCAGAATCCAAAAGACCTCCTCTACATACAGTAACGTCTCCGTGAATTTCTGACTGTCGCCAACTATCTCTTGGAGGCAAGCTTCGCCGCTCACGATGTCGGAATACCACGTGTAAAGACACCTGATATATGGTTTGTCCTTCTCCCACTCCAATAAGAGATATGCATCAGAGTTACGCGCGGCTTCTGCGCTCATTCTCATTTGATTACGCAGACTGCCGTAAGCGATGTAAATTCCGAGTACCGTTAGAAAAACTGCGACAACCTGGGTCGATGTCAACTTGGGTTTGCTCAGTGCCTTCGCTAAAGCAGTCTTCCGCAGCCACGCGTTCTTGGATGCCGCGAGTTGCAAAAGAAATATCAAAAAAATAGCAACTACGACTGTGACTAACACGTCGAAGGCTAAGTCGATTGTGGTGATGTTCCAGAGCCAGCCGCCGAACATGGTCGCAATCCTTCGTAACCCTTCAATACAGATGCGAAACGATCAAGTCCATCTGCGAACATGGGCGGACGCCTTACGCTGTCGTGATAGCATGTCAGGCCGACACACACGCCCTACCCACCGTTAGGGTTTGTGTGTCAGGAAATATGCGCCTGCGGCCCGGAATCTGGCGCCTCATTCTTAGGGTTTGCTTTGCCTGTGGAGCCGGCTGTTCCAGGCAAAGGCATAGTTTCGCGCCGCTTCGCCCCAAACCTCGTCCACAGCGTATAGGGCGGCGCGGTAGGCTGGGCCGGTCGGGCGCGCGCCCCATTTGCGCTTGAAACTCGATAAGCCTTCATCGCCAGCATAGCCGAGGCTGAAACGCTTGCAGCCGAGGTCACGCGTAAACAGCGTCGATTGCCACTGCAGCGCGTCATCCACACGCGACCCGCGTGCACGCATTGCGAAGCTCATCAAATTGACGGCGGTATGCTCGTTTGGACGCGTGAACACGCTAAATCCGAGAAGGTCACCGTCGACCGAGGCGGTCGCCGTATAGGATTGCCTGTCGTGCACGAAGGTCGCAATCGCCTGTCCTGCTGAGACGCTCAGCGGGGAAAGCTCACGGGCCGCGCGCCAGAACTCGATCAGGCGCAGTTGCGCGCTGCTTAGGGGACCGCTCGGCGCAATCCCGACGTCCACCCCACTGTTACGAATCTGGCGCAGTGTCTTGCGAACCCCTCGCTCCTCGGCAAAGGCCAGGTCTTCGAGATTGATCGTGTATTCGCCTTCATAGCTTGCATCGACGGCGCCGCGGTCCACCAGCGGCAATCGCCCATCGAGCTCAAGGCAATGTTGCGGCTGGAATACCCCCCAGACATGAACGAGGCGATGGAAGCGGCCATCCCAGATCGTGCCAAGAGCCGCGCGAATCCTTTCCCAAGAAACCGGGATGGCGACATCAGTAAGGTCGAAAGCGCACAGCGAGAGGACGGCGCCGTCGTCATAGATCAGAAGGTTGTCGACGAGGCTCGGCTCGCCGACATGGCAAGCGATATATCGCCATTCGTGATCGTAAACGCCAAACCTGCCGGCGATCCGGGCCTGATCCGCCTCGCTCAGCATTGGTCGTCGGTGGGTTGCGCGGTTGCCGCCGCAGCTTCAGCGCGTTGCCTTAGGCCCTGCGCGTATGCGCTGCGCAGAATTGCAATAAAACGGCGGTGGGCGCGGGTGGAGGCCTCGGCTTCGAAGCTGCTATCGGCCGCAGCCCAATAATCAATGCCCTTCTGGTTGGCGAACAATTCATCCAGCGCAACGCGGCGCACTCCTGCCGCGTTAATCGCGCCGGTGAGATAGGCCATCTGGAGGTACATCATCCACAAGTTGAGATAAGCATGCTCGCGCCAGGCTGTCGGGGAGAGCGACTTGAAGTCGTCGCCTAGCACGGTGCGAAACTGCGGCTGATCCATCGCCATGCGCAGCAGTTCGAGTTGAAGAGAGCGGGATGCCTGCAGCTGACCAATCCGGGTCTGACGCACCTGAAGAACCGCCGTGAAGGCGACCACACATAGAGCTACTGCCGACAGGAGCGCCGAGGCCGCACCGTAGCCGGAGCCGACTTGGCTCGCGAGCGTGACGTCGAACTTCAGCCAGGCACCCAGCCAGGCCAAAAGAATCGGCGACAAAGCTACTCCGGCAAGCACACCTGCAACGGCAACGGTAGTAATGACGAGAAAGGTCGCACGACGCCACATGCCGGTTAGTCCTCCCGCTCGGGGATTGCGCGTTCGATCATTGCTGCGGCTGCCTCCCCGGTGACCGAAGCAGCTTCGAGCGCCGCTGCAGCTTGGAGATAGGCCGCAACCTCGGACGCTTCGCTCAGATGCTGTTCGCCCGAAAGAGTCTCCAGCACGACGAGATCGTCATCGTAGACCACGAAGCCACCGAGCGGGATGATTGGTACCCGACTTTGCTGCGGGATGATCCCCAACCGTGCCCTGCTGAAACTGCCGAGGTCGCGCAGCCGAAGCAATTGCTCAACCAGCACTGGCGCCGTGCAGACGCGGGTTTGCAGCACAGCTTCCAAGATCACGACCTGGATTTCCTTTCGATGATCGTAAAGGCTCTCCTGGCGGCGCATTCGCATCGCGATCAGGCTGTCGATGTCGTCGTCGCTAGCGCCGAACAATGCCGGCCCGGCCGGGACCTTGAGCATTTCGGAGGCATACGCCTGGGTCTGAAATAAGCCCGGCACGACGCTCGGCTGGAATTCGAAGATACGCTTCGACAGCTTTTCATAGCGAAGAATCTCCTCCTGCTTGCGACCGGCATTGCCTGCAAGACGGTAGGATTCTTTCCAGCCTAGGTACTCCGCTTCCGATTGATGAAGTAGGCCGAGCAGTCGGGCAAACTCGCCGCGTGGCGTACCTAGCGCATCGCACCAAACCCGCAGATCGTCCTCGGTCGCGATCTGGCTACCCGTTTCGATGCGCGAAACCTTGGATTGTGCCCACCCGAGGTCGCGCGCGAACTGATTTCCGGTCCGGCCGGCCGCCTCTCGCGCGGCACGCAACTCGCGTCCCAATGCGCGGCGATGGCGCCTGAAGGTACTCGGTACGGACATGCGTCCCTTTCAGGCGAAGTCTACGTCGCTCATGAATTCGGCATAGGTGACCGCACGTTCGAGCGAGGCATCCCGCCAGTCGCGGCAGCGTGCGACTACGGTATCTTCGTCGGTGATCTCCGCGCCAAGAAAGGCACCGTCTTCGGCATAATTCATCAAGGCGGCGACGCGGCTATCGAACAGCCAGAAATCCTGCCTGGGCAGAGCCGTCGGCCAGCCGCCCCGCAACACCGGAATCAGGCGGACGTCCTCACCGGCTCGCACGCTGTCCAGATAGGGCCAGGTCAGTTCAAAGCGGACATAGTCAGTCAACGGCTGCTCGACCACATGAACCCTCCGCATCGCGCATCCGGCAGCCAACTTGGCGCGAATATGGTCAACCCAGGCGGCTTGGTCCGGATGGGTGTAGCGCGGAACTCCATCAAGGAAGTCGCGAAACGGGCCCTCTTCATAGGACACCGCATAGTGCTGCAGCGTCTCGAGCCGGAACGATTCCTGCTCGAAGTCAGTGAAGAGGGCCCAGAAACGCGGATCACCAAGGTCGCGGATCAGGGCCATGTCAGCCGCGCGTCGAATAGGCCTTGAGCGCGCCGAGCATGATGTCCTTCGAGATCCGGACCGCACTTTCGCCCGGAAGTACGTTGGCCAAGTTGGCTTCAGTCGCCGGGTCGAGGATATGACCCTGAACGACGAAGTCTCCCTGCTCGTCGAGGTAAATGGACGGGCAGCCGGTGCCGCCCGAGCCCTGGTCCTTGTACAACATCGTGAGTTTCATCGTCACCTCCACACATCCCCTGCGACTCGGTAGATACCACTTATGCGCGCATAACTCAAATGCTATTCGCATAGCGCATGAGCCGCCCGAGCGCGTGACGAATACGGCGTATCCATGCTGATCCGAGGCAAGGAAAAATTGAACGTGAGGCCGTTGTTGATGTCTAAACCCACGGCGTCATCTAGTGGCGGCCGTTACCCTGTTACGCGAGAGCGAGGAGCTGGAGCACGCTCTTGCCCACCATTTGCACCACTCTCACCCTGAAAAGAGAGCCGCGTAGTCGGTAACAGGGTAGCGCTAACCTTCAGGCTTCCCTATGTCTCGCGCTCGATTTTGAATCCAGTTTGAGCCTCGAACAATGCGCGTGCTTCCTCTAGCGACGGGAACGGGTAAGCCTTGTAGGTGCCCGTCAGCGTGTCGCCCTCCTTGGCGCGCTTGGTCTCTGCCTTGAAACCCTCCGGCATGTAGCGAGGCAGCTCCATTGACAGCTTTCGCTCGCTGAACCGAAGGCCGTTATTCTCGCAATAGATGCGGAAGTCCGCGTTGAGATCGCGGGCCGGCACGAACACCGTCTCCGTTTCGCTCCAATTGTGAATGGGCACGCTTCCGGCGGAGTCGCCATTCGTAATCTGGAGGCCGTCGGTCAGGCGAGCGTGAAGATACGAACGGACCGGGTCGTTGGCCAAGTTATGGAGCTTCTGTCGCCTAAGGGCCTCGGTTTCAGGAATGCACTCGGGGTTCCAGCCGGAGATGTCCCGCTCCAGCAATTCGCCGAGCATCGCCGAATATCCCCCGGTCTCCAACTGCTCCACGAGCTTCCCGAAATAGCTACGCCGAGCATTAGGATCGCTCTGGTGCGGGTTCGCTACGTCGAACACCGCGTACCGCCTCTCCGACCCGTCGGCGCGCACCACATGCTCATGGTTCGAGGTTGCTATGATCCGCAGGTGGTTGGGCGCGTCCCATACGCCGAAGAACTTGCCCTCAAGCCTCAGCGTGGACCTGGTGACCAAGTCCTTGAGAGACCCGTCGGCGGACCGATTCTCCGGGACAACCGCTTCTTCAAGGCCGAGCAAAATGGTGCTCTCAAGCCGCTCATTGAACCGGCCCGTTACGTCGTCCATTCGCGGTGTGACGAATTTGTGCCGACCAAACAGGTGGCCGAAGCTCTCAGTGACAATGCTCTTCCCGGCACCCTTTGGTCCGATGAGAATCAACGCTGAACCTATGGGCCGGTCGAGATGCTGAACCGCGAATGCCATCCAGTTCAGGATGTAGTTGAAACTCAGCTGGTCGCCCTGCGCCACGTTATCGCGGAGGTGGGCCTTTAGCAGAGACCATCCCTCGGGATTGTCGGTCGGTTCCGCCGCGAAGCCGGTCCACGTGTTCAGGTAGCGGTGGCCGAGGTGCTCGCCAGGAGCGAAAAATACCCCGTCATAGGATCGGCGCCGCGATGACGCGAACCAGGCGGCCCCGCGAGCCATCCGCTTATTCTTCTTTGCGTTCTGCTGATCGTGGTCGGCGGGCAGGGCCACACTACCTTCAACCTTGTCGACGAAATCCCGCTTTGAAAGGTAGGTCTCCTGATACCGCTTGAACCGGGGGTCGTAGTTTTCCCACAAGACTCCCGTCTTACTTGCGCGAACGACGACAGCGTGATCTTCGTTCAGCTCCTCGATATGCGCGATGAACACAGCCTCGGCGTCCAATTCCACGTTGGGCCGACCACCGTCGTCGGCGTCAGCGCGATCCCGCAGAACCTTAGCCGCCTTACGGAATAACCAGGCCAAGCTCGCCGCGCGGAACCCTGGCTCAGTGCGATACCTATCCCAAAGGCGCGCTGGTTCGCCCTCGTTGTACTTATCCGGGCAACCTTTCGACCACTCATCGAATAGGGAAAGACCTTCGTCGCCGAGCGCATAGAAGAGGCACCGGGCCACGCGCCGCCATTCGTGCGCAAACATGGCCGGATCGAGGAGCCCTAGGGCCGTTTCGATTTGCTCTATGGGAACCCTCGTGTAGCCGGGCTGATAGCCAAGCACGCGGCGTTGCTCCGCCTGATGCTGCGCGCCGCTTGTCAGGTGTGCAACCTCTGACGGGTTAATGAGGCGGGCGGTCTCGACAAGGGTCTGCGGCGGATACTGGTCCGCCAGTTCAGCCGACAGCTCATCGGCGAGATCCCACTTTTCGCCAAACTCGCCGGGGACATCCACTATGCGCACCGACGCCGCTCCGGCCTCATACGCATGGGCCGCGAACTTCCGCATCGCCGCGCGACCCGGAGGATCATTATCGGGCCAAAGAGTAATGGTCCGGCCTCCTAGCTCGAGCATTTCAAGGCGATGGACGTTGTTCGCGCCGCCCTGCCACGTAATGACGACATGGTCCGGAAACTGTCTGCCGGCGGCCTCGGCAGCCTTCTCGCCTTCCACGACGAGCACCGGCGCATCCGGCCGCGCGGCCAGCCGATCTAGCCCATAGAGCGGCAGCGGACCGTCGAGAGCCTTCATCCATAAGACGTCGCCGCTGTCGAACCGTCCGCAATAGCGAACGGGTCGGATTTCTTTCGGCGCGTTCGGGTGATCGAACCGCAGGACAACCTGAATGACGTCGCCAGCCGTCGAGCGATATTCGTAATAGGTCGGTCGATAGCCCCCCATCCGCAGGCGATCGACCGTTGCTCGCTCCCCGCCCCTCAATGCGGACAAGATAGCATGTTCCTTTAGGCCCGGCGGAAACGGGACGATGGCGCCGTCATAGTGATTGCCGGCCTCGCGGCCCTTTTCGATGCGTTCGGCTATTGTGAGAGCCTGGGTCGGACCAGTTGCGGTGGACATAGCTTCCTCCTTCGCCGGTGAGGTTCGCCGGCGACTGAATGAGTTTGGGGTTGAGGGTCGGATACGCGTCAGCGCGGCCAGTTCACGGTCCCGATTCCAGAGAGGGCGCGTCCCAAGCCTTAGTGCGGCGCTCTCGGTCCGCTACCCATGCTTCGATGGCGCTCCTGCGCCAGGCGACGCGATTTGGACCAAGACGGATTGGCCGCGGGAACAATTCAGCGTCCATCATTCGATAGATATGCGCGCGGCTGTAGGTGGTCATCGCCGCGACTTGCGGGAGGCGCAAAACGGGGTCGAAATCCCCTGTGGTCATGAGCGTCATTGTTCGTCCCTTCCGATGAAGGGCACCTTCAATAATCAGCTAACCCGGCCGGTCTACAACCTCCGGTTGCAACAATTAGGCAGTCTGAGGCTTCCGCGGCGAACGCCGATCCGCAGAGTTCCATGCGCTGTTCAGCTTCGATAGATCGTTTGGCAGGCCAGCGGCGGTCACCATATCATGCAGGAATCTCTCCGCAGCGCCTTTCAGGTCGCAGTGCTGGTTACCCGTCCTCGAAGACCGTAGTGAAATGTTCGACCGCGCCCATGATCCTCCACCGTTGGCGATCCAATATTCCCGGCACGCCAATACGGCTTCTTCAAGGACCGCGTCACGCGGCGTGCCGCGTCGGGCGCGGGATCGCAAAGGCAGATTGCTAAGCCCCATCACGACGTCCGGCCGCTCGGCAATGTCGCTGGCAGACATCGTGGCAGCTATAGAAAGCGCTTCTAGCTCTGCCGGCAGATCGACGGCTGTAGGGTCAATGTAGTCGATAGCATAAACCTGCTCCAGCATTGGGGCGGACCAAGCCAACCGGCCATCCCCCATGGCGACGCGTATGCTCTCCACGAACCGAGTTATGGCAGCGTGCAGCGCCTGGCCGGCAACGGCTTTGTCCGCAGCACCAATCGCTTCGGTTGCGCTGGCCTGTATGGCTCTAGCGGCCCGCATCAAGTGCTGCCGCTGCGCAGTAGCAGCATTGCCCAAAGGCAAGCCGACATCGCGTATGGCGAGGCCTTCGAGACGTTCGAGAAGGGCATCAAGGTCAGGTATGCTGCCAATTTGATGACGCTGCCAAAGCGTTGCCGCCGCGTCGGCCCATGCTATGTCACTGAGATGACCTGAGAGCTGGCCGCCGCCGTGTCCGTGATGGCGATCAGCGCCGTCTCCCACCGCTCCAATGCCTCCCGCTTCTCGGCAAGATATTCGTGCCGGTTATAGATGCGGTCAACCTTACCGTCTTCGTGGTTGAGCACTTTGCGGGCCACATCGCGGGAAACGCCAAGCTCTGCCATCTTGCTGCGGACCGTGCGCCGGATATCGTGGATCGTCCAATCCCTAACCCCGCATAGCAGGTCCAGCTTGCGCTTCACCTTGGCGAAGTTGCTGCTGGCCGAAGCACCGCCGGTCGTGCTGAACACGTAACCGTCCTCGCCATACCTTGGCAGACTGGCGACCGTGGCAGCCGCTTTGGTGGTAAGGGGCACCGCGTGCGGTCGATCCTTCTTCACCTTGTCACGCGGAATGGTCCACACATCATCCGTGACGTCACCCCAACGCATGGTTGAGACCTCGCAACGGCGTTGGCCGGTTAGCAGGAACATGCGGTACATCTCGCCGTAGGGCGCTGGCAGTCGAAAGCTCGCCCCCCAAACAGCAGCGATTTCCTCGTTGGTGAGAACTCGGTCGCGTTCCAACGTCTTGGCCGCAGGCCGGATACGATCACACGGGTTGGCGGACAGCAGATCGCGGTCGCATGCCCAATTGAACATCATCCTTAGTCGTCGGAGCACGTTGACCGCGGCCTGGGGCGCACCGGCTGCGACGATGTTATCGAGCCGCTCCACGATCTCCCCTTTGCCGATCCCGGCTATGTCTCTAGTCCGAAGGCCGCGCAGTGCAGGGTGCAGAAGGCTCGCCCGGATATCCCGTGCCGACCGCGTATTCGGTCTAAGATGCTTCTCATCGTAGGCCTCGACTAGCTCGGCATACGTAAGGGAGGGCTGGGCGGCGGCCGGGCTCTGACGAGGATCGAGGCCTTCTGCGGCGCCACGTAACATCGCAAGAGTGGCGGCGCGTGCGTCGGCAAGGGAATAAACCGGGTAGCGACCAATCGTCCGCCGTTGCAGCCGGCCGTTGACCCTCATCATTGCCGAGAAGGTCTTGGTACCCCGTTTGGTCACGCGCAGGTGAAGGCAGGGACAAAGCAGGTCGGCATAGTCCAAACGGCCCGACGCCGGCGGATGGCAAGCTTGAATCCAGCGATCGGTGAATCGGTTGAGAGTCAAAATAGCCGCCAAGAAAATGCCCTTTCGGCCGAGATAGGTTCGGTCGTTTGTCCTTCGCAATAGGCTGGAAACGCTGAGATTCTCGTAGTCCGCGCTTGAGCGATCTCATTAGAACTCAGCGCGGCTGAGGCCGTCTCGCCGAAGGCCGGAAATTATTTCCGTGGGTCCGGGTGAGACGGAATTTCGGGTAACAGCCGGGGTAACGCACGCATGAGAACGGGTGAGTTTGCATAGGATACGGGGAGAATGGATTGACGAATTCAACCAGGCATCTGAGCCTCGACGGGATTGCGTGAGACCGCGGCTTGCCCAATTGCCAAGGTTGGGGTCGAGGGTTCGAATCCCTTCGCCCGCTCCATTATTCCAAAAGCTTGACTTTCCGGGGCTCCGGATGATCACTGCCCCCATTTAAGGAGGGTTTGACCATGAGGCTCCTGCTGGCCCTGGGCGTGGTTCTATCGTCGGCGACGGCCGTGATGGCGCAGGCGCCGCGCAATCCGAACGATGTGCTCTGCCGCAGCAGCGGCGACACGGGCTCGCGGCTGGCGCGCTCGCGCGTCTGCATGACGCGCGCCGAATGGGCGGAGATCCGGCGCACCTCGCGTCAGGCGATCGACCGGGCGCAAACCAGGCAGTTCAACAAGACCATCGACGAAAAAGGCAAGATGACGAACTGAGCCGGCCATGCTGCTCGCCGCGCTGATCGCGTTGCAGGCGGCGCCGCAACTGCCCGCGGCGCCGGCCGAGCCGGCCGCGATCGTCACCACCGCATCGGGCCTGCGCTTCCAGGCGCTGGAGCCGGGGACGGGCCGGAAGCCGGGGCCGCGCGACACGGTCCGGGTGACCTACGAGGTCCGGCTCGCCGACGGCCGCCTGGTCGAATCGACGCCGCGTCCGGAGACGCTGCCGGTCACGGGCATGATCGCCGGCTTCACCGAGGCGCTGCAGCTGATGAACCAGGGCGGCCGCTACCGCTTCTGGGTGCCGGCGGCGCTCGGCTATGGCGCGCAGGGCATAGCGGGCAGCGTTCCGCCCGACGCCGAGCTCGTCTTCACCCTCACGCTGCACCGGATCACCAGGGAGCCGCCGCGGCGCATTCGCTGAACCTATCGCGGAGCGGGCCGCGCCGGCTGGGGGCGGGGCCGCGGGCGCGCCGGCGCCCGGGCGGCTTGCCTCGCGGGCTGGGCGGCGGGACGGGCCTGGGCCGGCGCGGGCGGCGACGATCTCGGCTGGGCCGGCTGGGCCGGCTGCGGCGGCGCGTGCGGCTCGAGCAAGGCGGCGGTCTCGATCGCGTCGAGCGCCTGGTGGGCGACCGCGAAGCGGCGCGCCTTGACCACCCATTCGGCGCCATATTCCTGGCCCGGCATTCGCTGGACCTCGGCCACCGCGGCGGCGACCTCGCCGGCCTGGAGCCAGCGCTTCGCCCGCTCGAGCCGCTCGCTCGGTTCGGACGACGGCGTGTCGGCGCGGCGGATCACGATCAGGCTGCCGATCTCGTTGCGCATGGCGCCCCACCAGCTTTGATTGGGCGGCGCGCCCATCAATTGCGGGCCGAGCGCGTCGAGCTCCCCCTGGAGCTGGGCCAGGGTTACGGGTTGGCGGCCGGCGGCGATTATCATCCCCACCGCGCGGCCTTGCGTCGCTGCGAAGCGCTGCCTCAACATCGTCTCCAGGAAGCCCAAGGCCACGCCCCGGTCGATCGCGCGGCGGGCGGCGAAGGCGACGAGCAAGGCCTCGGTTCGGTCGGCGCTGCCGACCGCGACCCGCGAGGAGCTGTCGATCTGGCCGAACCTCTGCTCGAGCGCGGCCAGGCGGCGGGCGAGCTCGACGTCGGTGAGCGGCGTGCCGGGCGCGATGGGCGGCGGCGACACCGGCGCGCTCTGGGCCTGCGGCTGCGGCGCCGCCGGCCGGGGCGCGGGCGCCTGGCTTTGCGCCGCCTCCGGGGTCACTCCCAGGAGGCGCGCGCCGGCGTCCCAATGGGCAAGCAGATAGCCCATCACGCCGAGGCCGAGCAGGAAGGCGATGCCGGGCAGCGCCAGCCGGCGAAGGAGCGGGCGCCGCCCGGGCGGCGGGCCGCTGTCGATCGGGTCGTAATCGCCGTTCATCGCCCTTCTCTCTGGCACAGCTTGGCGGCAAGCTCCAGCAAGGCGTGGTCGCGCGCTTGCGCCGCGACCGCGACGCGCTTCCAGCCGCCGCCCGCCGCGCGGGCGGTGCGCGCGCTGATCGCCGCGATCTCGACGGCGGAGCGGTCGGGCACGAGCGCCCCCAGCAAAGCGGCGGCGCGCGGCGAATGGAGCAAGGCCAGCATGCCCTCGGGCGCGACCGGCAGGCGGGTGACCGCCTCGGCCGCATAGACCGGCACGCGGGTTACCCTGATGGCGGGGTGGCCTAGCGCCAGATGATCCTCCCCGCAGGCGTGGAAGGCGGAAGCGACGCCGTCTTCGGCCATCATCAGCAGCAAGGCGGCGCCGTCGTCGGGCCCGATGCGGATGTCGGCAAAGCCGGCCTCGCGGGCGGCCGCGGCGGTCGCCTCGCCAACCGCGTAGCAGGGCAGATCGTGAAATGGCGTCAAGCCGCGACCGGCCTGCCGCGCGGCGCTGGCGCTGGTCAGCATCACCGCGTCGAAGCCGGCCGGGTCCGGCGGGGTCCAGGCGAGCGGCCGCACTGCGAACAAGGGCGCCACGACCAGCTCCAACCCCAACGCGCGGGCCCGCGCTGCCGTCTCGTCGGCGCCGGGCTGCGGGCGCAGGACGAGCAGCTTCATCGCCCGAACATCGCGCGCAGGGCCGGGCTGGCCCTTTCGAGCAGCAGCTGGGCGACATCGGCCGGCGTCGCGAGGCGGCTGGTGTACAGGTCCATCTCGACGCGCTGGACCTCGCGGCCGTCGGGGCTGAGGATTTCGGCAGTCAGCACCATCACGCCACCATCCTGCGCGCGCGCCGCCACCGCCGAGCGGCAATCGCCGCCGAGCGCCTCCAGGAACAGCCGCTCGGTGCGCACGCTGCCATGGCTGGGGCGGTGGTCGATCGCGTCGACGAGCAGGCGGATATCCTCGCGCGCCCAAAGGATATCGACCCCGATCGCGCCCTGCGCCGGCGCGGGCAGCCAGTCGAGCCAGACGCCCGCCTCTATCCCCAGGCGGGCCAGGCCGGCCGCGGCAAGGATCGTCGCATCGACCTCGCCCCGCTCGACCCTGGCCAGCCGGGTCTGGATGTTGCCGCGGATCGGCACGACCTCGAGGTCGGGCCGGCGGGCGAGCAATTGCGCGGTGCGCCGGGGCGAGGAGGTGCCGACGCGGGCCCCGGGGGGCAGCGCCGCGAGGCTGTCGGCGCCGATCAGCCGGTCGCTCGTCTCGCCGCGCGGCAGCACCGCCGCGATTCCGAGCTCAGGCGGGCGGATCGTCTCGACATCCTTCATCGAATGGACCGACACATCGGTGCGCCCCTCGATCAGGCAGGCGTCGAGCTCCTTGGTCCACAACGCCTTGCCGCCCACCTCGGCGAGCGGCCGGTCCTGAATCACATCGCCCGACGTGGCGATCGGCACGATCTCGATCGCATCCTCGCCCCAGCCATGCGCCGCGCGCAATGCGTCGGCCACCAGGCGGGCCTGGGCGAGCGCCAGCGGCGATCCGCGGGTACCGATGCGAAGGGGGCCAATCCGAGGGGGGGCAACCATAGCGCGCTTGTGCTAGCCGCGTTCCAGGTGGCAGGGAAGGCCGCGATGAGCCTGATCCTCGGCATCGAATCGAGCTGCGACGAAACGGCGGCGGCTTTGGTCGGCTCGGACCGGCGCATCGTCGCGCACAAGCTGGCGGGCCAGGAGGCCGCGCACCGGCCCTATGGCGGCGTCGTCCCCGAAATCGCCGCCCGCGCGCATGTCGAGATCCTGCCCGGCCTGATCGAGCAGGTTCTCGAAGAGGCGGGGATCGAACTGGACGAAGTGGACGCCATCGCCGCCACCGCGGGCCCGGGGCTGATCGGCGGGGTCATGGTCGGCCTGGTCACAGCCAAGGGGCTGGCGCTGGCCGCGGGCAAGCCGCTGGTCGCGGTCAACCATCTCGAGGGCCATGCGCTGTCGCCGATGCTGAGCGATCCAGGCCTCGCTTTCCCCTATCTGCTGCTGCTCGTCTCGGGCGGCCATTGCCAGTTGCTGCTCGTCGAAGGCGTCGGCCGCTACCGCCGGCTCGCCACCACGATCGACGACGCCGCCGGCGAGGCCTTCGACAAGACCGCCAAATTGCTCGGCCTTGGCTTTCCCGGGGGCCCCGCGGTGGAGGAGGCGGCGAAGGCGGGCGATCCGGCCGGAGTGAAGCTGCCCCGGCCGCTGCTCGGGTCCGACGAGCCGCATTTCTCCTTCGCCGGCCTCAAGAGCGCGGTGCTGCGCGCAAAGGAGAGCGGCCTGCACGCCGATGCCGACATCGCCGCTTCCTTCCAGCAGGCGGTGATCGACTGCTTCGTCGACCGGACGCGGCGCGCCATCGAGCGGGCGGCCGGCGCGACCGCTTTGGTCGTCGCCGGCGGCGTGGCCGCGAACCAAAGCGTCCGGGCGGCGCTCACCGCGCTCGCCGCGGCCCACGATCTGCCCTTCGTCGCCCCGCCCTTGTGGCTGTGCACCGACAATGCGGCGATGATCGCCTGGGCCGGGGCGCTGCGCTTCGAGGCGGGACTGATCGACGGGCTGGACGCGCCGGCGCGGGCGCGCTGGCCATTGGATCCCGACGCCGAAAAGGCGCGCGGCGCGGGGGTGAAGGCATGACCCCCTTCCCGTTCGCCTTGATGAGCCAGGTCGCCATGCCCCCCGGGCATGGCTGCGGATGTCCGGGGGACATCCGCACCTGGTCATTGTCGAAGGGCGTTTCTTCTTGCTGCGCTGCTAGAAGGCAAGGGCTTCGACAACCCCGGATCGGGTCCGGGGCCGAACGGATTGGGAGGCCGGACCTATGAAGATCGGGGTCGTAGGCGGCGGCGCCTGGGGCACGGCGCTCGCCCAGGTCGCGGCGGCCGGGGGCGAGGAGGTCTTGCTCTGGGCGCGGGAGCCAGAAGTCGTCGAAGCGATCAACGGCGGCAATGAAAATAGTCTCTTTCTCAAAGGTATACAGCTCCGCCCGTCGATCCGCGCCACTGCCGATCTCGCCGATCTGGGCGGCTGCGAAGCCTTCCTAATTGTTAGTCCGGCGCAATATTTGCGCATGGTGCTCGGCGGCCTGGCCGCGTCCGCAAAGCCGCTCATCCTGTGCGCCAAGGGGATAGAGGACAAGACCGGCCTGTTGATGCACGAGGTCGCGCGCGAAGTCCGCCCGGACTCGCCGATCGCGGTGCTTTCCGGCCCCACTTTCGCCCACGAGGTCGCCGCCGGCCTGCCGACGGCGGTGACCTTGGCGATCGAGGACCGGGCGCTCGGCGAGCGGCTGACGGCGCGCATCGCCCGGCCCCATTTCCGGCCCTATCTCACCGACGACATCGCTGGCGCCGAGGTCGGCGGCGCGGTCAAGAACGTGCTCGCCATCGCCTGCGGCGTGGTCGAAGGCCGCAAGCTCGGCCAGAATGCGCGCGCCGCGCTGATCTCGCGGGGCTTTGCCGAGATGACCCGCTTCGGCCTCGCCAAAAGCGGGCGCATCGAGACCCTGGCCGGCCTTTCCGGGCTCGGCGACCTCGTCCTCACCTGCTCGTCCGTCAGCTCGCGCAATTTCAGCCTCGGCAAGGGCATTGGCGAGGGCGCAAGGCCCGCGGAGCTGCTCGCCGACCGCCGCACCGTGGCCGAGGGCGCCTTCACCGCCCCGGTGCTGAAGCGCGCCGCCGAGGCGATGGGCGTCGACATGCCGATCGTCGCAGCGGTCTGCGCGCTGCTGGCGGAGGAGGCGTCGGTCGAGGAGGTGGTGGGCCGGCTGCTCTCGCGGCCGCTGAGGAGCGAGGGCGTCTGACACTCGTCGTCACCCTGAACTTGTTTCAGGGTCCATGGTGGAACTGCGGGGTGGGCGCAGGAGTGGATCCTGAAACAAGTTCAGGATGCGATTTCCGACATTCCCTCCGGGTAATGTCAGAAATCCCAGGCGATCCCATTATTCTCCCAATCGCCGTAGCGCGTCGGTTCCCTGCCCTTCGGCCCACCTTCTTCCTCGCCTGGCTCGGCCTCGCCCGGCTCGGGCACCGGCGGGCTGGGCGTGAGGTAAGCGGGCGGCTTCACATGAGCGGGTCGTTCGGCCATGGGCCTATTTCAGCCCTGGAGGACCGAAAGGCAAGATGAGCGCGATCGGCGAGTTTGTGTTCGATGCCCTCGGCCAGCTGCTCGCCGCGCTCGTCTGGCGCGCCTTCCACGCCACCGGCCGGCGGTTGGTCTTCCTGATCACGCTGGGCTGGGTTCGCATCCCCTCGCTGCGTCACGGCGGCGGCGGCGGATGGGCGGATTTCGGGGCGTTCATGGCCGGGCTGGTCGTCTGGGTAGCGATCGTCGCCGGCGCGATCTGGCTGATGCTGCGATGATCGGCGTCGAAAGCCGCCTCGCCGCCTTGCGCCTGCTCGACGCGGTGCTGCGCAGGGGCCAGCCGCTCGAATCCGCATTGGACGTCGCCGCCCGCGACCTGGAGCGCGCGGACGACCGCGCCTTCGCCCACGCCATCGCCGCCGAGGCGCTGCGCCGCCTGCCCGATCTCGACGCGCTGATCGACCGCGCGACGAAGAAGCGCCTGCCCGACGACGCCAAGGCGCGCTTCGCCCTGCGCGTCGCCCTCGTGCAGGCGCTGGCGCTGGCGACGCCGCATCATGCCGCCATCTCCACTGCTTTGCCGCTGGTCGACGGCGGCCCGCGCAAGCTGGTCCACGGCGTGTTCAGCACGGTGATGCGCGAGAAATGGGCACTGCCCGAGCTGCCGACTTTGCCCGAGGCCGTGGGGGAGCGCTGGCGCGAGCAATGGGGGGCGGAGATGGTCGCCGCTGCCGCGCGCTCGATCGCAACGCCGCCGCCGATCGACCTGATCGGCGATCCGCCCGCTGACCTCGAGGGGATCAGCCTGATGCCGGGCCACCTCCGCCTCGCTCGCGGCGCCGCGATCTCGAGCCTTTCCGGCTATGGCGAGGGACGCTGGTGGGTGCAGGACATCTCCGCCTCTCTGCCCGCGCGGCTGCTCGGCGCGGGCGCGGGGCGGAGCGTGCTCGACCTCTGCGCCGCGCCGGGCGGCAAGACCATGCAGCTCGCCACCGCCGGCTGGGAGGTGACCGCCCTCGACGTCTCGCAAAGTCGTCTGGCGCGACTTTCCGAGAATCTGGAGCGCACAGGCCTTAAGGCGAAGCTGGTCGCCGCCGACGTCATGAAATGGTCGCCGCCGGCGCAGGTGGACGCGATCCTGCTGGACGCGCCCTGCACCGCCACCGGCATCTTCCGCCGCCATCCCGACGTCCTGCACCGCGTCCGTGCCAAAGCGATCGCCGAACTGGCCGAGGTCCAGAAGGCGATGCTCGCCCGCGTCGCGGGCTGGCTGAAGCCGGGCGGCGCCCTCGTCTATGCCGTCTGCTCGCTCGAGCGGCAGGAAGGCGAGCAGGTCGCCGCCGACTTCCTCGCCCGCCGCGACGATTATGTCCTCGAAGAGGAGCATCGCATCCTGCCCGGCGCTCATGCCGACGCCGGCGGCGCCGACAGCTTCTACATCGCGTTGCTGACCCGGGCCGGCGCGACGGCGGCCACATAGACGCCCCCGATCGAGCGCCGGCCAACGACTTGCTCCGCAACCGGAGGCGTTATAGCTTTGACCTGCGTAGCACCGCCTGTTCGCGTGGGACACTGGCCGAGCCGGGAGCGTGTGCCCGGCCACGCTGAACGGAGGGCGGACTCGGAAATGAAATCTCTATCGATGCGCGCGGGCGCGGTCTCATTCGCTCTTTTACTGGCCGGCTGCGGCGGCGGCACCGTGGAGAATTCCAGCAATTCCGGTGGCGAGGGTGCCGCTCCGCCGCCTGCAAACGGCCCGCAGGCAACATCCGCCGCGGATGACAGTCTGGTGATGCCGCCGAGCTGGATGCCCGCCGACTGGGACCGAAACGTCTATCCGCAGGCCGGCGAGAGCGGGATGGACGCGCAGAACATCCGCAGGGCGCGGCAAAAGATGCTCGCCACGGTTCCGTTCACCCTCTGGGCGGTCGCGAACGGCAATCTCGACCCGGAGCGTTTCTCGCTGGTCTGGACCTGGTACACCGCCCTTCGCTCATGCGAGCGCGGCGTCCAGATGAGCCAGGACCTGACCGGCGAGTTCAGCAATCGCCAGCGCGGCGAAGCGGCGATCGCCCGGGCCCGCGCCGATCTCGGCGCCTGGGCCGCGGCCCAGCCGCGCGAGATGACGCTGCATTTCACGGCCAGGCTCGGTCAGTGGGAGGAGGAGACCGGCGCCTTTTCACTGCAGCAGGCGGGCAAGGCGACGACCCTGCGGCCCAAGGACATTGCGCGCGTCGATGATCTCCACGACGGCGCGACCGTAGAGTTGGGGAACGAGCGCGGCGGGCAATCGATCAGCCGCTTCCAAGCGTCGCTCTCCCACGCACAATGTGTGGGGCCGGGGGGCAGGCAGCACAGGTTCGAGCGGCTGTCGCAATTGTGGGTCCTGTTCGGCGACGTGGAGCCCGGCGCGGCCGGTTTGCTGAATTATCGGTCGCGCGCCTATCTGCCGCCGATAACGATGTCGCGCGAAGCGGCCGCGGCATTCGCGCAGCGCAATCCGCAACGCGCCGTGGAGGTCGCGGTCACCTTCGAGCCGAGCGGGTCCGCCTTCGACGACGGAAGAAATCAATCCTATATCCGCGCCCGATACAGGCAGGTAACCATCACCGATGCGCTCGATGGCTCGGTGCTGGCTTCGCGAACCTATCCAGCGGGAGGCGCGGCTCCGTCGCGGTGAAACGACGGGGCGGGCGCCGCCGACAGCTTCTACGCCGCCCGCTTCCGCCGTAAATCGACGCCCGATGTGGATTAATCGGGGGATAAGTCGGGCGGCTTTCCTTGCCCCGCGACTCGCGGCAATCTAAGGTTTTTCCGTGCAGCAGCCGGTCCGCATCGCGCCCTCCATCCTCTCCGCCGATTTCGCCCGGCTGGGCGAGGAGGTTCGCGCGATCGACGCGGCCGGCGCCGACTGGATCCATGTCGACGTGATGGACGGCCATTTCGTGCCCAACCTCACCATCGGGCCGATGGTGGTGAAGGCGCTGAGGCCGCATACGCAAAAGCCGCTCGACGTCCATCTGATGATCTCCCCGGCCGATCCCTTTCTGGAGGGCTTTGCCGAGGCTGGAGCCGACATCCTCACCGTCCACCCCGAAGCCGGCCCGCACCTCCACCGCACGATCCAGCGGATCAAGTCGCTCGGCAAGCGCGCCGGCGTCGCGCTCAATCCCGCGACCCCTGCCAAGGCGCTCGATTATGTGCTGGAGGAGGTCGATCTCGTCCTGGTTATGAGCGTCAATCCGGGCTTCGGCGGCCAAGGCTTTATCGCCGGCCAGCTCGGGAAGATCGAGGCGATCAGGAAGCGCATCGACGCGGCGGGCCTCGGCGTCGACCTCGAAGTCGACGGCGGCATAGACGAGGAGACCGCGCGGCAGGCGATCGCGGCGGGCGCGGACGTGCTGGTCGCGGGCACGGCGACCTTCAGGGGCGGGCCGGCCGCTTATGCGGACAATATCGGGAGGCTGCGCGGATGAGCCTCCTTGGGCGGGTGGAGAGCGAGACGGGCGGGAGCGAGATCGAGCCGGGCAAAAGGCTGATCCGGGTCGGCGACGATCGCGGCCTCTCCTTGTTCGAGCGGATCGGCTACCGGCTCCACCGCTTCGCCTGGCGGACGCCGCTTCACGCCTTGAGGCTGCGCGGCCGCGTGCCCCTGAAGCTGATCGCCGTGCCCAAGGACCCGATCATCGGCGACAAGGCGGCGGGCGAGGCCCTGCTCGACGGCCTCGTCCGGCACGGCGGCACCGAGCTTGTGCTCGACCAGTTCGATTTCGGCACGATCGGGCTGCCCGCCGACATGAGCGACTATCTGCAGAGCTTCGCCTGGCTCAGGGACCTGTCGGCCGCGGCGACTCGGGAGCGGGGCGCAAAGAGAGCGGAATCGATCACCCGCAAATGGCTCGCCGTCCATGCCGAGCAGGTCTCCGAGCCCGCCTGGCGCGCTGATTTGTGGGGGCGGCGGATCCTGTTCTGGACCGCTTATGCGCCCTACATCCTCTCCAGCGCCGACCCGGTCTACCGCTCACAGGTCCTCTACACCCTGGCCAGAGGCGCCCGCCATCTCGAGCGCGGCGCCGACAAGGCGCCCTTGGGGCTCGCCCGGATCATTGCCTGGAGCGGAGTGATCGCCGCCGCCCTGGTCGTGCAGGGCGGGCCGGCGCGGCTCAAGTCGGGCGAGACCGGCCTCGCCCGCGCGCTCGGAGTCTCGCTGCACGACGAAGGCGGCCTGGTCAGCCGCTCGCCCGCCGAGCAGGTCGCCGCGGTCGAGATATTGGGCCAGCTGCGCGCCGTCTATATCGCGGCGCGGCGCGACGTCCCCGAATGGCTGACCGATGCGCTCGCCGCTTCGGTCGCCGCCTTGCTCTCGGTCACTCTGGGCGACGAGGCGCTGTCGAGCTGGCAGGGGGGCAACATGGCGAGCCGCCGCCGCGTCGCCGCCGCGGTCGACGGCGCCGGCCTTGCCGTCCGCCCGCTTCGCCAGGCGCGCGGGTGGGGCTATCAGAGGCTGCAGTCCAAGGCGAGCGTGCTGGTCTTCGACGCCGCGCCGCCGCCGCCGCCGCGCTCGCTCCCCGGCGCCTGCGCCTCCACGCTCGCCTTCGAATATAGCGACGGCGCCTCGCGGCTGATCGTCAATTGCGGCGGCGCCGGTCAGGCCAGGGGCGCCCTGCCCGCGGGCCTTTGCCACGCGCTTCGCACCACCGCCGCCCATTCGACGCTGACCTTGGGCGACCGCAATTCGACCGCGATCCACGACGACGGCTCGCTGGGCAAGGGCGTCGGCGAGGTCGAGATGGTCCGCGACGAGACCGCCGGCATCGGCCGCCTCGAGGCGAGCCATGACGGCTATGTCCGCCGCTTCGGCCTGATCCACGAGCGCCGGCTCAACCTGTCGGGCGACGGCCGGACATTGGCGGGCGAGGACCGGCTGATCCCGGCCGGACGCAGGAAGCGCCACGAGCCGGTGCCGTTCGCCGCGCGCTTCCACCTCGCGCCCGCGGTGGAGGTCACCAACACCGCTGACGGGCAGGGCGCCCTCCTGCGCCTGCGCGGCGGCGCGGTCTGGCAGTTCCGTTGCCGGGGCGGCCAGCTTTCGGTCGAGGACAGTTTGTGGATCGACGGCGAGGCGCGGCCCCATCCGACGCTGCAGCTGGTCGTCGCCGGGGAGACGCCGGCCGAGGGCATGACGATCAGCTGGGAGCTCAAGCGGGCGTCCTGACCAAGTGGCTTGAAGGAACGACATGACGGACGTGAAGATCGCCCGGGCCCTGCTGTCCGTTTCGGACAAGACCGGCCTCGTCGAGCTCGGCCGGGCGCTGTCGCGGCACAAGGTGGAGCTGGTCTCGACGGGCGGCACCGCCAAGGCGCTGCGCGAGGCGGGCCTGGCCGTGCGCGACGTCTCGGACCTCACCGGATTTCCGGAGATGATGGACGGGCGGGTGAAGACGCTCCACCCCAGGGTCCATGGCGGCCTGCTCGCCGTTCGCGACGATCCGGAGCACGCCGCCGCCATGGCCGAGCACGGGATCGGCGCGATCGACCTGGTCGTGGTCAATCTCTACCCCTTCATGGAGACCTTCCTGAAAGGTGCCGCGCGGCCCGAGATCATCGAGAATATCGACATAGGCGGCCCCTCGATGGTGCGCTCGGCGGCCAAGAACCATGCCTTCGTCGCCTGCCTCACCGATCCCGGCGACTATGCCGAGCTGGTCGCGGCGCTGGACTCGAGCGGCGGCATGACGTCGCTGGCCTTGCGCAAGCGTCTCGCCGCCAGGGCGTTCGCCGCGACGGCGGCCTACGATTCCGCCATCTCCCAATGGTTTGCGTTCGGCGATCAGGGTCAGCTCTTCCCCGAGGCGATCACCTTGGCCATGCGCCGGGGCGCCGAGCTGCGCTACGGCGAAAACCCGCACCAGCAGGCGGCGCTCTATCTCCCCGACGGCCCGCACAGCAAAGGCATCGCCCAGGCCGAGCAGGTCCAGGGCAAGTCGCTCAGCTTCAACAACTTCAACGACGCCGACGCCGCCCTCGAACTGGCCGCCGAGTTTCGCGACGCCGGGCCGACCTGCGTCATCGTCAAACACGCCAATCCCTGCGGCGTCGCCGGCGCGGCGACCCTCGCGAAGGCCTATGAAGCCGCCTTCGCCTGCGACACGGTGTCGGCGTTCGGCGGCATCGTCGCCCTCAATCGGCCGCTCGACGCGGCGACCGCCGAGGCCATCGCCGCCATCTTCACCGAGGTAGTGATCGCTCCTGGTGCCGACGAGGAAGCGCGCGCGATCTTCGCGGCGAAGAAGAATCTGCGCCTGTTGCTCACCGGCGAGCTGCCCGATCCGGCCCGCTCGGGCATGGCGCTGAAGTCCATCGCCGGCGGCTGGCTCGTCCAGATCCGCGACGCCGGCCGGGTCGGCGGGGCCGACCTCAAGGTCGTGACGAAGCGCCCGCCCACCGATCGGGAGCTGGCCGATTGCCTGTTCGCCTGGACCGTCGCCAAGCACGTCAAGTCGAACGCCATCGTCTATGCCAAGGACGGCGCCACCGCCGGAATCGGCGCCGGCCAGATGAACCGGCTCGAATCGGCGCGCATCGCCGCGTGGAAAGCGAAGGACGCTGCGCAGAAAGCGGGCTGGGCCGAGCCGCGGACGATCGGGTCGGCGGTGGCGTCGGACGCCTTCTTCCCCTTCGCCGACGGGCTGCTGGCGGCGGCGGAAGCGGGGGCGACCGCGGTGATCCAGCCCGGCGGCTCGATCCGCGACGCCGAGGTCATCGCCGCGGCGGACGAAGCGGGCCTGGCGATGGTCTTCACCGGCATGCGGCATTTCCGCCACTAGGGCGTGGCGGGCTCCGAGGCGGGCAGGCCCGGCTCCTCGCGCCGCTGCATGCGGAACAAGGCGCGGTCCTCCGTGGTGAAGCCCCGGTACCAGACCACCATCCCGAAAGTGACGAGGATGAGCGGCGCGCCGAGGCTCAGCTCGAGCCATTCGGGAAGCAAAGTGGCGAGGAAGCCGACCACCGAGGCCGCCGCCGCCGCCCAGACCAGGGACCAGCGCCAGCCCTGGACCGGCGCGGCCAGGATCCGGCTGAGCAGCCGCGACTTGAGGATCGAACCCATGCCGAGCGCCAGCGCGAGCGCGAGCGCGGCGCCCGCCGCCTGATAGGCCTGCAGCTCCGCTTCGCCCAGCGGCAGCGAGCGCATCGCCAGGATGATGCCGACGGTGAGCGCCGCCTGGGTCGCGATCATCAGCGCCGAGATCAAAAGGTTGCGGTGCCGCGCCACATAGACCAGGGCCGCCTCCGAGACGGCCGCGGTCGCCGCGACCACCTCGGCGGCGAGCAGGAAGGCCAAGGCCGCGGTGCCGCCGACGAAAACGCTATTGTCGCCGAACAGGCCCATCAAAGCCTCGCCCGGTATGCCGAGCGCGAGCGCGATCCCGGCCTGGGCGGCGATGATCCAGAAGCCGACCTGGCGGACCTGCCTGGCGACCGCGCCCTTGTCCCCGTCGGCGAGCTTCTGGGTGATGACCGGGGCGAGGATCGGATCGAAGCTGGTCTTCAATTTCTGCGGCATCGAGGCGATCTGCTGCGCGACATAATAGATGCCGACGAATTGCGGCGCTACGAACTGGCCCAGTATCGCAATGTCGAGCCGGCGCGAGAACCATTCGATCGCGTCGGCGGCGGCAAGCGGGATGTTGCGCCGCGCCACCGTCATCAAGGTCCCGGGATGGGGCCGCCAGCCGCGCGCCACGCCGTAGCTGCGGAAGAGGCGCCACATGGCCGCGAGCAGCCCCGCCACCACCGAGATGACGTAGGCGATGATCAGCCCGTCGCGCTTGAACTGGGTGAACAGGAGCGCGCCCGCGGCGATGCTGATCACCCAGGGCTCGACAATCGCTCGGACATGGACGGTCGAGCGGACGTCATGCTTGTAGGCCAGAGCGGCGAGCGCGACGTCGGCGCCGGAGATGCCGAAGATGACCAGCGGCAGCAGCCATTCCGCGCCCTTGATGTCGTTGCGCGGGAACATGCCCTGCGGAAAGGCCATCAGGATCGCGCTCGCCACCGCCGAGGCGATGAAAGCGGCGAGCATGGCGTCGGCGACGACATGCGCGTGCGGCTTGCCGGTGGACGTCAGCTGCTGGGCGAGGCCGCGCTTTAGGCCCATGGTGGAGAGCTGGGCGGCCAATTCGACCACGATCACCGCATAGGCGAAGCGGCCGAGCAGCTCCGGACCGTAGAAATGGCCCGCGATGAACAGAAAGGGTATGCGGGCGAGCAGCCGGATGACGAAGCCGAAGAAGTTCGTCCGCCCGCCCTTGGCGAGGGCGGCGATATCGTCGTCGGGCCTTGCCGCGGCGGCCCTCACGGGGCGGCGGTCCGCCACGGTCCGGGCCGCGCTTCGGCGTCGATCGCGCGCACCCGGACCTCGCTCCCCCGGCGCGCGACTTCCCAGATGACCGGCGGCCGCGCCCATTCGCCGACGATGAAGACGCGATGCCCGGTGCGCCGGACATAGGCGATGTCGGCGGGCGCCGGCGCGCTGTTGCCACCAGGCGTCGAGGCGCGGGTGCGCAGGATCGCGAACGTTCCCGCCGCCGCGTCCGGCCATTGATCGGGCAGCGCGCCGCCCATGGCGGTGACGACGATCTCGCCGCTCCGCCGGCCGAGGACGATGACCTTGTCGACGGGCGTGCCGCGGCCGACATCCTGGCCCGCGGCACCGTTGCCGAAGCTGCGGATCGTGCGCAGGAGATCGCGGTCGCTCTGGGCCGCCGCCGGCGTCGCCAGCATGAGCGCGGCGGCCGCGATCCCCAATCCCCTCATCATCGCCGCTCTCCCCTCAATGCGCGGCACCCCAATTGGCGCCGGTACCGATCTCGACGCCGAGCGGCACGCTGAGCTCAACCGCCGGCGCGGCGGCATGCTCCATGATCCGGCGGATGACCGCGCCGGCGGCGGCGACCTCCTCCTCGGGCACTTCGAAGACCAGCTCGTCATGGACCTGCATCAGCATGCGGACGCGGCCGAGCCCTTCCGCCGCGAGCGCCGGCCCCATCCGAGCCATCGCCCGCTTGATGATGTCGGCGGCCATGCCCTGTATCGGGGCGTTGATCGCGGCGCGCTCGGCGCCCTGGCGCTCGTGCTGGATCTTGGACTTGATCCGCGGAAAATGCGTCTTGCGGCCGAACAAAGTGGTGGAATGGCCGGTCTCTCGCACCTCCGAGAGCGTGTCGGCCATATAGCGGGAGATGCCCGGGAAGCGCTCGAAATAGCGGTCGATCATCGCCTGCGCCTCATCCGCCGTGATGCCGAGCCGTCCCGCCAGCCCCCAGCGCGAAATGCCGTAGAGGATGGCGAAGTTGATCGTCTTGGCCGAGGCGCGGGTATCGCGATTGGCCTCCCCGAACAATTCGACCGCGGTCATGTTGTGGATGTCCTCGCCGCGCGCAAAGGCTTCCTTGAGCTGCGGCACGTCGCAGATATGCGCCGCCAGCCTGAGCTCGATCTGGCTGTAGTCGGCCGAGAGCATGACGAAGCCGGGCTCTGCGATGAAGGCGTCGCGGATGCGGCGGCCGATCTCGGTGCGTATGGGGATGTTCATGAGGTTGGGGTCGGTCGAGGCGAGCCGGCCGGTCTGCGCGCCCGAGAGGGAATAGGAAGTGTGGACGCGGCCGGTCTCCTTGTTGATCTGCTCCTGCAGCGCGTCGGTATAGGTGCTCTTCAACTTGGTCAGCTGGCGCCAGTCGAGCACGAGCTGGGCGATCGGCACGCCCTCGCGCGACAGCCGCTCGAGCTCGGTGACGTCTGTGGACCAGGTGCCGGACTTGCCCTTGCGGCCGCCGGAGAGACCCATCTGGTTGAACAGGATGTCGCCCAGCTGCTGCGGGCTGCCGATCGTGAACTTGCAGCCGGCCTCCCCGCAAATCCGCTCCTCGAGCGCGGCGATCTGGCTGTTGAACTCGGCCGACAGGCTCTTCAGCACCTCCCGATCCACCTTGACGCCGCTCTCTTCCATCGCGCCGACCACCGCGACCATCGGCCGGTCGACCATCTCGTAGACGCGCGCCGCCCTCTCGAACGGCAGCCGCGTGCGGAAGCGCATCCACAGGCGTAGCGCGACATCGGCGTCTTCGGCCGCATATTCGGTCGCCTTGTCGACCTGGACCTTGTCGAAGCTGATCTGCTTCTGCCCCGTCCCGCACAGGTCCTTGAAGGCGATGCAGTCATGATCGAGATGCTTCTTCGCCAGATCGTCCAGCGAATGCGAGTTGAGCCCGCCCGCGTCGAGGTTGAAGCTCATCACCAAAGTGTCGTCATAGGGCGCCAGGCAGATTCCGCGGCGGTTGAACACGACCCAGTCGAACTTGAGGTTGTGGCCGATCTTCAGGATGGAGGGATCCTCGAGCAAGGGCTTCAGCCGTTCGAGCACGAGCGCGGCGGGGAGTTGCTCGGGCCGCTCGGCGAACATGTCGTCGCCGCCATGCTCCAGTGGGATGTAGCACGCCTTGTTGCACTCCGTGGCAAGGCTGATCCCGACCAACCTGGCCGAGACGCAGTCGCGCCCGTCGGTCTCGGTGTCGATCGCGACCCGGCCGAGACGCCCGATGTCGGCGATCCAGCGCCCGAGCGCCGCCTCGTCCGCCACGGTCTCGTAGAGCGAGCGGTCGATCTTCGGTTCGGGCCTGACCTCGGCCTGGGTCGGCGCCCGCGCGGGCGACGCGGCGGCCTGCGCCTGGACGCCGAGCCGGGCGAGCAGGGAACGGAAGCCGTGATGGTCGAGGAACTCGCGCAAGGGCTCTTCGGGTATCCCTTTCATCGCCAGCGCCTCGAGCGGCTCGGGCAAAGGCGAATCGCAGACCAGCTCGACCAATTTCCGCGACAGCCGCGCCTTGTCGGCATGCTCGATCAGATTGTCGCGCATCTTGGAAGGCTTCATCTCGGGCGCGGCGGCGAGCACCGCCTCGACGTCGCCATATTCCTGGATCAGCTTCGATGCGGTCTTGGGGCCGATGCCGGGGACGCCCGGGACATTGTCGACGCTGTCGCCCATCAAAGCGAGCATTTCGCCGACCTGCTCGGGCGGCACGCCGAACTTCTCGATCACCTCCTCGCGGCCGATCCGGCGGTCGTTCATCGTGTCGAGCATGTCGAGCCCGGGCTCGATCAATTGCATCAGATCCTTGTCGGAGGATACGATGGTGACCTGCCACCCCTCCCTCAGTGCCGCCTTCGCGTAGCAGGCGATGATGTCGTCCGCCTCCAGCCCGTCTTCCTCCAGGCAGGGGATGGAGAAAGCGCGGGTCGCGTCGCGGATCAGCGGGAACTGCGGTATCAGATCGGCCGGCGCCGGCGGCCGGTTCGCCTTATATTGGTCGTAAAGTTGGTTACGGAACGTCGATTCCGACGCGTCGAGGATGACGGCGAGATGGGTCGGCCCGTCCTCGCGGTTGAGGCTGTCGGCGAGCTTCCACAGCATCGTGGTATAACCGTAGACCGCGCCGACATTGAGCCCGAACTTGTTGGTCAACGGCGGCAGCCGGTGGTAGGCGCGGAAAATATAGGACGAGCCGTCGACGAGATAGAGATGCGGGGAGGGCATGACGCGCGGTCTAGACCAAGCTAAGGCCCGGTTCAAACATCGAGGATTAGGAAGACAGGGGTGAATCGCAGGCATTTCATCATCTCGGGCGCCGCTCTGGCGGTGACGGGCGGGATTGCGGGCTTCGCTGCGCTGACCACCGGGGGCGGCGTCGCCACCGCGGCCGCGCCGCCGCTGGCGCCGAGCCGCTTCTCGGTCGAGGTGGTGGGAAGCGGGCCGGACGTGATCCTGATCCCGGGGCTGACGCTCGGCCGCGAGGTCTGGGCCGAGACGGTGACGGCGGTCCCCGGCTATCGCTATCATCTGATCCATGTCGCGGGCTTCGCCGGTGCCCCGGCGCGCGGCAATCGCAGCGGCGCGGTGGTCTCGCCGCTCGCCGATGAGATCGCCCGCTATATCGAGCGCGCGCGTTTGCGGCGCCCCGCCATTATCGGCCATTCGATGGGCGGCACGCTGGCGATGATGATCGGCGCGCGCCATCCGGGCCTGCTCGGGAAGATCATGGTCGTCGACATGCTGCCCGAGCCCGCCGGCCTGGTCGGCGGCAGCGCCGCGGGCGCCGGCGCGCTCGCCAACAGCCTGCTGTCGGGCGCTGGTGGGCGCCGCCTGGTCGGCTCGCTGATGACCGCTTTCAGCCCGCCCGACTCGGGCGCGCGCCGCAGCGACCCGGACGTCGTCGCCCGCGCCACCAACGAGCTGGTTGTGATCGACCTGACGAACGAGCTCCCCCGCATCCGCGCGCCGATGACCGTGGCCTATGCCTCGCCGGACCGGCGCGCCGCCGCCGCGCTCGACCGCGTCTTCGCCCGCGCCTATGCCGGCGCACGCAACGCCCGCCTGGTCCGCATCGACGATAGCGGCCACATGGTGATGTTCGATCAGCCGGCGCGGCTGGCGCGGGCGATCAGGGCGTTTCTGAGGGGCTAGTGAACAGCATAAGGCTGGCGGCGCACCGTCATCGCGCCCAGGCGGACAATGCGCCTATCCGGGTAGATAGGATCGGCGAATTCAGCTTCGAGGCTGAGTTCGAGCATGATCTAGCGCCCGACATTTGCCGGGTCGCGAAGATGGGCCGTGATTCGATAGCGCAGCGGCGCGATCTCCTCGCTGGACGCCCCGGCCAGGTGATCGAGCAAAACCCCGCGCAGCGCCGTTCGCGGATCGCCGCAGCGCTCGGATGCGCCGCGCGTCTCCAGGCAGCGCAGATCGGCGAGCGTCCCGGCGGCGGCCTCGGCGAGCGCGCGCTGGATAATCCGGGCGATGGTGGCGGCGTCGAGCCGGCCGCTCACTCCGAAATAGGCCGGCAGCGAGAGATTGCCGATTTCCGCCGGCACGATCGGCCGGGCTTGCCGGCACAGCTCTGCCTGACGCTCCCAGGCAGCCTGGTCCCAAGGACCGGTTCGTTCGAGGTCGCCAGCTACCTTGAAGCCCTGGGAGGTGCCGATCGTGTCGGCGCGAACGGGCACGGCCCGCCCTTCGGTCGAGGCGGGGGCGCTGCTCGAAAAGCTCACATGGATGATGGTCGCCTCGCAGAGTCCCGGACCGACCGGGCGCGGCGTCAGGCCGAAATACAGGAATCTGAGACGTTCGTCAGGGAACGGAATGCCTTGAAGGACTGGCCGGCTGACTTCCTCGACGCGGTCGCCGACCTGTCCAAGCACGATCCTCCCCAGCTCCCGAGCGGACAAAGAGAATGCCTGCTCGCGGGTTAGTGCCGGCGACTCGTCGGCCGCGACCTGACCCGCATGGGTGAGGGCCGTGACCACAAGCATCGAAGTCAGGAGCATCGAGCCTCCTTTGCCGTTGCTAGGGCGCCAGTACCGTATCCACCGCCTTGGCCAGCGTCTTGGGGTAATCCAGCGTATAATGGAGCCCGCGGCTCTCCTTCCTGTGGAGCGCGCTTCGGACGATCAGCTCGGCGGTCTGGAGCAGGTTCCTGAGCTCGACCAGATCCGGCGTCACCCGGAAATGGCCGTAATAATCCTCGATCTCGGCGGTCAGCAGCTGGATGCGGTGGCGGGCGCGCTCGAGCCTCTTGGTGGTGCGGACGATGCCGACATAATTCCACATGAAGCGGCGGATCTCGGTCCAGTTCTGCTTGATCACCACCTCCTCGTCCGAGTCGGTGACGCGGCTCTCGTCCCAGGCGCGGATCGGCGGCGGCGGCGGAAGGCCGTCCCAATGCGCGGCGATGTGGGTGGCCGCCGCATCGCCGAACACGAAGCATTCGAGCAGCGAGTTGGAGGCGAGCCGGTTGGCGCCGTGCAGGCCCGACTGGCTGACCTCGCCGACCGCATAGAGGCCGGGCAGATCCGTTTTCCCGTCCATGTCGATGACCACCCCGCCGCAGGTATAATGCTGCGCGGGGACCACCGGGATCGGCTCTTTCGTCATGTCGATTCCGAGCCCCAGCAGCTTCTCGTATATGTTGGGGAAATGACCGCGCACGAAGTCGGGGTCGCGGTGGCTGATGTCGAGATGGACGTAGTCGAGGCCGAGCCGCTTGATCTCATGGTCGATCGCTCGGGCGACGACATCGCGCGGCGCGAGCTCGGCGCGCTCGTCGAAATCGGGCATGAAGCGATGGCCGGTTTCGGGGATCTTGAGCCGGCCGCCCTCGCCGCGCACCGCCTCGGTGACCAGGAAGTTCTTGACCTCCAGATGATAGAGGCAGGTCGGGTGGAATTGCATGAACTCCATGTTGGAGACGCGGGCTCCGGCGCGCCACGCCATGGCGATGCCGTCGCCGGTCGCGCCCCGGGGCGCGGTCGAGAAGAGGTAGACGCGGCCCGCGCCGCCGGTCGCCAGGACCGTCGCACGCGCGATGAAGGTCTCGACCTTTCCCCGCTTTCGGTTGAGCGCATAGACGCCCCAGACATGGCCATCGCCCGAATAGCGCTCGCCGTGACGGCTGGTGACGAGGTCGATCGCCACCATGTCGGGGATGAGGGTGATGTTGGGATTGGCCGCGGCGGCCTTTTCCAGCGCCTGCTGAACCGCCCAGCCGGTGGCGTCGTCGACATGGACGATGCGGCGGTGGCTGTGGCCGCCCTCGCGGGTCAAGTGCCAGGCGTTGGAATCGGCGGCGACATTGAAGGGCACGCCAAGCTCGGCGAGCCGCTCGATCGCCGCCGGCGCGTGCCCGACGACGAACTCGACCGTGGCGCGGTCGTTGAGCCCGGCACCGGCGATCATCGTGTCTTCGACATGGGCCGCGAAGGTGTCGCCGGGCTCGAGCACCGCCGCGATCCCGCCCTGCGCCCAGCCGGTCGCGCCCTCGCCCTTGGCAAGCACCGCCACCTTGAACCGCCCCGCCAGATTGAGCGCCGCCGTCAGCCCCGCCGCGCCGGAGCCGATGACGATGACATCATAGGCGTGGGCCGCGCCGCTCACTGTATCTCCGTCCCAGACAGCCGCGCCCGGAAGAGCATTTCATTTCCAACATTCAAGGTGGGCAGCGGGCTCGGAAGTTGATGAAGTTGATGGCACGCCAGGGGGGAGTCGCCCCTCCCCAAGGCGGTTTCGGCCGCCGAGAAGTTGGATTCGAAATAAGCGCCGCACGCGCGACGACGCGGCGCGTCCGGACCGGGGAAGCGGACGGGCAGCGGGAGAGGCGAAGAGCAGGGCTTCGGCATCCGCCGACGCTGACAGGCCAAATCCTATTTTGGAAGCCTTGTTTCAGCCGTCCGTGCCGGTCGCGCGCGTCAGGTTGAGGAAGACGTCCTCCAGTTCCGCCTCCCGGGTCGAGACGTCGACGATGCCGAGGCCCTCGCGGTGGAGCGCGGCGAGCACGTCGCCGGCATTGACCCGGTCCTTCCTGTAGGTGATCGCCAGCGTCCGCTCGCCCATCAGCTCGATCTTGTCGAAGCAGGTATTTTCGGGCGCTTGCGTGACGTCGCGGTCGACCACCACCTCGACCACCTTCTCCTGCGCCATGCCGACCAAAGTCCGCGTCGTCTCGTTGGCGATCAGCCGGCCGTGGTTGATGATGCCGATCCGGTCGCAGAGCTGCTCGGCCTCTTCGAGATAATGGGTGGTGAGGACGACGGTCACACCCTGCGCGTTGAGCCCGCGCACGAACGCCCAGAGCTGCTGGCGCAGCTCGACGTCGACTCCGGCGGTCGGCTCGTCGAGGCCCAGGATCGGCGGCGAATGGACCATCGCCTTGGCGACCAGCAGCCGCCGCTTCATCCCCCCCGAAAGCGTGCGCGAATAGGCGTTCGCCTTGTCCTCGAGATGCATGGCCCGCAGCAGCTCCATCGTGCGCCTGTCGGCCCTGGGGATGCCGTAAAGGCCGGCCTGGATCTCCAGCGCCTCCCTGGGAGTGAAGAAGGGGTCGAACAGGATTTCCTGCGGCACCACTCCGATCGAACGCTTGGCGTTGCGCGGATGGGCGTCGATGTCGAAGCCCCAGATACTCGCGGAGCCGCCGGATTTGCTCACCAGCCCGGCGAGGATGTTGATCAAGGTCGATTTGCCGGCGCCATTGGGCCCGAGCAATCCGAAGATGCCGCCGCGCGGGATTTCGAGGCTGATCCCGTCGAGAGCGCGCTTGCCGCCGGCGTAGGTCTTCTCAAGGTCGACGATCGAGATGGCGGCTTCGCTCATGGCGCGTGGGAATAGCGGGACTTTCGCGTCTGGCGAAGCTGTTTGTCCTTCGCTATGGCGGCATCGATGGCCGCCACCGATCCCTTCACGCCTGAAATCGTCCATACCGACAGTGCCCGCGTCGCCTGCGACGGCGCGACGGAGATCTCCGCCGCGCTCGGCCATCCGCGAGTCTATCTGCAGATCGACGTGAAGGGCTATGTCGATTGCGGCTATTGCGACAAGCGCTTCATCCTGAAGGGCGGGGCGGCGGACGCGAACGTCTAAGCCACCCGCTCCGTTCGCCCTGATGAATCAGGTCGCCATGCCCCCCGGGCATGGCTGCGGATGTCCGGGGACATCCGCACCTGTTCATTGTCGAAGGGCTTTCCTTCTTAGGCGAAGGAGAAGGAGAGGGCTTCGACAGGCTCAGCCCGAACGGATCCGGGTTTTTCGACTCCTCTTTTCGACTTTCCGCAATGCCCTCCCTATATCGCCCCGATGAGCAATGATCCCCGCCGCTTCCTCTACCGTCCCGACGGCCTCGATCCCGACGCAGCGCTTCGCCTCACCGCCGACGCGCTGAAAGGGTGCGACGATGGCGAGCTCTATCTCCAATATACCGCGTCCGAGAGCTTCGGCTTCGACGACGGCCGGCTGAAGACCGCCGATTTCAACACCCAGGCGGGCTTCGGCCTGAGGGGCGTTTCGGGCGAGACCACCGCCTTCGCCCAGGCCAACGAGCTCAGCGAAGCCGCGATCCGCCGCGCCGCCGAGACCATGCAGGTGCTCGATCCCGCACAGGGGCCGCGCCAGCCGCCGCCGCGCCGGACCAATGCCAGGCTCTATACCGATTCCGATCCGCTGAGCCTGATCCCCTTCGCGAAGAAGGTCGCGCTCTGCCAACAGATCGACGCCGCCGCCCGCGCCCGCGATCCGCGCGTCGCCCAGGTTTCGGTGATGCTGGCGGCCTCGTGGAGCGTGATCGACATCGTCCGCCCCGACGGCTTCGTCGCCCACGACATCCGTCCGCTCGTCCGGCTCAACGTACAGATCATCGCGGAGCAGAACGGCCGGCGCGAAAGCGGCTATCACGGCCTCGGCGGCCGCCATCTCTACGACGATCTGTTCGAGCCCGCGACCTGGAACCGGGTGATCGACATCGCGCTGGCCCAGGCCCTGGTCAATCTCGAATCGGTTGCGGCACCGGCGGGGGAAATGACGGTCGTGCTCGGGCCCGGCTGGCCCGGCGTGCTGCTGCACGAGGCGGTCGGCCACGGCCTGGAGGGCGATTTCAACCGCAAGGGCAGTTCGGCTTTCTCCGGCCGCATCGGCGAGCGAGTCGCCGCGAGTGGCGTCACCGTGATCGACGACGGCACGATCGGAGCCCGCCGCGGCTCGCTCACCATCGACGACGAAGGCACGCCGACGCAGCGCAACGTGCTGATAGAGGACGGAATCCTGAAGGGCTATATCCAGGATCGGCTCAACGCGAGGCTGATGGGGGTCGCCGCGACCGGCAACGGCCGGCGCGAGAGCTTCGCCCACGCGCCGATGCCGCGCATGACCAATACCTTCATGCTCGGCGGCACCGAGGATCCCGGCGCAATCCTCGCCCGCGCGAAGAACGGCATCTACGCCAGGAGCTTCGGCGGCGGCCAGGTCGACATCACCTCGGGCAAGTTCGTCTTCTCCTGCACCGAGGCCTATCGGATCGAGAACGGCCGCCTGGGCGCGCCGATCAAGGGCGCGACCCTGATCGGCGACGGCCCCACCGTGCTCACCAAAGTGGCGGCGATCGGCGACGACATGGCATTGGACGAAGGCGTCGGCATTTGCGGCAAGGGCGGCCAGACCGTCCCCGCCGGCGTCGGCCAGCCGACCCTGCTGATCGAGGGCCTGACTGTCGGCGGTACCGCTGCGTGAGCCGGCCGCGCCTGACCCCGGAGGAGTTGGGGCCGCTCCTGGCGCGCTCATGGTCGCCGCAGACATCCTCGCGCTGGCGGGCGGACAATCCGGCGCTCGGGCAGTGCGGCGTCACCGCGCTTGTGGTCCACCGGCTCTGCGGCGGGGAGATATTGAAGACGGACACCGAAGACGGCCCCCATTTCTACAACCGGATCGAGGGTCTTCGGCACGACTTCACCGCCTCGCAATTCGCCGACCTTCCAGCCTATTGCGACCTTCCGAGCGATGCCGATGAAGCGATGGCCGGAACGACCGCCGAACAACTTGCCGCTCTGATGCGGGGAGTGGGGCGAGATGACGGCTGAAGGGTGGGCCAACCACATTCTCGACTTCTGGTTTTCCCACGGCTGGGAGGATTGGTGGAAGCCGGACGAGGCGTTCGACCTCGAGATCAGGGACCGCTTCCTCAAGCTTTGGGAGGCCGAGCGGGAGAATGTGCCCGAGCATTTCCTCGAAGACGCCGATCTCGCTTTGGCGGCCGTGATCCTGTTCGACCAGTTCCCGCGCAACATGTTCCGCGGCCACGCCGATCAATTCTCGACCGATCCGCTCGCGCTCGCGGTGGCGAGGGGCGCGGTCGAGCGCGGCCATGACGACGGCATGACGCCACAGAGGCGCGGCTTCCTCTACATGCCGTTCGAGCATAGCGAGGATCCGCGCGACCAGCGCCAGGCGCTGCTCCTCTTCACCGCTTTGGGCGATGCCGAGATGCTGAGCCATGCGCGAAAGCATTACGAGGTGATCGAGCGCTTCGGCCGCTTCCCGCACCGCAACCAGATGCTCGGCCGCAAGCCGACCGCGATCGAGGCGGCGGCGAGCGAGGTGGTGCCCTGGTAATGGCGCTGGACGAGGCAAAGCGCTTCTTCACGCGCATCGAAGCGAGCCTCGCCAAGGCGCGGCTCGACGCGGCCGACATACCGAATTTCCTGTTCGACATGGAGATGAACTGGGGCGGCGCCGATCTCGGGGTCGTCCCGGTCCGCCTGATGGTCGACGAGGAGGATTTCGAAGCAGCGGGCGCCTTGCTCGAGGAGGGAGCTTGACAGTGGCGCTGTATTATAGTCTTAACACACCGCATGAACATGAGTGATCAGGGCGCGGCGGTGCTGACGCTGACCGATCTCGGCAAGACCTACGGCCGGCGGGGCGGCGCGGTGAAGGCGGTGCGTGGCGTTTCGCTCGCGGTGGGCGCGGGGGAGGTCTATGGCTTTCTCGGGCCCAACGGCGCCGGCAAGAGCACGACGATCCGCATGCTGATCGGGCTGATCGCGCCGTCCGCGGGCCGCGTCGAGCTGTTCGGCCGCGACCTCTCCGCCGATCCTTCGCTGCTGCGGCGGGTCGGCTCGCTGGTCGACGGCGGCGCCTTCTATCCCTTCCTCACCGGCCGGCGGAACCTGGAGGTGCTAGCCAGGACGCATGGCGGCGGCGCGGAGCGGATCGACGCTTTGCTCGACCAGGTCGGCCTTGCCAGGGACGCGAAACGCAAGGTGAAGGGCTATTCCACCGGCATGCGCCAGAGGCTCGGAGTCGCCGCCGCCTTGCTTGGCGACCCCGAAATCGTCATCCTCGACGAGCCGGTGAACGGCCTCGACGTCGCCGGCATCCAGGAAATGCGCCGGCTGATCCGCAGCCTGGCCTCGGACCATGGAAAGACGGTCTTCCTCTCCAGCCACCTGCTCAGCGAAGTGCAGCAGGTCTGCGACCGAGTCGCCATCATCCACAAGGGCGAATTGATCCGCGAATCGACCGTCGCGGGCCTCTTGGATCAGGAGACGGCGAGCCTCAGAGTGGAGGCCGTCCCGGTCGAGGCGGCGGAAGCGGCGCTTGGCCCGCACTGGCCGGTGGAACGGCAGGGCGATATTCTCCTGGTCGCCGCCGCGAGAGCCGAGGCGCCGGAGGTGGCGCGCCGGCTGATCGAGGCCGGTGTCGCTTTGTTCGGCCTGACGCCGGTGCAGCAGAACCTCGAGGACGTGTTCCTGACCCTGACCCGGGAGGAGCCCGCCGATGCTTAACGCAATCTCGGCCGAGGCGCTGAAGTTCCGCCGGCACCGCGCCACCTGGGGCCTGGTCTGGATCTGGCCGATCGGCGTTTCCCTGATCCTGCTGCTCGCGATCGCGATTCAGGTCGCCAAGGGAGAGGTCGGCCGGGGCGACGCCAGCGCCGCAGCCTGGATCGCGGACGCGGTCGGCTTCTGGAACGTCGTGTCCGACCCGATCGGCCGCTATCTGCTCGGCGCTTTCGTCGCGGTCGTATTCGCCGGCGAATATGGCTGGAACACCTGGAAGCTCATCGTCCCGCATCGCGCCCGGGGCAGCCTCATCGCCGCCAAATATGTCGTCGCTTTGGCCTTGCTCATCTGCGGCTTCGCGCTCGGGGCGATCCTCTTCAACCTCTTGAGCTGGCTCAAGGACCTCGCGACGGGCACCCCCGTCCCCGCGGGCATCGCCGCCGCGGCTTTGCTCAAGGCGCACGGCCTCGCCGCGCTCGCCGCGCTCGGCCCGCTCCTCTTCACCGCCGCTTATTCGAGCCTCGCCGCGATCCTGACCCGCTCGACCGTCGCCGCGCTCATCATCGGCATCGTCATCACAGCGGTCGAGCAGCTCTTCCGAGTCTTCGCGCCGATGCTCGCGCTCCAGCTCCCCGGCCTGGTCGGCCTGCTTTATCAGGCGCTGCCCGGCTATCATCTCGCCAATCTCGGTTATTGGCTCACCGAAGGCCAGGTGCTGGTCGTCAACTTCCCCTCGGGCCCCTTCTCGATGGCGCCGGGCGCCTCCGTCGCCATCCTCCTGGTCTGGATCGCGGGCCTGACCGCCCTCACCTTCCGCGTCTTCCGCCGCCAGGACATCAATTAGTCCTCGTCCGGCTTCAGCCAGGGCAGGATCGGGCGCAGATTGTAGCCGGCGCGGGCGGCATTCTGGACGAGCGCCGCCGGCAGCGCGCCTTCCCGCGCCCGGGCGAGCGCCCATAGATAGGCCGAGCGCGTTCCCGACCGGCAGCAGAGCAAGGCGAGGCCCTCGGCCTTCGCCAGCGCCGCGCTCATCGCCTCGACCTTGTCGCCGGAGAATTCAGCCGAGATCGGGATGAACGCATGGTCGAGGCCCGCCGCCGCGGCGGCCGCTTCGAGCTCGGCGGCCGTCGGCTGGTCCGCCTCCTCGCCGTCGGGCCGGTTGTTGACGATCATCGTCACGCCGCGCGCCGCCGCAGCCGCCATGTCGGCGGGCTGCAGCTGGCCGTCCGCGACCAGGGTCTTCCTGTCCAATTCCCTGAAGATCATTCTCTCGCCCCTAAAGCGCGCCGGCGAAGCCGTCGATCACTTCAACGAAGGCCCGGCCGTAGCGCTCGAGCTTGGCCTCGCCGACGCCGGAAACGCGCGACAGAGCGGCGAGCGTGGTCGGCTTGAGCTCCGCCATCTCGCGCAGCGTCGAATCGTGGAAGATGACGTAGGGCGGCACGCTTTGCTCGGCGGCCAGCTCCCGGCGGCGGGCGCGCAGCGCCTCGAACAGCGGATCGTGCGGATACTCGGCTGCCTGGCGGTCGCGGCGGCGGCCGCGTTTGGGCGGCAGCACGAGTTCGACCGTCTCGCCCCCCTTCAGGATCGGCCTCGCGCCCGGCCCGAAGGAGAGCCCGCCATAATCGTCGGCGCGCAACGCATCGCGGGCCATCAGGGCGCGCGCCACCGGCTTGACCAAAGCCAGATCCTCTTGGTCGGCAATGCCGAACACGCTCAGCTTGTGATGGCCGAAATTCCGCACCTTGTCGGTCTCGCGCCCGGCGAGCACGTCGGTCAGATGCGCCACGCCGAAGCGCATCTCGGTGCGGAACGCGGCGGAGAGCAGTTTCTGGGCGACCGTGGTCGCGTCGATCGCCACCGGCGGGTTCAGGCAATTGTCGCAATTGCCGCAGGCCGCGGGCGGATCCTCGCCGAAATGGCGCAGCAGCACGGCGCGCCGGCAGCCGGCGGTCTCGACCAAAGTGGCGAGCGCGTTCAGCCGTTCGCGCTCGGCGGCGCGGCGGCCCTCCTCGACCTCGGTCTCGATCCGCCGGCGCGCGCGCGCGAAATCCTCTGCGCCCCAGAACAGCCAGGCCTCGGCGGGCTCGCCGTCGCGCCCCGCCCGGCCGGTCTCCTGATAATAAGCCTCGATCGATTTGGGGATGCCGGCATGGGCGACGAAGCGCACGTCCGGCTTATCGATGCCCATGCCGAAGGCGATGGTGGCGACCATCACCATTTCCTCCGACCGCACGAAGGCCGCCTGGTTGCGCGCCCTCACCGGCGGGTCGAGCCCGGCATGGTAAGGCAGAGCCGGCCGCTCCGGCCCGCCGAGCTGCTCGGCGAGCCTGTCGGTGCGGTCGCGGCTGGTCGCATAGACGATGCCGGGCCCGGGCTGGCCGGCGAGCAGGGCCTTGAGCTGCGCGGGAAGGCCGTCGCGCGGCCGCACATGGTAGCGGATATTGGGCCGGTCGAAGCCGGCGAGGATCAGGCCGTCCTTCGGGATGCCGAGCTGCACCAGGATGTCGGCCCGCGTGCGGGCGTCGGCGGTCGCGGTCAGCGCGAGGCGCGGCACGTCCGGGAAGGAGTCGAGCAAGGGCAATAGCAGGCGGTAATCGGGCCTGAAATCATGGCCCCATTCGGAAACGCAATGCGCCTCGTCGATCGCGATCAGCGCCAGCGGCAGACGGGAGATGAGCGACCGGAAGCTTTCGCCCGTTGCCCGCTCCGGCGCGACATAGAGCAGATCGAGCTCGCCGCGCCTGAGCCGCTCGACCGTTTGCTCGCGGTTGGTGTCGACCGAGGTCAGGGCCGCCGCGCGCAGCCCGAAGGCCTCGGCGGCGCGGATCTGGTCGTGCGTCAGGGCGATCAGCGGAGAGACGACCAAAGCGGTCCCGGCACGCGCCAGGGCCGGCACCTGGTAGCAGAGCGACTTGCCAGCTCCGGTCGGCATCACCGCCAGCGTATGGGCGCCCGCCATGGCCCGCCCGATCACCTGCTCCTGGAGGCCGCGGAAGTCATGGAAGCCGAAGGTGTTGCGAAGGATGTTGAGCGGCGAGGTCACCGGACTTCCAGAGCCGCCGGCAAGGGAAAAGTCGAGTCGCATCGGCACCTCATAGCCGGAACAAACAATGAACATGAGCGGCGCCTGGAGTCAAGGACCGGTTTTGCCGGACTCCCATGGCCCCATTGCCGCCGCAATCCGCCGTCAGCTTCGCCGCCCTTGTGAGCGTGGGAGTGGCGTGATGATCGGACGGCATGGCTTGGGTGTCCTCGCGCTTATCGGCTCGGTCGCCGCCGCCGTGCCAGCCGCCGGCCAGCCAGGCGAGCTGGTGGTGAGCGGCGACGGGATCGTGCCGGTGACGGTGAACGGCGTGCCCGCCAGGATCCGGATCGATCCCGCGGTGCCGGCGCTCCCGATGCTGACCTCCGATTATGCCGGCCGAGCGCGGCTCAGGGGCGGGCCTTTCGCCTTCGGCTATATGGTCGGGCCGCTTCAGGTGAACGGGCGCACCGCCGTCGCCCGCATCGCGGTCGGGGCGGGGGCGCGGCCGCGCAAGCGCCGGGTCGGCTGGACCGAGCGTCCTTTCACCGGCGCGGCGGACGGCGTGGTCGGCCCCGGCGGGCTCCCGCAGCAAATCGTTCGTTTCGTGCTCGGCCCCTCGCGCCCCGGAGAGCGCACGGTCGCGCTGACGATGGCGGATGAAGGCGGCTTGTTCGGCGGCTGGGGGCATAGCTATGCGGTGATCCAGGTCGGAGGATCCCCCATGCGCGTCCGTTTCGATCCCCATCATCCGCGCACTTTGGCGACCGCCGGCGCCGGCGTCCGCCTCGCCGCCGCCAACGGCGCGCGGATCGGCGGCGAGGTCGAATCCGTGGAAATCGCCTTCGGCATTTCCCGGCCGGTGCGGGCGCTGACTCTGGGGACGCCGCTCCGGATCGGCCCGCTGACCATCGATCGGCTCGGAGTGCGCACCGCCGATTTCGGCAATTCCGCCTCGATCCGCGAGGAAGGCGGCGATCCGGACGAGATCGTCGTCACCGCCCGGCGCCGCAACCAGGACGGTGACCGCATCGCGATCGGCGCGGATCTGCTCGCCCGCTGCTCGTCGCTGGTGTTCGACAGGCGGGCCAGGCAGATCAGGCTGACCTGCGCCTGATCAGCCGCTCATTCGCAGGTCGGCGCGCGGCCGGATATCCATGGGATGAAGCGGAAATCGGTCAGCTCCAGCCGCTCGATCGGGAACGCCCAATGCTCGTAGCTGGGCAGGCGGGGGAGAACGAGGCAGACGTCCGTATGCCGGGTCTGCCCATTGACGGTCATGCGGGCCCGATAAGCGAGCGCCTGGCCCCGACCATTTTCGACGACGAGCAGAGAATGCCGCCCGGCGATCGACAGGAAGCGCAGTCGGACCTCTCCCGGCGGGATCGGATCGGGCCTGGTCCCGTCCGCGGGCGTGCCCATCGGGGTAGCGACGGGCACCGGCGCGTCGGGCGGCGTCATGCCCGCCAGATGGCGCGCGGCGACGAGGTCGAAACGGCTCCACCGGGCCGGGACGCGCTCCGGCCCGCCGACCCGGCCGCCATCGTCGAAGCGCACGGTCGCCGCTTCGCCTGGCGCGAGGCCGAGCGCCGGAATGTCCTGCGCGGCGGCGGGGACGGCGGTCAGATACAGGCAGAGGCATGCAATTCGTGATGCGATCATGGCGTTCTTCTCCAATTCTCGCCCGGATCGGGGCGGCCCCGTCAGCGCGGCAGATAGCCGTGGCGCACCAGGAAGCGGCGCAGAGCGGTCGGGAAATCGTAGCGGACCATCCGCTCCGGCGCGCAGCCATCGGCCGCGACTCCGTCCCCGCAATCGCCCGGATAGATCCAGTCGCCACCGCGCTCATAAGCGCGCTCGATCTCCGGCCAGGCGCTCTCGAACCGGCCGAGCCGCGCCGCCGACGCCGCATAAGCCGCGCAGGCGCCGTTGCGCTCGCCGCCGCCCGACAGGCAGCCTTCGCGCGTCTCCTCCAGATGTTCTTCGAAAAGCGCGCGGAAACCGGGCGCGGCCGAGACGTCCATCGCCCGGCCGCCGCGCACGTTGAGGATTTGCGGCGGCGCGAAGCTCCCCGCGAAGCTCGCGAAGGCGTAGAGGAAGCGATCGTCGCGCATCACGAAGTCGATGCGCCCGTCGCCGTCCCGGTCCTGCGGCGCGCGGTCCATCATCTCCATGTCGAAGGCGCCGAGATCGACCACGCCGCGCTCAGGCCCTTCGGGGATGAGGAGCTGGACGTGGAAGCAGCAATGCAGGCCGCCCGTATAGGCCTGCCACATCACGAAGCGCGTGCCGGCGCGGTCGAGCAGGCCGACGGTAAGACCGTGCTCGGCGGTCGGCGAGGTCGGGCCCGAGCGCATCGTCAAGGCCGGCATCCTGGTCTGCGGTCCCTGCATGACCGGGCGCAGCCGCTCGACGGTCACCCAGGGCTCGATCAGCCCCCCGCCGCCGGAAGTGCGCGTCGCGCCGATCGTGATCAGGAGGTCGCCCCAGCGGTAGCGCATCGTTTGGGGATGCGCGCGATGGGTCCAGGGGGTCGTGCGGGCGGTGTCCAGGGTCAGCGCCGGGATCATCGCCCGCGCCTCGCCGCCCGCCAACGAGGCGCCGAGAAGCAGGAGGGTCCGAAGCGCGGTCCGCATGGGGCGCATGCTAGCGCCCGCGCCGCGCGGCGTCACTATTCCGCCGCCTCAGCCGCCTCATCCTTCTCGCTTTGCTGGCGCGCCCACATTTCGGCGTAGAGCCCGTTCGCGCGCAGCAATTGGGCGTGGGTGCCGCGCTCGGCGACGCGGCCGGAATCGAGCACCACGATCTGGTCGGCGTCGACGATCGTCGAGAGGCGGTGGGCGATGACCAGGGAGGTGCGGCGCTGGGTGACGTCATGCAGCGTCTCCTGGATCGCCGCCTCGGTGCGGCTGTCGAGGGCGCTGGTCGCCTCGTCGAGGATCAATATGGGCGGGTCCTTCAGGAGCGTGCGGGCGATGGCGACGCGCTGCTTCTCGCCGCCCGAAAGCTTCAGCCCGCGCTCGCCGACCATCGCCCCGTAGCCCTGCGGCAGTTCGAGGATGAAATCGTGGATCGCCGCGCCCCTCGCCGCCGCCTCGATCTCGGCGGCGCCGGCGCCCTCGCGGCCATAGCCGATATTGTAGCCGATCGTGTCGTTGAAGAGGACGGTGTCCTGCGGCACGATCCCCAGCGCCGCGCGCAGGCTCGCCTGGGTCACCGCCCTGATGTCCTGGCCGTCGATCGTGATCCGCCCCGATTGCGGCTCGTAGAAGCGGAACAGCAGCCGTGACAAAGTCGACTTGCCGGCGCCCGACGGGCCGACGATCGCTGTGGTCGAGCCCGGCCTCAATTCGAAGTCGACGCCCTTCAGTATCTCGCGGCCCGCCTCGTAGCTGAAACGGACGTCCTCGAAGCGGACCAGCCCCGCGTCGACCCGAAGCGCCGGAGCGCCGGGCGCGTCGACCACCTCGGCGGGCGTATCGATCAGGGCGAACATCGCGTCCATGTCGATCAGGCCCTGGCGGATCGTCCGATAGACCATTCCGAGCATGTCCAAAGGCCGGAAGAGCTGGGCGAGCAAGGTGTTGACCACGACGACGTCACCGACGGAAAACCGGCCCTGGCTCCAGCCCCAGACGACGAAGCCCATCGCGCCCGCCATCATGAGGTTGGTGATCAGCGACTGGCCGATATTGAGCCAGGCGAGGCTGGTCTCGTTCTTCACCGCTGCATCGGCATAGCGGCCGACGGCGCGGCCGTAGCGCTTCGCCTCGCGCTCCTCGGCGCCGAAATATTTGACCGTCTCGTAATTCAGCAGGCTGTCGACCGCGCGGGCGACGGCGCCGGTGTCGAGATCGTTCATCTCGACCCTGAGCTTGGTCCGCCAGTCGGTGACCATACGGGTATAGCGTATGTAGATCGCCACCGTCACCGCCGTCGCGGCGACCAGCCCCAGCCCGAACTTCACCCAGAAGAGGACGAGGACGATGGCGAGCTGGAGGATGGTGGGCGCGATGTTGAACAGGAGGAAATAGAGCATAGTGTCGATGCTCTTGGTGCCGCGCTCGACGATCTTGGTGACCGCGCCGGTGCGCCGCTCGAGGTGGAAACGCAGCGACAAATCGTGGAGGTGGCGGAAAGTCGTCTCGGCGAGCCGCCGGGTCGCGTCCTGGCCGACCCGCTCGAACACACCGTTGCGCAAATTGTCCATCAGCACGCCGCCGCAGCGCGCTCCGGCATAAGCGCAGACCAGGGCGATCGCGATCGCGACGGCGGGTTCGAGGCCGGCGGTCATCCGGTTGACCGCTGCGCCGAAGGCAAGCGGCATGACGAGCGTGGTGACGCCGATCGAGACCAGCACCAGCAGGAGGGAGACGAGCACGCGCAGCTTCAGCCCCGGCTCGCCCTTCGGCCAGAGATAGGGGAGGAACCGCTCGAGGACCTTCAGGCCCGGCTCGGCCTTGCGCGGTCGATCTTTGGGCTGTTCCGTCGCTTCGTTCGCCATGTTCGTCGCTAGATAGGCGAGCGGCGGCGATATCCCAAGTAACGGGGGCGGAACGTTGGGAACCGGAGGCGCCGCCGGCGCATTTTGGGCCCTCGAAGGAGCGGGAAGATGCAGAGCCTGTTATTCGTGATGGCGATCATGGGCTGCGGCGAAAGCGACGCGGCCTGCCGCGAGGTCAGGATCGACCAGCAGCGCTTCCAGAGCGCCGCCGCCTGCCAGGCCGCGACCGAGACCGCCCTGATCCGCCACAGCGACCTCGAATTCCCCACCATCGTCGCACGCTGCCGCCCGGCCGGCGCCCGGCCGCAGCTGCTGCGCGGCAGCGAGGTGCTGCTGCCGGCGCCTAATCCGGCCCGCGCGCGCTACGCGTCCGCGCGCGTCGCTAGATCGTCCCGCTGATCGAAAGCGTGAAGACCGGACCGTAGAAGCGGTCCCGATCCTCGGTGAACAGCCGGTTGCTGTCGTCGGCGAGCCGCCGCCCGTTGTAGAAGGTGCGGCTGAAACCCTCATTCGTGCCGAGCAGATTGTCGACGCTTGCGCGCGCGGTCAGCCCGAACACATCCTTATGCTCGACGAACACGCCCAAGCTGCCCGGCGTGTCGAGGAACTGGGAGCGCTGGTCGAGCCGGAAGCCCTCCGATTGCCGGTATTGGAAGGCGGTCGCGCCATAGGCCCAATCGGTGTTGGGAATGTCCTGCCGGAAAGTGATCTCGATCTGGCGCGTCATGCTCTCGCTGATCGGCCGCCTCAGGCCGGTGAGCGGATCGTCGAGCCCGGTGTGCTGCAGCTGGATGTTGGCGTCGATCTTGGCGCCGCGCCAGCCGAGCGGATCGAAGTTGAACGTGCTCGTCCATTGCAGGCCGTAGATCGTCGCACTGCCGTCGAGATTGCCCGGCGACTGGCCGTTCGTGCCGATCGGGATGACATCGACGATGTCGGTGATCCGGCTGCCGTAGAGGCGCGCGGTGATCGAGCCCCAGGGCGCCAGATTGCGCCGCGCCTGGATCTGCGCGTTCCAGCGCTGCGGCGGCACCAGATTGGCGTTGCCGGCGTTCGAGGTGCCGGCGCTGACGTTTGACGAAGCCACGAAATCGAAGAAATTGAGCTGGCCGACGACGCGCTCGAGCCGGGCGCTGACGTCGAAATTGGGGTTTGGCCGCCAGGCGAGGTTGAGGAAGCCCTTGGGCCGCACGAAGCTGCGCGTCAGCCCGCCCGCGCCGGTCTGGGCAAGCTCGGAATATTCGCCGCCCAGCGCCGCCTGCAGCGTCAGCGTCGGCGAGAGCGGCCGCCCGTAGGTCAAAATGGCCTCGGCCCGCTTTTCCTCGACGATCGAGGCGCTGGCCGCGCCCGCCACCGGCACGAAATCGCCACCCGCGTTCAGGGCCGAGAGATCGTTCTCGATGTCGAGCCGGTTGAGCGCGCCTTCGAGGCTGATCTGCCAGTCGTTGACGCCGCCGCGCCAGCGATATTCGCCGCGCAGAATGGTCTCGGTCTCATCGGCGGTCTGGGTGAAGCGCTGCCCCTCCCGCGGCCTGCCATCCGAGAAATCGATGGTGAGGGTTTGGCGGTAGGGGCTGTGCTCGAAGCGCCGCACCCCGATCAGCTTCAGCCGTCCGCCGCCCAGCGCGAATTCGTAATCGCCGCCGAACTCGTAATTATGTTCGCGCTCGCGCTCGCGCAGGATGCGCGTCCGATCCGGCTGGCCTGGCCCTGAGCGGAAGGAATCCTCGCCAAGATCGAGGTGGAACAGGGCGAAAGCGGCGTTCGCGTTGAGGATCGAGCCGTCGCCGAAGGCGCGGCGAAGCGTTCCCGAAATCCGCGGCCCATCCTCGTTGACGAACAGCACTTCGTCGCGCCGGTCGAGGATCGCGCCCGCCGGATCGGTCACCAGCTCGGGCCCGGCATTGCCGTTGCGCCGGCTGACGTTGCGCAGCCCCAGGGTGAAATCCGAGCCGCCGATCGCGCCGGCGATGTTGACCTCGCCGTCGAGCAGCCGGGGCGGGGTTCGCCGCGCCCTGATCTGCGGCCGCCAGGCGAAGCTGCCCGAAAGCCCGCGCGAGGTGGTGACGATGTTGGCAACCTGGCCGCTCAACCCGGAAATGTTGAAGGTCGCGCCGTCGGCGATGTCGATGCGGGTGACGTTTGCCGCGCTGATCCGGGCCAGTTCGGTCTGGATGTCGGTCGAGCGGCCGGTGAAGCGCTCGCCGTTGATCAGCACGTTGCTGGTCGCCTCGCCGAGCCCGCGCCGCTCGGTGTCGCCGGCGTTGATCGAGAAACCCGGGACATTGTTGAGCATGTCGAGCGCCGTCCGCGGCGCGAAGCGGGCGAAGTCGGCCGGCGTGTAGCTGCGGGTCCCCTGCGGCGCGCCGGGATCGGCGGCGACCGGCGGCGGCGTCTCGCCGGGCGGCGGCGCAGCGGGCTGGGCCAAAACGGGTGATGCCGAAGACAGCAAGGCGATAAGCAACGCGGCGCGCGCACCGGACGGCGTCATAAAATCCTCCCTCACAGCCGCCGTCCCCTGCGGCACGAGCAATTTGCCTGCTACGTTTGTAACACTAAGCTGATCGCGTCAACCTGAATGCGCGCCTAATGGCCGCGACTTGGGGCGCGCGCCGGAACGCCTTTTCGACAAAGCGGTTTGTCCTTTCGACCAGCGCTCGAGAGGAACGACATGGCGGACACCGACACGGTCGAGATGATCCACGAAGACGATTTGCCGGGCCACGAAAGCGCGCTCGAGCCAAACCCCGAATGGCGGCCATTCTATCCGGGCTCGGGCCGGCTTGACGGCAAGGTCGCTCTGATCACTGGCGCCGACAGCGGCATCGGCCGCGCCGTCGCCGCTCTGTTCGCGCGCGAGGGTGCCGATATCGCCATCCTCTACCTTTGCGAGCATGACGACGCCGCCGGGACGAAGGCGATCGTGGAGGCGGAGGGGCGCAGGGCGATCGCAATCGCCGGCGACCTCGGCGACAAGGGCTTTTGCAACCAGGCCGTCGCCAGGGTGGTAAAGGAGCTCGGCGGCCTCGACATCCTGATCAACAATGCCGGTGAGCAGCATCCCGACAAGGACATTACCGACATCAGCGAGGAGCAGCTCAAGCGCACCTTCCAGACCAACATCTTCTCGATGTTCTTCCTGACGCAAGCCGCCCGCCCGCATCTCAAGAAGGGCGCGGCGATCGTCAACTGCACCTCGATCACCTCCTATCAGGGCTCGGAGGAGCTGCTCGACTATAGCGCGACCAAGGGGGCGATCACCGCCTTTACCCTCTCGCTTTCGGAAAATCTCGTCGGCGAGGGAATCCGCGTCAATGCCGTCGCTCCCGGGCCGATCTGGACGCCGCTCAATCCCTGCGGCGGCTCGACCCCCGAGAAGATGAAGAGCTTCGGCGAGGATACGCCGATGGGCCGCGCGGGCCAGCCAAACGAGGTCGCGCCCAGCTTCCTGTTCCTCGCCTGCGAGGACAGCCGCTACATGTCGGGCCAGGTTCTCCACCCCAATGGCGGCACCATCGTCAACGGCTGACCCGCTTCCCTCGTCTCGCCCGCATGATATAGAGGCGTGGAAAGGGGCTGGACGATGCGCGCCTTGCTGGGGATCATCATCGGCCTTGCCGTCGCCCTGGGCATCCAGACCGGCGTCGAGTTCATCTCCAGCCAGCTCTTTCCCTATGCGCCCTTCGACATGCTCGACCGCGAGCGTGGCGCGGAGGTGCTCGGCAGCCGGCCAGCAGCGGCCAATCTGCTTGGCATATTCGGCTATTTCACCGCCGCGCTGGCCGGCGGCTATGCGAGCCGTCGAATCGCCAGGCGTGACTGGGCGGCCTGGGTGCCCGCGGGGCTGCTCGCCTTCGTGGCAGCAGTCTTCGCGCTTCATTACTCGCTGACCGGCTGGGGGCAGGCCGGCGCCTTCGTCGCCGCTCTGGTCGGCGGCCTGGTCGCGCACAATCTCGGACCGGCCGGCAATGGGCCGGCCGATGCGGAGGGCCCCGGGCAAGCGGCCGACGCCTGACCGCTTTATCCGATTTCGGACAATGAGGGGGCAAAAGCGGACATCGACCGGTCCAACTATTGGCGAAACGCGCCAACATTCGGGACCGGGATTTTCCCTGCAATATAGGCCTAGACACAAAAACGGCGGATTTCCGCCATTTCCTCGACTTGGCACGGCGCCTGCTATTCTCCCGATATGATCATCGGATGGTCCGGCGGTCGATTTGAGGAGACCTACAATGACGCTTTCGATCAACCTGCAGAAGCTGGCCCTTTCGGTGTTCGGCGCGATTGTCGCCAGCAGCCTGTTCCTTTCCGCGGCGGTGGGCCCGGTCCAGGTCATCTGACCCGGCCGGTCCCTCCGACCTTCCCAGACACACGACCATCCAGGATCAAGACGATGACCAGCCGTTACGCCCTCGACAAAGGCAATGCGAAGATTCTCGGCGTCTGCGCCGGCCTCGCCCGCAGCGCCGATTGGGATCCGACGCTCGTCCGCATCGGCGCCGTCGCGCTGACGCTGTTCGCGTTCGGCCCGCTGATGATCCTCTTCTACGTGATCGTCGCCGCGATCGCCGCGAGCCGCTGAGCCTAGCGGAGCGGCAGGAACAGGCCGAGGATCGAGAGCGCGAGCGCGATCGCCGAGACGATCAAAGCCACCCGCGCCAGCTGCTCGCCGCCACCCCCATTCATTCGCCGACCCGCTCGCGCCGCCGTTCGCGGCTGACCTGCAGCGCCTGCATCGCCAGCCTGATTTCGTAGAGGAACAGGACGAGGCCCGCGATCAGCAGCAGCATCGCCGCGATGAACAGCATCGCGATCGGCCTGGCGAAGGCGATCCGGGCGAGATCCGCGACGAACAGGATCGCCACCACCACGCAAATGAAGAGCGCGCTCGCCGTGCACAGGCTGATCGCCCAATTGACCACCTTCATCCGCCGGTCGAGCAGGCCGAGCTCGGCCGCATAAGCGGCGCGGCCGGAATCGCATTGCGCGACCGGCTCGGCCTCGAGCTGGCGCGACCGGTCGACGACGCGGGCGAGCCGGTGGGCGAGCACGTTGATGATCCCGCCAATCCCCGCCAGCAGGAAGACCGGCGCCACCGCCAGCTCGATCTGGCGGGCGATTGCGGTGACGGCGAGGCTCTCGTCCATGAGGCCCTGTTAGACTCGGATTCGCGCGAATGGAAACGTTCCCCGGCGAAGCACCCCGAAGGCTGGGCTAGTCCCGCCGCGGTGCCGCTGGACCCCGGCCTTCGCCGGGGAACAGGATCGCGAAGATCAATGGCCTGACATCTTGCGGGCCCGCGCCTATCACCGTCGGAATCATGGGACGGGGAAGGGATATGGCCGAGAAAAGCCGGCCGTTCTGGCGGAGCCTCTATTTCTGGGTGCTGGTGGCGATCGCCGCCGGCGCGCTGCTCGGCGGGCTCGCGCCCGACGCCGGCCAGGCGATGAAGCCGCTCGGCGACGGCTTCATCAATCTGGTCAAGATGATCATCACCCCGGTGATCTTCCTCACCGTCGCGACCGGCATCGCCGGCATGGCGGACCTGAAGGCGTTCGGCCGCGTCGGCGCCAAGGCGATGATCTATTTCCTCAGCGTCTCGACGCTGGCGCTGGCGATCGGCCTCGTCGTCGCCAATCTGGTCCGGCCGGGCGCCGGCCTCAACGTCGATCCGGCGACGCTGAACGCCCAGGAGGTCGCCTCCTACGTCAATCAGGCGCACGCGCAGAGCATCACCGGCTTCCTGATGAACATCATTCCCGATACCCTGGTCAGCGCTTTCACCGAGGGGCAGATCCTGCAGGTGCTGCTGGTCGCGATCCTGTTCGGGATCGCGCTGGCGCTGATCGGCGAGAAGGGCGCCAAGGTCCAGGAGCTGCTCAAGACGCTGACCGCGATCGTCTTTCGAATCGTCCACATATTGATGTACGCCGCCCCGATCGGCGCGTTCGGCGCGATGGCCTTCACCGTCGGCAAATATGGCATCGGCTCGCTCACCAATCTCGCCGCTTTGATCGGCACCTTCTATGCCGCCTCCCTCCTCTTCGTGATCTTCGTGCTCGGCGCGATCGCTCGCGCGGCCGGCTTCTCGCTCTGGGGGCTGGTGCGCTACATCAAGGCCGAATTGCTGCTCGTGCTCGGCACCTCCTCGTCGGAAAGCGCGATGCCCCTCCTGATGGAGAAGCTCGAGCGCGCCGGCTGCCCCAAGCCGATCGTCGGCCTGGTCGTGCCGACGGGCTATTCGTTCAACCTCGACGGCACCTGCATCTACATGTCGCTCGCCGCTTTGTTCATCGCCCAGGCCTGCAACATCCCGCTCGGCTTCGGCGATCAATTGCTGCTGATGGCGGTGGCGATGATCTCGTCCAAGGGCGCGGCGGGAGTAACCGGCTCGGGCTTCATCACCCTGGCGGCGACGCTGTCGGTGGTGCCCTCCATCCCGGACGCGGGCATGGCTTTGATCCTCGGCGTCGACCGCTTCATGAGCGAATGCCGGGCGCTCACCAATTTCGTCGGCAATGCGGTCGCCACCATCGTCGTCGCGCGCTGGGAGCGCGCGGTCGAACCCGCCCGGCTCGCCGCCTCCTTCCGCGGCGAAGGCGGCGATTTCACCGAAAGCGAAAGCGACGCGCTGCAGATCGAGGGCCGCAGCGACATCCCGGCCTGAAGATTGTTGCTTCGTGCGGTCTAGGGTCCGAGATCCTCTTCGGTGCAGCCCGCCGCCTGCGGGTTGCGCCAGCAGCGCAAGGCCGCCTCGATCGCGGCTTGCGTCGGCGCGGCGCTCTCGAACACATATTCGATGATCAGCGCGCCGGCCTGCTCTTCGGCATCGTCATAGATTTTGGGCTCGCTCGCGCCCTCGGCATTGCGCACCAGCAGCCGCGAATAGGGCCGCAAATGGGCGGCGCGAACCACGCCCGCGCCACACAAACGGCCGGCGGCGGCGGCGAAATTCGCGCCGGTCGCCTGCACGAGCCGCGCCCGCTCCGCGCCGGACGCGCGTCCGGCATCGTCGAAGCTCATGCCATCGGCTTCGGCGGGCAAAGTGAGTGCACAGGCGCCGGCTGCGCCGCGCGCCGGCTGCGCCGCCAGCGACGGGGCGAGCGCGGCCGCGGCCAGGCCCGCCGCCGCCGCCAGGGTCAAAAGCTTCAGGCGCATATGGAATCTCCCGCTCGAGCCTTTCGAGCATCGCTAGCAGAGCCGGTAAGCGGGGCCAATGGCCGTCGCCGCACGCCGCCCACGCTCCGCCGCTAGCGCAGCGCATTCCTGAGCAGCACCGCCGCCAGGATCAGCGCGGTGACGGCGATCGCCGCATAGCCCCCGAATCTGTCCAGGAACCTGACCGGATGGTTCCGGAGCGTCGGCACCACCTCGTCCTCGTGCAATTCCATCGCGCCGCCGCCGCACTGGACGCATTCGCTGGTATAGACCTTCTCATAGGAGAAGCGGATCACGTAGAGGATCCGGAACACCCGATAGGTCAGCACCAGCACGAACGGCCGCTCGCGGCCGCACAAGGTGCAATGGCGCGCCGGATGGGGCCCGAGCGTGACGGTCCTGGTATCGATGCCCCAGTCGATCATCGCGAAATCCGTCTCCCGTCCAAAGCGGGAAGGATAGGATGGAGCGGGCGGTCGCCGCAAGCGCCGGTGCTGGCGGCGCGCCGGATTTGCGACTATCACCGGCGCCGACCGGACGGCCGGTCATGAAGGGAGTCCTTCGATGCGCCTCCTCGCCACCGCTCTCGCATTCGTCCTGGCCCTGCTTCCCGCCGCCGCCATTCCTGCGCTGCCGCCAGGCCGCACCGCCCCCGATTTCACCACCAGCGGCGCGCTCGCCGGCCGGCCGTTCCGGCTCAACCTGCGGCGCGAGCTGCGCAACGGGCCGGTGGTCCTCTATTTCTTCCCGCGCTCCTTCACCGAAGGCTGCACGCTCGAGGCGCACGCTTTCTCCGAAGCCGCGCGCGACTTCCGCCGCGCCGGCGCGCGGGTGATCGGCATGTCGGCCGACGATTACGACACGCTGCGCCGCTTCTCGGTCGAGGCCTGCCGCAACGCCTTTCCGGTGGCGACCGCGACGCCTGCGGTGATCAACGCCTATGACGTGCGCTTCTCCGCAGAGCGCGCCAATTTCACCAACCGCACGTCCTATGTGATCGCTCCCAACGGCCGCATCATCTACGCTTATTCGAACCTCGACTGGCGCAATCACGTCACCAACACGCTGGCCGCGGTCCGGCAATGGCGCGCCCGCAATCCCCGCCGGCGGTGAGCGTCCGGCGGATTCAATGGGCAATCGCCGCGGTCTTCTTCGTCCTTGGCGGCTGGGCGCTGCTCGCGCCGCGCAGCGTGATCGAGCTGACGCTGCTTCCTGAATATCGGGTCGGGACGCCGATCCTGCCTTTCGCGATCGCCTGCTTCGGCGCCCAGGCGATGATCGCCGGCCTGTTCGCCGCCTTTGCCCGCTTCACCAAGCTCACCTTCCTCGCCTTCGGCATCGCGCTGCTGCCCTTCTTCGCCTTCAATATCTGGTTCACCTTCGTCGACCCGGTGTTCACCTCGCTCGGCCTGCTCGATGCGGTCGGGAATGCGATCATGCTCGCGCTCTGCATCGCCGGCTGGCGCCGCGCGGAGGCGTGAGATGGGCAATTTCGTCCAGATCACGCCGTTCATGCACGTGCCCGATCTCGCCGCGGCTCTTGGCTTCTTCGAAGACATTCTCGGCTTCGCCACGCTCTTCCGGATGAGCGATTATGCCTATGTCGAGCGCGAGGGCGCGGGCATCCGCCTCCTGCAGAATCGCGGCGCGGACGGCGCCCCGCCCGGCAATCGCCGCTTCGCTTATTATGTCGACGTCCGCGACGTCGACGCGCTTCATGAGGAGCTGAAGCCGAAGCTCGACACCTTGCCCAAAGGCGACGTCCATGGGCCGGCCGACAAATCCTATGGCCAGCGCGAGCTGCTCGTCCTTGCACCGGACGGCAACCTCATTGCCTTCGGCCAGGCGATCGCGTGCCGACCGAAGGACCCGCCAGGAGAATGACGATGCGCTTTGCCGACGCCGCCATCTGGATCACGGGCGCCTCTTCCGGGATCGGCGAGGCCCTGGCCGAGGCGTTCGCGGACGAGGGCGCGGCGCTGGTCCTGTCGGGGCGGCGGCGCGACGCGCTCGATGCGCTCGCCGCCCGGCTCGGCGGAGAGAGCCTCGTGCTGCCCTTCGAGGCGACCGACTGGGATGCGATGGCGGGCGCGGCGCAGGCGGCCTGGGCGTGGCGGGACGGCGTCGACATTCTGGTCAACAATGCCGGGATCAGCCAGCGCAGCCTCGCCATTGACACCGGTCCGGAGGTCTATGAGAAGATCGTCGCCGTCGACCTGATGGCGCCGATCCGGCTGACCCAGAATCTGCTGCCGCTCATGGCGGAAAGGGGCCGGGGCCATATCGTCATGATTTCCTCGGTGGCGGGGAGGCTCGGGCCGGTGCTGCGGACCGCTTATGCCGCCGCCAAGCACGGCCTGATCGGCTATGGCGATGCGCTGCGCGCCGAGGTCGAGACCGCCTATGGGATCAAGGTGACCAACGTCCTTCCCGGCTCGGTGCGCACCGGCGTGGCGGCGAACGCGCTCCAGGGCGACGGCAGCGCGCGCGGCACGTCCGACGCCAATATCGAGGCCGGCATGGACCCGGCCGAATGCGCGCGGCGGATCCTCGACGGGGTCGCGGAGGGCCGGCGCGAGATCGTCGTGGCGGAGGGCGCCGAAGCCTTTGCCGCTTCCCTGCGCTTCCAGGACCCCGAGCGATTGTTCGACATGCTCGCCGCGGAAGGCGCGCGGCTGGCCGAGGCGCGGGCAGGGGGTGCGCCGCCGGAGCCGCGGCAGGTCAACCGCACCCTGCCCGAAGGCTGAGCGGTGGATCTGACCCGTTTCATAGAGGCGCAGGAGGGCGTTTACGGCCAGGCGCTCGCCGAGCTCCGGCAGGGGCGCAAAGAGAGCCACTGGATGTGGTTCGTCTTCCCCCAGATCGCCGGCCTTGGCACGAGCCCGACGGCGCGTCTCTATGCGATTGCGTCGGCGGAGGAAGCCCGGGCCTATCTCGCCCACCCGCTGCTCGGCACTCGCCTGCGCGAATGCACGGCGGCGGCCCTCGCCCATCGCGAGCGGAGCGCCGAAGCTATATTCGGGCCGGTGGACGCAATGAAGCTCAGATCCTCCATGACCCTGTTCGAGGCCGTCGCGGACGATCCGGCGCCCTTCGCCGAGGCGCTGGCCGCCTACCATGACGGCGAGCGCGACGCGGCGACGCTGCGGCTGCTGGGACGATGAGCCAAAGCGTCCGCCTGGACGAAAGCTGGCTCGGTCCGCTCGGGCCCGAATTCGAGCAGCCCTATATGCGCGCGCTCAAGGAGTTCCTCGTCGCCGAGAAGGCGGCGGGCAGGCGCATCTTCCCGAAAGGCGGCGAATGGTTCCGCGCGCTCGATCTGACGCCGCTCGGCAAGGTTCGCGTCGTCATCCTGGGCCAGGATCCCTATCACGGGCCGGGCCAGGCGCACGGCCTGTGCTTCAGCGTCAGGCCGGGTACGGCGATCCCGCCCAGCCTCGTCAACATCTACAAGGAGATGCAAAGCGACCTGGGGGTCGCGCCCGCGCGGCACGGCTTTCTCGAACATTGGGCCAAGCAGGGCGTGCTGCTGCTCAACGCCGTGCTCACCGTCCGCATGGGCCAGGCCGCCTCGCACCGCGAGCGAGGGTGGGAGCGCTTCACCGACGCGGCGATCGCCGCGGTCAATGCCCAGGCCGATCCAGTCGTGTTCATGCTCTGGGGCAGCTATGCGCAGAAGAAGGCGACCCTGGTCGATTCGATCGACAAAGGCGGGCGGCATCTGGTGCTGAAGGCGCCGCATCCGAGCCCATTGTCGGCCCATGCAGGCTTCTTCGGCTGCCGCCATTTCTCGAAGGCCAATGAATTCCTCGAAAGCCGGGGCCTCGCGCCGATCGACTGGGCGCTGCCGGCCGAGGTTTAGCGCGCATCGGCATTCAATCTTAGCCGTCATTCCCGCGAAAGCGGGAATCCACCTTCTTCAACAGCTCATGACAAGAAGGTGGGCCCCCGCTTTCGCGGGGGTGACGGAATAGGGAAAGGCATCGGTTGAATGTAGGTACCGCCTCAGCGGCCACTCTCCTCGGCGACGAAGGCAAGCAAAGCATCCTCATAAGGATCGCGGACGCCGTCGGCCTCGACATGGGCCTGCATCCAGTCGTTCTCGGCCGGGGTGATCGCCCGCTCCGCAGCTACGGCGGCATCGTGGTCGGGCCTTGCCGGGTCGCCGGCCAGCAAGTCACGCGCGCCGCTGAGCGGATTGGAACTGAACACCCGCCCGATGAAGCCGAGCACGTTGCTGCGCCGATCGTCCATGAAGGCTTCGAGCCGCGCCGCCTCCTCGCGCTCCAGGGGCGTGTAGCTGTTATAGGCCATCAGATGGTTGCCCACGCCCTGTACGAACAGGGTTTTCCATTCCGGCGCATTTTCCGAATCGCGGCAGGCGTCCTTGAGGCGCCAGAGCAGCTCGGCCTCGTCCCGGCTGACGGCAAGCGCGCCGTCGCCGCCGGACGCGAAGATGATCCGGCGCAGCAGCCCCGCTTCGCGCGCGTCGACGCGCTGGTCGCGAAGCACCGCTTCCTCGATCCGGGCGAGCATCCAGGATTTGAGCTCCGCCGGGCCGTTCAGCGCCCGCTCCATGACCTTGACGACCAGCGCGAGCTCGAGGTCGCTGACCGGCCCGCCGCCGCGCTCGATCTCCTCGACCAGCCAGGCCGCATTGGCGAGGTCGATATAGCCCTTGGGCTCCTTGCCGTTGACGACATGGTCGCACAGGGCCTCGAGGAAGAACTCGCCCCATTCGGGCGCGGGGTCGCGCGCAAGCCGGCTGACCTCGAACAGGGCCCTGGCCTCTTCGTCGGAGATCCTGCCGTCGGGCCAGACCGTGCGCCGCACCGCAAGCACGTCCTCGGCGGACATGGACGCTCCGCTTTTCAGCGCGGTGGCGAAGTCGGAGAAGGAGAAGCTCATGCCTTTTGCCCCGTCGTTTCGGGGCCGAACTCCTAATGGCGAAGGGTTAAGACGGGGCTAAATGCGTGGCCGCGGCGTGCATTTGCCGCTAGGCTGCCCCCATCCCCGCACGTGAAGGATGAGGACGATGGCGAAAGGCCAGAAGAAATCGAACAAGGAAGCCCGCAAGCCCAAGGCGGAAAAGCCCAAGAAGAACGCCTCCAACCCCTCCACCAAGGGCATGGTCAGCGACATCAAGCGCTGAACGCCCCTCTCGGGCAGGCTCAGCCGGCCGGCACCGCCGGTGCGGCATCGACGCGCGCCTGCATGGCAGCGACGATGCGCGTCAGGTTGCGGCGTTCGCCCCCGTTCAACCCGCCCTGCATGACCTCGAAGCGGACCCGCCCCCCGGTTAGCGACAGCTTGATCATGCGGGTGCCGGTGCCCATGCTGCCGAGATAGAGTTCGAGCCCCGCCTGCAGCACTTCGACATCGTCCACTTCCGGCATCGCCTCGGAGCGCATGCAGGTGAAGGCGACGATGTCGGCGCCGAGGCCGTGGACCAGGGGCCCAGGCGCGGCGACCAGGGCGCGCACGCTTAGCCCGGGCACGCGGCTCACCCGGAAGCCGCCGCCCTCGGCCTGGCGAGTCGCCATGCACATCAGGTCGCGGCTTTCGAACGCCACGGCCGGCGCCGGCATGGCCACCGCCGCGATCAGCGCGAAGCCGGCATATCCGATCGCGCGGCTCAAGCGGGCCTGACCTCGATGCAGCCTTCGAAGACGCGGACGTTGATCCGCGCGCGGCCGCGCCGGATCGCGGCGGCGGTGGCGGGGGCGACCTCTATCCGCCAGCGCGGGATCAGGGCGCGCGATTCGGCCGAAAGGAACATGTCGTCATAGCCGTCGCCGCGGTCGCCGCGGCGGAAGCGGTGCAGGTTGGCGCGGTCCTGCTGGATGATCCCCGGGACGGTGCCAATCCGAACGCCGTCGCTGGCGACCGTGTCCTGGGGACTGATGAAGGTGTTGTACGAGCCCAGGAAATTGCCGCGGCAGGCCAAAGCGGCCTGCAGCGGCGCGACGAGGCCGGCGGCCGCGACGACACCGAGGAGCAGCTTGTTCATGATCCATCCCCATGCCCATGAGCGGGCGGGGGCGATTGTTTCGCAAGGCCGGACCCATGACAAGCGGATTCGGACGCATCGCCGCATCGCAAGCAGGACCGGGCGACGTCATGCCGCCGCCGCCCGGGAATCCTCAGCGCCGGCGGTCGTGGACGACGATCGAATTGGCGATCAGGCGGAAGAGCGGGAGATAGGCGGCGAAGCGGGCGAGCGCCTGCGCGCGGTCCCGGGCGCCCAGGCCGCAGGTGAGCTGGATGAAGCTGCGCTCCCAGAGAGTGACGAACTGCACGGTCTTGACGCTGCTGGCGAGGCCGCCCTGCCGGACAGAAGTCTCGTAGATCATCTCGACCGCGGTCAGGCCGTCGATCCGCGTCGGCTGGGCGGTCTCGCGCTCGGCATTGTCCGGCAGCAGCGAGAGGAGGTTGGCCGGGCGCAGGAAGCTGCGCGCCTCCGCCTCGGAGATGGGCGCGCCGGCGTCGCGGACGAGCAGGTTGCAGCTGAGTGCGTCGCCCGTCGCGACGAAGTTCTGCACGACGTGCGGCCGCTCGCTCTCCCCCGCCCGCCATGCGCGCGGATAGGCGAGGCTGATCTCGAGGCCGTTCGCCTTGCGATGGCCGGCGCTGTTGAAGCGCATGGCCTGCCCCTGCCGGAACTGGGCGACCTCTCCGGCCTGGGCGGCCGCCGGCGCCGGGGCGAGCAGGAGCGAGACCGGCGCCAGGCAGCGCAGCAGTCGCGAAACGCGGTTCATTGCGATTTCCCCCTTCGCAAAGACAATGGCGCGGCCGACCGGCGAGTCAATGATACAGCGGGCGGCCCATTCAGTTTGGCCGCAGCACGGCCTAGGGTGGCGCGCATGATTCGGCCCTTGTCCCTGCTCGCGCCCCTGCTCCTCCTCGTCGCCGGCTGCGGCGAGGCTCCGCCGGCCGCGGCTCCGCCCGCCAATGCGGCGGGCGAAGGCGGCAAGGCGCCCGCGGCCCAGCCCCAAGCCGATATCGTGCGGGTCCGGCTCGAGACGGAGGCGGGGGCGATCGTGCTTGCGCTCGACGCCCGGCGCGCGCCCGTCACGACCGCGAACTTCCTCGCTTATGTCGACCAGGGCAAGTTCGACGGCATCACCTTCTACCGCGCCTCGCGGACGCGCGGGGCGCCGGGACGGGGCTTCATCCAGGGCGGCATACGGCGCGACCCCACCCGGACCTTGCTGCCGATCGCGCACGAGCCGACCAGCCGGACCGGGCTCAGCCATGGCGACGGCACGATCTCGATGGCGCGCACCAGTCCGGGCAGCGCGACCGGCGATTTCTTCATCACCGCCGGCCCCGAGCGCTCGATGGACGCGGGCACCGGGCGCCCGGCCGACAATCTCGGCTATGCCGCCTTCGGCCGCGTGGTCGAAGGGATGGACACGGTGCGCCGAATCCTTGCCGTGCCGACCGTGCCCAATGCCGGCGTAGGCGCGATGCGCGGGCAGATGATCGAGCGCCCCGTGCGGATCCTCACCGCGCGGCGAGCGCCCTAGGCTGCATCGGCATCATCCGGCCCCACGAACTCGACCAGATCCCATTTGTTGCCGTAGAGATCGAGGAAGACGGCAACCTTGCCGTAAGGCTGAATGGCTGGCGGGCGGACGAAGACGACGCCCTTGGCGGTCATCGCGGCGAAGTCGCGATCGAAATCGTCGGTCCGCAGGAACAGGAACACGCGCCCGCCGGCCTGATTGCCGACGAACGCCTCCTGCCCGGGAGTGGCGGCGCGGGCAAGGAGGAGGGTGGCGGCGTTCGCGCCCGCGCCGGGCGGCGCGACGACCACCCAGCGCTTATCCTGTTCGGGCTGGCAGGTGTCTTCGACGAGGGTGAAGCCGAGCTTGCCGGTGAACCAGGCGATCGCCGCGTCATAATCGCGCACGACGAGGGCGATGTGGGCGAGGGACTGGCTCATAAGGCGATCATGGCGCGAATCTCGCCTCCTGTCTGCTGCGCCGATGACCGAGATGAACCGGCCGCCGCGAAGGTCTCGGAAAAAAGGCCCGCCGCGCCGCCGCGCGCCGCTACCGTAATATCACGGTAATGCGGCCGAAATCCCGCCGCCGTACGGACGCAAAAAAGGGGCGGAAGGCCGCCCCTTTTTCGTCGATCCGGTGCAATCGGTCAGCCGCCGCTGACTTCCCGCGGGCAGGGAAATTCGTCGACAACACTGCAGCCATAAGCGCCGCAGGATATATAGCCGCAGTTGCCTGCGCCGTCGTTGAAATAGAAATAGCCCCAGCCGCTGCCGCCTTGAGCAATCGCGGCGGTCGGAGCCAGTGCCGCACCGACGAACATTGCAGCTGCGGAAATGCGGATAATCGACTTCTTCATGATATGTCTCCCCCATTAACGATGGCATGAAAGCTATGGGCCTTCGCAGATCGAGTCAATGGCATTCGTGAATGGATGCAAAGATTTAGCATAGACTAGTTGGGCTCCCGCACGTGAAAGTGCACGTCGCCTTCGTGAGACGGGCGGGTAGCGGTCGCGGGTGCTTCGGCCTACTTGGAGCGAGGTCCCGATCCGGGCAAATTCCGGGACCGCGACTCCGGCTGGGTGCAAGCCGGCCACCGCGTCAACAATATCGCTCGGCATTTGCGCGCGTCTTCGCGCTGCCGAGGGTCTTGAGTCTGTCGAGCGCCTCTTTCAAGGTCATCGGATCAAGTGACCCGCGTCGCGGATGATGGCGGCGGCGCGGCGACGGGATGGATCGGCAGGAGCCGCGAAGGAGGATCGATCATGACCACGGGCGGCGACTGGCGGGAGGAGATTCTTGGCAAGGTCCGGGCCCTGATCGGCGAGGCCGACCCGGAAGCGGTGGAGACGGTGAAATGGCGCAAGCCGGCCAACCCGGCCGGCGTGCCGGTGTGGGAGCATGACGGCATGATCTGCACGGGCGAGACCTACAGGGACAAGGTGAAGCTGACCTTCGCGCAAGGCGCCGCGCTCGAGGATCCGTCCGGCCTGTTCAATTCGAGCCTCGAGGGCAACACCCGCAGGGCGATCGACATCCGCGAGGGCGAGGCGATCGACGGAGAGCCGCTGAAGGCGCTGGTTCGCGCGGCGGTGGCGTTCAACCGGGCGAATCCGCCAAAGGGGCGCGGAAGTTGAAGGGTTCAAAGGCTCAGGTCCCCCGGGCGAAAGAAATGCGGGACCGGCGCGCTCCCGGACGGGGCCGGACGCGCCTGAGGCGAGTCGCGAGGCGCCCGGAGCTTCGCCGGCTGCGCTGGCAATGGGGATCGTTTGCGCGGCTTGCGCCGCCCGCCTCAGCGCGCGAGCCAATCGTCGCGGCGCAATTCCCAGATGTCGCACAGATCCTGGAAGGGGGCGAACTGCCCGGCGGTGCGGCGCTCGCCGAGGCGTGTCGCGACGCGCCGGCTGGCGGTGTTGCGAGGGTGGATGAGCGAAATGATCCGGTCGAGCGGGAAGCGCGAGAACGACCAGTCGATCGCGGCGCGCGCCGCTTCGGTCGCATAGCCCTTGCCGCGTGCGGCCGGCGCGAGCCCCCAGGCGATCTCGAAGCCCGGATAGCCTGGCGGCCGCAGCGGCCCGACCCGGCCGAGGAAGGCGCCGGTGGCGCGCTCCTCGACGACGAACATGCCGTGGCCGAGCAGCTGCCAATGGCCGACCAGGAGCGCCATCTCGGCCCAGGTCTGACCTTCCGAATAAGGCAGCCCCTTGCGCGTGATGAAGCGCGCGGTCTCCGGGTCCGCCATCATCGCCGCATAAGGCGCAAGGTCCTCCGGCCGCCAGCCGCGCAAGGTGAGCCGGGGCGTCTCGAGCGTTGGTGCGGCGGGAGTGCCGAGCGTCATGCGGCGATCCATCCCACGCGCTTGTGGCGCAATTCGGGCCAAGCGCCGCGGCCTGCCCGGCGCCGTAGCGCATCGGCTCTCGCAACCCGATGTGCGGAAAACTGCTCCACGTGGCGCGGGACAGGTATGGCGGCTGCCCTTATGACGGTCGAATCGCGCATTGGGCGCAAGCAGGAGGGGAGAATCCATATGTCGAACTGGAATCTGGGCAGCAAGCCGCATCCGGACGGCTCGCGCGACGTCGTCATCGCCTTTCAGAACGACGATTCCAACGGCCAGATGTCGGGTACGCTCGTGTTCAAGGGCGACACCTATTACGTCAACGGGAATTGGGCGGCCTCCGGGTCGGTGCCGGGACGCAATTTTTCCGCCTTCGCCTTGTGGGGGAGCAACCAGCAGGGGGCGACGGTCTATATCGCGGCGGCGGGCACGATGGCGGGGCCCGGCCCCAGCCCGAAGTCGATCGACCTGAACCTGATCCGCGCCTCGACCGGCGATGACGAGCAATATGGCTGGGACGGGCTGCTGCTGCCGATGTGAGCGGGGGGCTTCGTCACTCCGCCGGCAGGGCGTCGATCCGTTCGGAGTTGGAAGGCAGGTCGCGTATGTCGGCGTGCAGGAAGCGATCGCCTTCCCTGTAGAAATAGCCGGCGCCGTCGGAGCGCACCGGGCCGCGCGAGGGGGTCGCGAAAAACTGCCGATAGGGGCAGTGATAGGCATGGTCGATCCTGCCCTCGATCCGCTCGCGCGAACGCCGTAGGACCTTGCCGGGATCGACGGCCTGCCATTCGCATGCGCCGAGATGGACGACGCGGCGCATCTGCGCGTTCTGGAGGCCGGTACGCCGCGATTCGATGTCCTGCGCCTGCAGCATGACATTGCCGGTATTGCGCGCCATCGTCCCGGGGGCGTCGATCGTAGTGCGGGTGATCGCCGTGGTTGGCGCCGCCGGCACCGGCTGCCCGGCGTCGACGCGCGCGCTGTCGGCCATCGCGATGAGGGCTTCCCGGTTGGTTGGCGCCGCATAAGGCGGCGGCGAAGATTGGCAGCCCGCCACGATCAGCCCGGATATGCCCGCCACCGTCATGCGGCGCAGGGGTGAACGCGCTCCGGTCATTCCATTTTCCATCGCGCGGTCCCCCGTCCCGGTGATACGGGCCCGGCATGGCAGCATGGGATTGAGATCGCGTAAAAAAGCCGGGGCCGCCGGACTATGGCGAGCGCCCGCGGAACATTCCAAAGATGACACGATGCCGGCCGCATTTCAGCGCTCCTCCCGGTCGCCACACCCGGCGCCGGCGGGCTCGGGCTCCGGCTTCCGTTATGGAGGAAGCGGTTGCAGCCGCTGCAATCCGTGCCGAGCCGGAACTGCGGCTCCCGAACGAAGCTGGCGCGCCAGCGGCCGCTCGGCCTTCCTCATCGGCTGGTGAACTGCACGAGGTCCCAGAGATTGCCGTAAAGGTCCTCGAAGACGGCGACGGTGCCGTAATCGTGGGTGGCGGGCTCGCTTGAGTGGGCTGATCTGCGAGTACCGGCCCGTCCTACAAGCCTCCTCGCGGCCGGAGATGCTCAAGCGCCTCAAGAAGACGAAGGGTATCGCGCGCGTACGATCCGACCTCCCGAAGCCTTTCCTCCCAGCCATCGGACGAGGCAATGGATAGAGGCCTTACCATGTCGCTCCGACGAGTATGAGCGAGGGAATTTCTCAATTTCCATAGGCGATTGAGCGTGCGCCGCGCCTGTGCCACGAGAGATCTAGCCCCCTCATCTAAAATCGCCTTTGAAGCGACCACCCCGGCATGAACTAAGAGCACCTTTTCTGGATGACTGCGGATTTCCGCCCAGTGACCGTCGCGAAGTACGGCCGGGTGTTGCTTTTCAACCAGAAGTCCGAGTTCCCCTCCTGCCATAGAGTCTTGTGCGCCGACCGTCTCTGCCAAGATTTCTGTCGCCCGGTCCTCCACAGATTGATACATCGTGAGAAGAGCGGCTTGAACACGATCAAGGTATTCGTCCTTGTCCTCCCCATGTGCAAACGTGAGCAAGGCAATGTTAGTGTAGATAACATCTATGGTATCCGAATGAATAGTCTCCTCGGTGCCTTCCGCGGCAGCTTTTGCCCTGCTCCATTCGCTCGCAATAAAAACAAGTTGACGGCGGTGCGCGGCATCAGCGAGGTCAATGCGTGAATGGATATTTCTCAGATCATTCTCGCCCAATACCTCGACAAATTCACTGATTTTAAGGCCTTGGTCAAAATTTGCCACGCCGAGTACGGAGTTGTTCTTCAGATAGTCCGTTACATCAAAGGTTCGCGTTAAAACGACCGCATCTTCTGAATCATGCCATGTCCTCAAATTCCTGATGATGCGGTTCGTCTCGTAGGCCCGGGCCTTTAGTTTTACGAAGTACTCAAAGTGAAGATCACCCTCCATGGTTCTAATAGCGAAGATCTCCCTCACAACGTCTTCATTCATTAGCGATCCGACTATCATTTCGTGAAAGAACTCTCGGCGCAGGCGTTCGTCATGCACCTGGAGGCCAATAAGGATGTAAGTTTCCTGAACGCTCGAACTATATTCACCAACGGAAATGTGCTGCTCGAACTCTTCAAAAAAATACGGCTTTATAGCGTCTGGAAGCCCCTCGTCCGGATTAGCCTCGGTGGCAAGGCTTCCGACTTCATCGAGTCTGTCGAGATATAAGCCAGCTCCCCGGACCTGTAGTTTAGACAAGTCACGGGCTATCTCCTTCGCGTGTGCCGTGAACAAATCTTCTCGGACGTCGACTCCCCTATATTTAAGTATATCCTTAGGGTAGACTATGATCCGCAGCACATCACGTTCCTGAAATAATTCAGCTAAGTCGTTATGGGCGAGGCCGGTAAAAAATGACGCCAAGGGAGGAATGTCGCCGCTATTTTTACGCTCATAACGATACGCATACCGGCGGATGACAATATCCTGCACGCCCCTTATGGCGACCGCATGAAACCGTGCATTCTTCTCCTCTAGTGTTTTTATTGTCTGAGAAAGCTTCTTTGCGACTCTGAAATCCATCACTATCACGCGATGGATCGCCTCTAGAAAGGCAGGCTTCCAAACGGCTCGATACGCCGGCTGCTGCTCTGACGGCTGGAGCATCAATGCTCCATCTTGAGGAGGATCAAACAGACTCACGGATGTATGGCTTATGGGATAATCGCGAGTGTGATCCGGGCGGGTTTCTTGGTGACGAACATCCCAGGGGCGGACGGTCGCAATCAACATTCCCTCGCGGTCCCACGGCACGCTCTTTACAACGTCGTCTCGCTCGCGTCCTGGTGCAGGCCCAAGGATTGCAGTTCCGAGGTCGCAACAGGTATCGGCGTTATTTACGAACACAACCACTCGTCCGGGGCCACGCAGCCGGCGCACCTCCGGTGCCGCCTGGCCTTCGAACAGGCGTGCTTCTTCATTGTGCATCAGGACAAAGTTTATTCCTTCGTATGCCCAGAGTTTCGCCGCTTCCCGGAAGCCGTTGTCGTCATAGGGTAATAGATAGTCGCGGCAGATAAACACGTTCAGACTGACGGTGCGGGTCCCTTCGAGTGAGAGCAGCATCTGCAGTACATTTCCACGTTTCCCCGGATCGCTAAGATACTTGGCTTCTAGAGGGCTGGGGTGCCGCTTGACGACAACGGCAGGCCGGGGTCGGCCCGGAATATAGACGCGGCAAACGTTAAGGCGCTCAAGCGCACGATTGCCACTGCAGTAGAAGGAGCCTGGCACGACAATCGTCTGATGCCGGTCTGCGAAGGCCTGAAACCTACCGTCCGAGTGCGCGGTTTCGGGTACGGAGTACTCAGGAAACAACACGATATCGGGTAAGCTTCGGACGTCGCCGCCGTCTACGACAGCGTCGAGAATTTCAAAGACCCGGTCTGTGCGAGCGGCCTCCTTATCACGTGAATCCCACTGGAGCCGCTCACCCGAGCGGTCCTCCCGAATAAGGCTTGAAGCTGGGATCGAGTCAAAAGGAGAATCTAATTGAACCGCCACGAGTCTGAGTGGGCGCGGGGGGGCAAAATCTCTAAAGACAGAACCGTCGAGCGAAATCGTAGTGATTCTGGTCATTGGCGCCCCCAGCGGGCGCTTTAGCGTAGAATTACTGAGCGCAGCAACAGGTTAGAGTGGCGACCTAGAGTTCGACCAAACTGACCCAGCGCCTCGCAACATGCGCATTCCAGAAATCGCCCGCTTCGACGAAACATTGCTCCGCTAGACGGAAGTTCAGCCGAGCGAAGTCCCTGTCGCCCTGCTGCAGCCGAATGCCTTCCTTGAGAAAGGATTCAGCGCTCTGGCGGTTCTCCGTGCGTTTGCGGGATGCGGCGCGCCTCTCTTCAATGGTCATGGCTGCCACCAACCCCTATCTATCTGACGCGCACGCACCCCGTTGAGCCACCGTTAGACTCCAAACGACGGCTTCGATCAAGATGCTTTATGCCGCAGCTGCGGTTTCCCAATTGATAACGAGCCGCCTTAACAAAAAGCTCCATACTAAGTGTATGACCCTGGGAGCGCCTCGACAACCTCACCTCGCCACCGGGAGGTAGGCTTCATTATCGCCTCGTGCGACCTCTCCGACACGCCGCCGTTCCCTCCTCAGCCTCGCTGAGGACAGTTTCGCGCGCCTCGCCCGAGCGTGGCGGCTCGAACAGCAGGACGTCCTGTTGGAGGATGAGCAGCAACGCCAGCAGTGGAGTCATTCGGCCGCCGGCAGGTAGATCTCTCCGCCCTTCTCGCGAAACTTCTCGCTCATCTCGGCCATGCCGGCCTCCGCCTCGGCCACGGCAAAGTCGGTGCCGACCCCTCTATCATTCGGCTGCGCCGAAGGGTCCCCCTCCCCGTTCCGGGGCGGATTTTCGGTGGCCGGGAGGAAGCTGTCGGTGTTCTGCTTCGCGGCGAAATCTCTGACCTCCTGGGTGATCTTCATCGAACAGAATTTGGGGCCGCACATCGAGCAGAAATGGGCAGTCTTGGCGCCTTCGGCGGGGAGGGTCTGGTCGTGATACTGCTCCGCCGTATCGGGGTCCAATGAGAGGTTGAACTGGTCTCGCCAGCGGAATTCGAACCTCGCGCGGCTCAGGGCGTCGTCGCGCATCTTCGCCGCCGGGTGGCCCTTCGCCAGGTCGGCGGCGTGGGCGGCGAGCTTGTAGGTGACCACGCCGACCTTGACGTCGTCGCGGTCGGGGAGGCCGAGATGCTCCTTGGGAGTGACGTAGCAGAGCATCGCGGTGCCGAACCAGCCGATCATCGCCGCGCCGATCGCCGAGGTGATGTGGTCGTAGCCGGGCGCGATGTCGGTGGTGAGGGGGCCCAATGTGTAGAAGGGGGCCTCGCCGCAGGCTTCGAGCTGCTTGTCCATATTGGCCTTGATCTTGTGCATCGGCACGTGGCCGGGGCCTTCGATCATCACCTGGACGTCGTGGCGCCAGGCGATCTGGGTGAGCTCGCCGAGCGTCGCCAGCTCGGCGAACTGGGCCTCGTCATTGGCGTCTGCGATGCTGCCGGGGCGCAGGCCGTCGCCGAGCGAGAAGGCGATGTCATACGCCTTCATGATCTCGCAAATCTCCTCGAAGCGGGTGTAGAGGAAGCTCTCCTGGTGGTGGCTGAGGCACCATTTGGCCATGATCGAGCCGCCGCGGCTGACGATGCCGGTGACTCGCCTGGCGGTCATCGGGATGTAGGGCAGGCGGACGCCCGCATGGATGGTGAAATAATCGACGCCCTGCTCGGCCTGCTCGATCAATGTGTCGCGGTAAATCTCCCAGCTGAGGTCCTCGGCGACGCCGCCGACCTTCTCCAGCGCCTGGTAGATGGGGACGGTGCCGATCGGCACGGGTGAGTTGCGGATGATCCATTCGCGGGTGTCGTGGATATTGCGGCCGGTGGAGAGGTCCATCACCGTGTCGGCGCCCCAGCGGATCGACCAGACCATCTTGTCGACCTCCGCGGCGACGTCCGAGGCGACGGCGCTGTTGCCGATATTGGCGTTGATCTTGACCAGGAAGTTGCGGCCGATCGCCATCGGCTCGCTCTCGGGATGGTTGATGTTCGAAGGGATGATCGCGCGGCCGCGCGCGACCTCCGAGCGGACGAATTCGGGGGTGACGTAATCGGGGATCGAGGCCCCGAAATCCTGCCCGTCCCTTATAAGGGAACCGCCTTCCCTTATAAGGGAAGGCGCCTCGAGGGCGCGTTCCCGGCCGAGATTCTCCCGCGCGGCGACATATTCCATCTCCGGCGTGACGATGCCTTTGCGGGCGTAGTGCATCTGGGAGACATTGGCGCCCGCTTTGGCCCGCAACACGGTGCGGCGTACGTTGGGGAAAGGCTGGACGCCGCCCGAACGGTCCGGCCCGAGCTGGCCATTATCCTCGGGGCGGACTTCGCGCTGGAGCACCTCCTCGACGTCGCCGCGCCCCCGGATCCACATCCGGCGCACTTCGGGCAGGCCGGCCATGATGTCGATCCTGGCCTCGGGGTCGGTATAGGGGCCCGAGCAATCGTAGACGCGCAGGGGCGGCTCTCCGGACGAAGGCTCGAGGTCGATCTCGCGCATCGCGACGCGACGCTCGCCGACGTAAATCTTGCGCGATCCGCGGATCGGGCCGGTGGTGACCTTCAATTCGGTGCGGGCGGGCCCTTCGACCCGTTCGTCAAGCTCAGGGGAGCCTTCGCTCAGGGCAGGAATGTCGGCCATGTCTCTTCGTCTCCAGATGCGGGACGGAGGACGGATCGGCCGCGCTCCCTCCCTACGCCGGCGCTAACCGGATCAGGTTCGACGGGTCGCAGGGCGTGACACCTGCCTCTCAGCCACACGGCTCCCCGGGGAATGCGGCGAGCCTAGCCCGTTGCCGGCGCCGGCGAAAGGCGAAAGCGCGCCTTATTCGAAGACCTGGCCGGCCTCCTCCGCCTGAGGAAAGCGCGGATAGGTGTTGGCGACGCGCTTCGACAGCAGGAAATAGGCGGTCCACAGGATGCAGAAGGCCGCCGGCTGATAGGCCCACAAGCCGAGCCGCTCCACCAGATAGGAGATCGGTATGTCTCCGATAAGCGACAAGCCGACGATCTGCACGGCCATGCCGCCGATGCCGATCGTCCAGATCAGGATGATCGCGACGCGCACCGTCGCCCAATATTGCCGGGCGAAGAGGCGCCAGCAGACGTACCACCAGCCGGCGACGGAGGTCAGCGTGACGCCCCACGCCAGCAGCTGCAAATTGGTCCATATGCCGCTGTCGAGATAGGCGACCGACGAATCGGAATAGAGGCTGAGAATGTCGAGCAGCATGCGCAGCGGCGAGAAGATGCCCACCATCACCACGAAGACGCTGAGCCAGCCGCCGACGCCGTCCCCGCCCGGATCCGTATAGGCCATGAAATCCCCCCTGTCCCCGCGCGCCAGTCTAAAGCGGGCCGCTTGAAAGCAAAGCGGGAGTTTCGCACGGAGACGGCGTAAGGCTCAGGCGAGGGGAGAGGAACGATGCGGCCCAACCTCGACGATCCGGCGGCGCGCGAGGCCTATCGGCGCGAGCTGAGGAGGCTTGCACGGGTGCCGAGGTGGATGGGCTTCGTGCTGGTCGCCCTGGGCGCGGGCGGGCTGATCTACGCGCAGTCGCGGGGGATCGTCAGCGGCCCGCTGCGGCCGATAGCCTGGGCGGCGATCGCGGTCGGCTGGCTGAACCTGATCGCGGCGATGATCTACCGGACCCGCTACCACAAGGCGCGGATCGGGGAGGATTGATGGCTCAGCCCTCATCCCGGACTTGATCCTGACCCTTCGACAGGCTCAGGACACGCTTTCGTCAGGATGACGTTGGTCTATTCGTTCGATTTGATCGCCGCGATCAGGGCGTCGTCGCGCTCGACGATCTGTAGCGCCCGGCTGACGAGGGCACGCGGGCGCGCTAAGGTGCGGCAATGTGCAACGAGCATCGCCGCACCGTGGAGCTTGGCCGGATCTCCGACGCCTTCGCGCAATTGCGCATCCCGCTGCGCTTTCCCGAAGGGGCTCCGAACCTGGCGGCGCTGGAGAGCATAAGGATCACCGATCCGACCGCGATCGTGCGCGCGCGGGGCGACGACATGGAGCTCGTGCAGCGCCGCTGGAGCTGGCCCGGGCCGACCGGCAAGCCGGTGTTCAACTATCGCGGCGACGGGCGGGAATTCCGCAACGGGGCGAGCGGCGGCCGCTGCCTGATCCTCGCCGACGGATTTTACGAATATACCGCGCCCGAGGGCGGCGCGGGCAAGGGGCGCAAGAAGGACCGCTGGCTGTTCACCAAAGCAGGCGACGATTTCTTCTGCATCGCCGGCATCTGGCGGACCGATCCCGGGGTCGGCGAGGCCTGCACGATGCTGACGGTCGAGCCGGGGCCGGATGTCGCGCCTTATCATGGGCGGCAGGTCGCCGTGCTGGAGCGGGGCGACTGGCGGCATTGGCTGGACGCCGGCGTCGCCGCCGCCGACCTGCTCAAGCCGAGCCCGGCGGGGACGTTCGAGGTCAAGGCAGCTTGACCCCGTTCCCCGGCGAAGGCCGGGGTCCAGCCGCACCCGCGGCAGGCCTGGGCCCCGGCCTTCGCCGTGGAACAAAAGCTACAGCGGCAGCTCCAGCGCGAGCGACTCGGATTCGGCCGCAAACCCTTCGGTCAGGTTCGAGAGCGTCAGTCCGAGCAGCCTGATCCCCTTGGCCGTCGGCAGCAGGGTGCGCAGCAGCGCGCAGCCGATCTCCAGAAACTCCTCGCGGCCAGCGACCCGGCGGTCGAGGCTCCTGGCGCGCGTCACGATCTGGAAGTCGCGATACTTGACCTTCAGCGTCACCGTGCGGCCGGCGATCTCCTTCTCGGCGATACGGCGCCAGACCGTCCGGCTGATCCGGTCCAGCTCGGCGAGGAGGTCCGCCTCGTCGATGAGGTCGGTCAGGAAGGTGTCCTCCGCGCCGATCGACTTCCAGGGGCGGTTGGGCTTGACCTGGCGGTGGCAGATGCCGCGGGCGAGGTCGTAATAATAGTCGCCGCTCGAGCCGAAATTGTGGGTAAGGAAGGCGCGGCTCTGCGCCTTCAAATCCGCGCCGGTGACGATGCCGAGGCCCGCCATCTTCTCCGCCGTCTTTGGGCCGATGCCGTGGAAGCGCTTGACCGGAAGCGCCGCGACGAACGCCTCGCCCCTGCCCGGCGGCACCACGCACAGGCCGTCGGGCTTGTTCTGGTCGGAGGCGAGCTTGGCGAGGAACTTGTTGTAGGAGACGCCCGCCGAGGCGGTGAGGCCCGTCTCGGCGCGGATGCGGGCGCGGATCTCCTGCGCGATCAGGGTGGCGATGCCGATCCCCTTCAAATCCTGCGTGACGTCGAGATAGGCCTCGTCGAGGCTCAATGGTTCGACCAGCGGCGTATGTTCGGCGAAGATGGCGCGGATCTGCTGGGAGACCGCGCGATAGGCGTCGAAGCGCGGCTTTACGAAGATCAGCTCCGGGCAGCGCCGTTTCGCAGTCACCGAGGGCATGGCCGAGCGGATTCCGTATCGGCGCGCCTCATAGCTCGCCGCCGCGACCACGCCGCGAACCTGCCCGCCCACCGCGACCGGCTTTCCACGCAAAGCGGGATCGTCGCGCTGCTCGACCGATGCGTAAAAGGCATCCATGTCGACATGGATGATCTTGCGCTGGGGCGGAGGGGCGGGCGCGTCGTTCACGCTTTGTGCCTAACATTCATCGGCCCTCCCCGGACAGTCCCAAAATGAGGCTGGGACCGCGGAGGCGTGGCGCCGGGGCGGCCGTTTCGCTAAGGCGGAGGGCTATGGCGCGGGGCAGGCGGGACGGAATCGTGATTGCGGGCGGCGGCCTGGCCGGCGCGCTCGCCGCGCTCGCCATGGCCCGGCACCGGCCCGACGTGCCGCTGATGATCGTCGAGGAGGGCGATACCTTCGGCGGCGAGGGCGTGCGCAGCTTCACCGATGCCGAGCTCGGCCAGGAGGGCGCCGAGCTGATCGGGCCGCTGGCGATCGAGCGCTGGCCGGGCTTCTACGTCGCCTTTCCGGGCTTCAGCCGCAATCTGAAGATCGAATATGGCGGCTTCGGCGCGGTCGACCTGCACCGCGCTCTCGTCGAAGCGCTCGATCCCAAGCAGTATCGCCTCGGCGTCAAGGTCGTCGCGGTGCGCGAGGATGCGCTGGTCCTCGACGGCGGCGAGGAGATCAGGGCCCAGGGCGCGATCGACGCCCGCGGCGCCACCAGCCTGTCGACGCTCGACCTGCTCTACGAGGCGCGGCTCGAGCGCGAATATCGCTTCAAGGCGCCGCACCGGGTCGACCGGCCCGTGCTGATCGACGCCACCGTCGCGCAGACCGATGGCTTGAGATTCGTGCAGTGCCTGCCGCTTTCCGAGGAGCGGCTGATCGTCGCCGACGTGACGATCTCGGACCGCGCCGCGCCCGATGCCGAAGCCGGCGCGCGGCTCGACGCCTATGTCGCCGCGCGCGGCTGGACGCCGAAGGGCAAAAGCGGCGGCGAGCGGGTCTCGGCCCGGCCGCTGCCGGCGGGCGGCGATTTCGCCGCTTTCTGGCGGCAGAGCGGCGCGCGAGTGGCCAAGCTGGGCCTGCGCGGCGGCTTCATCCATCCGGTCACCGGGCGGAGCCTGGGCGACGCCGTCCACACCGCCTTGCTGCTCGCCCGCCAGCGCGATTTCTCCGGGGCGGCGCTGCACGATCTGTTCGAGGCCGAGGCCAAGCAGGTCTGGAGGAAGCGCGAGCTGCTGCGCGCTCTCGCCGCGGCGCTCGCCGCCACGAAGCCGGAGGAGGGCCGCGCTTTGCTGGCCCGGCTCTACGGGCTCTCGCCGGGTACCATCGCCCGCTTCCACGCCGACCGGCTCGGCCTCATCGACCGGATGCGCATCCAGCGGGCGCTGAAGGCGGGCTGAGCGGCCGCCCGCCGCGGCCCGAAAATTCAGTTCATCCCGCATTCAGTCGGGCTAATGTGATAGTATCACATCAATCCTTGCGGAGGAGGATGCGATGCGTATCGTCGGTTTGCTTTCGATGACGGCCCTGATCCTGACGGGCCTCCCCCCAACCCCGGTCGCCGCGGTTTCGGCTTCGGCCCAGAGCCGGGAGGGGCGCATCGCGCGACCGCCCAGGCCCGACGATCCGGACGCGCGGTGCGCGCCCTTCCTGCAGGGTGGGAGCGACTACGAATCCTATCGCGCGCAAGGCTATGGGGGCACCCGCATGGGCATCGTCGGCAATTCGCCGCCCTCGTCGCCGCCGCCAGTCGCCCACGCCCCGTCGCCCGAATTGCGCGCGCAGGATCAACGGGTGGTCACCACCGGCCGGCGGGCGCCGCGGCCCATGTCGCCCAGCTACGCCCCGCCGGAGAATCGCGAACGCTATGCCGGCGAGGCGGTCGCCGCGGTGCAGGCGGTCGCCGACCAGCCCGTCTCGACCTTCTCGGTCGACGTCGACACCGTCTCCTATGCCAATGTCCGCCGGATGCTGAATGCGGGGCAGATGCCGCCCCAGGCCGCGGTCCGCACCGAGGAGATGCTCAACTATTTCCGCTACGATTATCCGGCGCCCCGCGACCGGTCGCGGCCGTTCAGCGTCCAGGCCGACATGACGACGACGCCGTGGAACCCGGAGACGCGGCTGCTGCGCGTGGGCCTGCGCGGCTACGATTTGCCCCGCCGCGAACGGCCGGCGGCGAACCTCGTCTTCCTGGTCGATGTGTCCGGATCGATGAACTCGCCCGACAAATTGCCGCTCGTGCAATGCTCGCTGGCGCTGCTCGCGGACCGGCTGAGCCCGCGCGACCGCGTCTCGATCGTCGTCTATGCGGGCGCCGCCGGGATCGTGCTCGAGCCCACCTCGAGCCGGGAGGCGATCGTCGAATCGCTGAAGGACCTGCAGGCCGGCGGCTCGACCGCGGGCGGCGCCGGCATCCAGCTCGCTTATGCGACCGCGAGGGCCAACATGATCGATGGCGGGATCAACCGGGTCATCCTCGCCACCGACGGCGACTTCAACGTCGGCATCACCAACAACGAGACCCTGGTCGACATGGTCGAGCGCGAGCGCCGGGACGGCATCACCCTGACCACATTGGGCTTCGGAACCGGCAATTATAACGAAGCGATGATGGAGCAGATCGCCGACCACGGAAACGGCAATTACGCCTATATCGACAGCCCCCGCGAGGCGCAGAAGGTGCTCGACGACGAGCTCTCCTCGACGCTGTTCACCATCGCCCACGACGTCAAGATCCAGGTCGAGTTCAATCCCACCTATGTCGCCGAATATCGCCTGATCGGCTATGAGAACCGGGCGCTGCGCGAGGAGGATTTCGACAACGACCAGGTCGATGCGGGCGACATCGGCGCCGGCCACCAGGTGACCGCGCTCTACGAGATCGTGCCGGTCGGCGGGCGCGGCTGGCTGCCGGCGCGGCGCTACGAGGCCAATCAGCGCCGGGCCGAGGGCAGCGACAATGGCGAGCTCGCCTTCCTCCGGCTGCGCTACAAATTGCCGGGCCAGGACGAATCGCGGCTGATCGAGCAGCCGGTGGGCGCGGGGCTGATCCGCAGCGCCCGCGCGCCCTTCGGCGACACCGCCTTCATCGCCGCCGTCGCCGCCTACGGCCAGCTGCTGCGCGGCGACACCAATATGGGCCGCTTCACCTTCGCCGACGCGCGCGCGATGGCCGCGCGCAACGCCGGCCGGAATTTCTGGCGGCGCGAGTTCGTCGAGCTGCTCGATCTGGCCGGCCGGCGGCAGGTGGCGATGGGCGGCGGCGACTGAAACGAAGGGACGCTAGCGCGGCCAGTGCTCGCTCGCCCAGCGCTGGCCGATCTCCCGCGCCCGGCGGTCGATCTCCGGGGTGATCTGCGGGCGCAGCCGCTCGAGGAACTGGTCGGCCAGGTTGGCGCGCGCGTCCGAGGCGAGCATGAGATAGGCGATGCCGGTCGGAAGGTCGATCGGGCCGCCCTCGCCGGTGGCGAGCATCCAGCCAAGGCCGCGCAGGCCGTTGCCGAAGCCGTCCCGGCGGCTCTCGGCGGCGCGCCGGTACCACAATCGCGCCTCCGCGTCATTCTCGGCCACGCCCTGGCCTATCGCCAACATCACCGCCCGGCTCACCATGCCCTCGGTGTCGCCGGCCTCGGAGGCGCGGACCACCCAGCGCCAGGCCTCCTGCTCGCTGGCCGGCGTGCCGATCCCCTGAAGATGCATCATGCCGAGCCGCCACTGCGCATTGGGGGCGCTCGGCGTGGAGGAATTGGCGACGACCTGCATGTGGCGGAAGGCCAGAGCGGGGTCGCGCGGATAGCCCTCCTCGCCGCCGAGATAGCGCATGGCGAGCGTCACGTTCGCCGCCATCGAGCCCTCGGCCGCAGCCTCGGCGCGCAGGCGGCGGCCCTGCTCGACATCGGCCGGGCCGCCCCAGCCCATCATCAGCATCAGCGCGTAATTGCTCTTCGCCTCGGCATTGCCGGCCCGCATCGCGCGCTGGAACAGGGTCCGCGCCTCTGCGTGGCTGGCCGGGTCGCTGAAGATGCGCAGGCCGAGATCAAGCTGCGCGCCGGCGTCGCCCGCCGCGGCCTGCGCGCGCAGCTCGGCGATGCTCGGCTGGGCCGCCGTCCGCGCCGCCGCCGGCGCGGCGGGCTGCGCGGCGAGCGCGGGCGGCCCGATCAAGGCCATGGCTGCCGCGATCAGGCGGATCGGATATGGAAACGTCCGCATCGTCGCTTCTCCCCAGGGGAAGCCTTCAATTAGCCCGACCGTGCAGCAATTCAAACGTCCCAGCGCCGGCCGCGCTCTAGCGGTCGCCGCTTGGCAGATGCTCGGCCATCCAGCGGTTGGCGATCTCGACCGCCTGCCGGTCGACCTCCGGCGTGATGCGGTCGCGCCAGGTTTCGAGCAGCTGGGAGGCGTTGGCGTCGCTCGCCGCCTGCGCGATCCTCAGATAAGCGATGCCGCGCGGCAGGTCGGCCGGGCCGCCCTCACCGGTCACCAGCATCGCGCCGAGTCCGCGCATTGCGTGCCGGAAGTTGACATCGCCCGATTCCGCGGCGCGCTGGTACCAGATGCGGGCCGCCGCATCGTCCTCGGCCACGCCCTCGCCGGTGGCCAGCATCACCCCGCGGCTGATCATCGCGCTGACGTCTCCGCCCTCCGAGGCGCGCACCACCCAGCGATAGGCCTCGACCGGATCGGCCGGTGTCCCCACGCCCTGGAGATACATCATGCCGAGGCGCCACTGCGCATAATGGGCCACTGGCGACGAGGATTCGGCGGCTGTCCGGACATGGTGCAGCGCGCGGGCCCGATCGAGCGGGTATCCCTCGGCCCCACGCAGGTAGCGCTCCGCGATCGAAAGGTGCGCGGCGACCGACCCGCGCGCCGCCGCCTGCTCGCGGAGCCGCCGGCCCGCCGCCTCGTCGGCGGCGCCGCCCAGGCCCATGAGCAGCATCGTGGCATAATTGTTCATGCCCTCGGCGTGGCCGGCGTCGGACGCCTTGCGGTACCATTCGCGGGCTTCGGGGAGCCGCGCCGGATCCTCGGTCTCCATCAACCGTCCGCCGAGGTCGTTCTGGGCCGTCGCGTCACCAGCCTCGGCGCGCGCGCGAAGCTGCGCGAGATCCTCGCTTCGCCCGGGGGCCGCCGCGAGCGGAGCCGAGAGCAAGGCCAGCCCAGCGGCCGCTGCGAGCCACGCGGGCAGCCATCCTCTAGACATCCAGATTCGCCACGTTCAGCGCGTTCTCCTGGATGAACTCACGCCTGGGCTCCACCACATCGCCCATCAGCCTCGTGAAGATCTCGTCGGCCACATCGGCCTGGGCGACCTCGACCTGGAGCAAGGCGCGATTGGTCGGGTCGAGGGTGGTTTCCCAGAGCTGGTCGGCGTTCATCTCGCCAAGGCCCTTGTAGCGCTGGATGGCGAGGCCCTTGCGGCCGGCGGCGAGGATCGCCTCGAGCAATTGGGTCGGACGGGTGACCAGGTTGCCGCGCGGATCGGGCGCCTGCCGGCGGGGGGCGCCGCCTTCATTCTCCTCGGCCTCCTCGACGGCCTCGGTGGCCGCCGAGGAACTTTTCAGCGCGACCAGCCGGGCCGCGCCGGCATAAGTCTCCGCTTCGGGCGTGGCGAGCTTGTGCAGCTTGCGCGCCTCGGCGGAGACCAGGAACTTGTGATCGATGACATGGTGGTCGGTGACCCCGCGCCACAGCCGCCGCAGCACATAATCGCCATCGGCGCCGACCTCGCCGGTCCACTGGCCCTCCTCGTCGACCGCGTTCAGCCACAAGGCGGTGAGCGCGATCGCGTCGGCGCGCTGGCTCAGCCGGGGATCGAGCGCGCCGGTCAGCGCCAGCGCCTCGATGATCGCCGGATCGTAGCGGCGCGGCACATAGGCCATGAGCGAGCGCACCCGCCTGGCATGCTCGGCCAATGCGCGCAGATCGTCGCCCGAGCGCGGGCCGGCCTGGGTCTCAAGCGCGGTCAGCCCGGTGCCCGCGTCGATCAGATATTCGTCGAGGGCGGAATCGTCCTTGAGATAGACTTCGGAGCGGCCCCTGGCGACTTTGTAGAGCGGCGGCTGGGCGATGTAGAGGTGCCCCCGGTCGATGATCTCCGGCATCTGACGGTAGAAGAAGGTGAGCAGGAGGGTGCGGATATGGGCGCCGTCGACGTCGGCGTCCGTCATGATGATGATCTTGTGGTAGCGCAGCTTCTCGATGTTGAAATCGTCGCGGCCGATGCCGGTGCCGATCGCCTGGATGAGGGTGCCGACCTCCTTGGAGGAGAGCATGCGGTCGAAGCGGGCGCGCTCGACGTTCAGGATCTTGCCCTTCAAGGGCAGGATCGCCTGGACGTGGCGGTCGCGGCCCTGCTTGGCCGAGCCGCCGGCGCTGTCGCCCTCGACCAGGAACAGCTCGGACCTGGCCGGGTCCTTCTCCTGGCAATCGGCGAGCTTGCCGGGCAGGGAGGCGATGCCGAGCACCGACTTGCGGCTCGCTTCGCGGGCCTTGCGGGCCGCTTCCCGCGCGGCGGCGGCGTCGATGATCTTCTGGATGATGGTGCGGGCGTGGCCGGGATTCTCCTCCAGCCATTCGGCCATCTTGTCGGCCATCAGGCTTTCCAGGGGCTGGCGGACTTCGGAAGAGACGAGCTTGTCCTTTGTCTGCGAGCCGAACTTGGGATCGGGCAATTTGACCGAGACGATCGCGGTCAGCCCCTCGCGCATGTCGTCGCCGGTGAGGCTGACCTTCTCGCGCTTCATCATGCCCGACTTGTCGGCATAATTGTTGAGCGTGCGGGTCAGGGCGGCGCGGAACGCCGCCATATGGGTGCCGCCGTCGCGCTGCGGGATGTTGTTGGTGAAGGCCAGGACCTGCTCGTAATAGGAGTCGTTCCATTCGAGCGCGACCTCGATTCCGACTTCGTCGCGCTGGCCGGTGACCGAGATAGGATCGGGGATGAGCGCGGTCTTGGCGCGGTCGAGATAGCGGACGAAGGCCGAGATGCCGCCCTCATAGTGAAGCTCGACCTCCTTCTTCTCCTCGTGCCGAGCGTCGGTGAGGATCAGGCGGACGCCCGAATTGAGGAAAGCGAGCTCGCGGAAGCGGTGCTCGAGCGCGTCGAAATCGAACTCGGTGATCTTGAACGTGTCGGTCGAGGGAAGGAAGGTAACCTTGGTGCCCTTCTTGCCGGCGGGCGCCGGGCCGACCAGCTTCAGCGGCGCTTCGGCGTCGCCGTGGCGAAAGCGCATCCGATGCTCCTCGCCGTCGCGCCAGATGGTGAGGTCGAGCGTCTCCGAGAGCGCGTTGACCACGCTGACGCCGACGCCGTGCAGGCCGCCCGACACCTTGTAGGCATTGTCGTCCGAGGTGTTCTCGAACTTACCCCCGGCATGGAGCTGGGTCATGATGACCTCGGCCGCCGAGACGCCTTCCTCCTCGTGGATCCCGGTCGGGATTCCGCGGCCATTGTCCTCGACGCTGACCGAGCCGTCGGGGTTGAGGGTGACCAGGATCCGGTCGCAATGGCCGGCCAGGGCCTCGTCGATCGCATTGTCGGAGACCTCGAACACCATGTGGTGGAGGCCCGATCCGTCGTCGGTGTCGCCGATATACATTCCGGGCCGCTTGCGGACCGCGTCGAGCCCTTTCAGGACCTTGATGGAATCGGCGTCGTAGCTGCTGTCATTGGGGGTGTCTGCCATGACCAGCATATAGGGAATCGGGGTAGGAAACCCAAGGAAAAACGGGGAGAATCAGCGGAATCTCCAGCACCGCGCGGCCGGCGCGGCGGGCCGTGCAACGTTCACTGATGGTTCAGCGCCCGCAGCGGATTTTCAAAGCGAAATCAAGGGGGACACACATGATATTCGGCACCCGCAGGATGTTGACCGCCGCCGCAGCCCTTGCGGCGACGATGCTGCCCGGTTGCACGGCGGTAATTGATCAGTCCAGCTTCTTCCCCCAGAACATGCCGCCGCCGTCGCTCACGATTTCGCCGCCGCCCGGCTACGTGCTCACCGAGGAGATGCTGGACCTGCCCGGTCTCGGCCTCGTCCACGCCGTCCGGCTCGACAATCCAGCCAGCGAGACGGTGATCGTCTACAGCGGCGGCAACGGCAATTTCGTGTCCGCGCAGACCGGGCGCGCCGCCGCCCTGGCCGCGGCCACGGGAGCGGACATCATCCTCTACGATTATCCAGGCCGCGGCGGCACGACATTGCCGGCGACCATCGACGCGTCGATCGCGACCGGGCCTCTGCTGCTGCGGGAGATGCGGCGGCGGGGATGGATCGGCACCGGCCCGCTCTTCGCTTACGGGCTGTCGTTCGGCGGCAGCCAGGCGGCGGCGATGGCGCGCGAGGGCGGCTTCGACGGGCTGATCCTCGAAGGAACGGCGGCGGACATCGCCTCGGTCGGCCGCAACTTCATCCCCACGCTCGCCAAGCCCTTCGTTCGGCTGCGCGTCGACCCCGAACTCGGACGCTTCGACTTCCTCGGCTATGCGGCCGCGGCCCGCGCACCGATCCTGCTCATCGCCTCGAGCGGCGACGACGTCGTCCGCCCGCGCAACATGCGCGACTTCGCCGATCAGCTGCGCGCGCGCGGGGCCGAAGTGGAGCTGGTGACGGTTCCCGGTCCCCACGGCGAAGCGCTGCGCGAGGCGGAGGCCCGCGCAGCGCTCGGCCGCTTCGTGGCGGCGCGTTCCCGCCGCTAGGCTCGGCCTAGAATTCGTCGGCGCGGCGGCCGAGCAGGGTGACTTCGACGCGGCGGTTGAGGCGCATGCCTTCGGGCGTCGCGTTGGTCGCCGTCGGGTTGCTCTCGCCATGGCCGGCGACGCGGAAGCGGGCGCGGGTCACGCCCATGTCGTCGAGCGCCTCGCGCACGCTCTGCGCCCGGCGTTCGGAGAGATCCTGGTTGTGGGCGTCGGTGCCGCGCGAATCGGTGTGGCCGTCGATCGCTACCCGGACGCCGGGATTGGCGCGCAGATAGCCGGCCAGCGGACGCAGCCGCTCGATCGCGGCGGGGCGGAGGACGTCGCTGTCGGTGGCGAACAGGACGTCTTCCTGCATGGTCATGCGCGCGCCCTGCGGCGTCTGGCGGAAATTGTAGGAGCGCATCGCCTGGCGGTCCCAGCCGCCCTCACCCTGGCCGCGGACGTCGCGATCATCGCGATCATCGCGCTCGACGATGCGGCCGCGGCCGCGCGAGTCCCAGTCGAAACGGTCGCGGCGGGAGCCGGCGGCGGTGGCGAAGGCGCTGTTGGCCGCTTCGGCCTCGCGCCTGTTGATCCGCCCGTCGCGGTTGAAATCGAAATTGCGCATCACGAAGGCGCGCCCGCGCTCCGTGCCGCGCAGCTCGCGGTAGAGCTGGGGCACGCCGGGGCCGACGAGGCGATAGTCGCTGTCGCCGCGGTCCCAGTCCCAGCGGTCCTGCGCCGAGGCGGGGACTGTATATGCGGCGAGCGCGGCGGCAAGGCCGGTGCCGATCAAGAGCAATTTACGCATGTCATTCTCCCTGAGGATTCGGAATGACAGGCCACTGACGCCGGCCCGGTGAACGGGCCGTGAGGCGTACCGACAGGCGAGGTTCAGGCGCCGAGCCCCCCGTGGAGCGATCAGGCCGCCTTGAGGTGGACGAACATCTGCGAGGTCCGGGCGAAGGGGCCGCGGACGATGTCGAAGGCGGCGAACAGGCCGAGGAGGGGGCCGAACAGGGGATGGCCGCACATCGGCCGGGCGCGGTCGACGCGGACCCAGCCGCGGCGGCTCAGCGCCTCGAGCGCCGACACCGCCCAGAAGGGCGCGCCTTGCGTCAGCCTAGTCTTTTCGATGCCGAGCCCGGCGGTGGCCGCGGCGCGGGCGAAGCTTTCGGGGGTGAAGATCACCCAGTGGCGCGGGCAGTGGAAGCCGCCCCAGCTCTTGTGCCGGAACAGGCGCGCGTCGAGGCTGTCATGATTGGGCGTCTTGACCAGGATCCGCCCGCCCGGCGCGAGCAGGCCGCGCATCCTGGCGAGCACCGCGACCGGATCCTCGACATGCTCGATCAGGTTCAGGAGCAGGATCAGGTCGAACTTCTCGTTGCTGTTGAAATCCTCGATCCGGCCGAGATGGAATTCGTGGCCGAGCGCCTCGGCGCCCGGAGCGGCGCTTGCGTCGAGGTCGACGACTGCGGTGCGGGTGAGGCGCGGATCGACGGCGCGGGCCTGGCTCAGCAGCCAGCCGGTGCCGCCGCCCACGTCGAGGGCGGAGAGCGCCCGGCCCTCGATGCCGCGCAGCAGCTTCTTGAACATGCGGCGGTCGAGCCATTGCTTGACCCGCTCGACGGGCGAGAGCTTGCCGCCGGAGAAGCTGTAATAGGTGTCGGGATAGATTTCGGCGAGCCGGTCGCGCGGCACCTGCGCGATGGAAAGCGCGCCGCAATCGCCGCAGCGGACATAGTCGAAAGCATCATTGGTGCTCGCATATTCGACGTCGCGCGCCGTTGCCCAATGGGCAACGTCGGCGGCCCCGCAGGCCAGGCATCTGGGATCAGCCATTGCGCCCCTCCCTGACCAGCTCGGCGAAGGTACGTCCGTAGCTGGCGCGGCGCGCGTCGAGCGCCGGCGCGATCGAGCTGTTCATCAGCCAGGCCTCGAGCGCGTCGTAGCGCGTATAGGAGACCTGCGGCTCGATATGGTGGAGCAGATGGCGGTTGAAGCCGGCGCCGCCGAAGGTGCGCGAGAAGAGGTCGCTGCCGAACATCCGGGTGACGGCGGCGCCCTCGGTCTGGCCGGGCGCCGGGCGATGCTCGAGCAGCTGCCGCAGCGTCGCGAACAGGGGGAAGAAGATGCCGATGCCGCCGATCCAGGCGAGCGCCGCCGGCCATGCGCCGAGAGCAAGGAGGCCGGCGAGAATGACGAGATGCGCCGCCGCGCCGACGATCAGGGGCTTGCGGGCGCCGCCGGGCGCGCGCCCGGTCTCGGCGCCGCCCGCGCGTCCGGAGAAGACGCGCAGCGCGTGGATGCCGGTCACCATCTCGAGGAGAAAGCGCGGGGTGAGCCGGCGGGTGTAGCTCACTTCGGTGTCCTCGGGCCTGCCCAAATGACGGTGATGCTCGGCATGGGTGCGGCGATAGGCGGCGATCGAGGTGCCGATCTGCCAGCAGATCAGCCGGTCGGCGAGGGCGTCATTGGCCGCCTTCGTCGGAGCGAGATTGTAATGCGCCGCTTCGTGGATGAAGAGCTGGAGATAGGCGATCGCATAGCCGATCGCGACCGCGCCGAGCGCCGCCGCGGCCAGGCCCGCCACCAGCCCCGGGACGATGCCGACGATGATGAGGATCCCGCCGAGCGCCGCATAGCCGCCCAAGATGTCGCGCTTCACTTTGGCATAATCGGGCTCGAGCGAGTGGCAGAAGCGGGAATAAGCGGTGCCGCACTCGGCGCGCACGCGGGCGCGCAGGTCCGGTAGATTCTCGGGGTCGGCGGCCGGCGCGAGGATGGGCTGCTGGAACATGGCCCATCTGTGCGGGGCCGATGGTTAATCTTTGGTAAAAGCCCCGCCTGCGCCGGCCGCGATCCGCCCCCCCGAGACTTCGAGCCAGTGCGCCGCTTCGACGCCGGCGAACAGGCGTGGCTCCGTGCCCGTCATCCAGACCTGTCCGCCGCCGCCCGCCAGCCGCTCGAACAAGGCGGCGCGGCGCAACGGGTCGAGATGGGCGGCGATCTCGTCGAGGAGGAGGATCGGGCGCCGGCCGGTCCGCTCGGCGACGAGATCGGCGAAGGCCAGGACGAGGCCGATGAGCAAAGCCTTCTGCTCGCCGGTCGAGCAGGCCGCGGCGGGCTGGGCCTTGCCTTCGTGGGTGACGAGGAGGTCGGCGCGGTGCGGGCCGGCCAGCGTCCGGCCGGCGGCGGCGTCGCGGCCGCGCGCCGCGCGCAGATCCCCGGGCACGCCACCTTCCAGCTTTATCGTCGCGCGGGCGAAGGGCCCCTCGGCCGCGGCGGCAAGGCGCTCGGCCAGCGCCGCGACGGTGGCGGCGCGGGCTTGGGCGATGGCGGCGCCGTGCTCGGCCATCCGCGCCTCCAAGGCGGCGAGCCAGGCCTCGTCCCAGGGCCCGCCTTCGCCGAGCAATTTGTTGCGCGCCCGCATTGCCGCTTCGTAGCGGGCGCTATGGCCGGCATGATCGGGGCGCAGCGCGAGGACGAGCCGGTCGAGGAAGCTGCGGCGGCCGGAGGCGGCGTCGGCGAAGAGGCGATCCATGGCGGGCGTGAGCCAGAGCACGGAGAGCCACTCAGACAGCGAATTGGCCGAAGCCGGCGCGCCGTTGATGCGGACCTGGCGGCGCTCGGGCGCGGCCGACGCCGTGCCGGTGCCGATGTCGATGTCGCCCACCCGCGCCGCCACGGCGAAGCCGCCGGGGCCGCCCTTGCGCGCCATCTCGCTCAAGGAAGCGCCCCGCAGGCCGCGCCCCGGCGAGAGCAGCGACACCGCCTCCAGCACATTGGTCTTGCCCGCGCCATTCTCGCCGGTGAGGATGACGAAGCCGGGGCCGGGCGCGAGCAATGCGTCGGCATAAGAGCGGAAGTCGCTCAGCGAGAGGCGGGAGACGGCCATCGCCTTTCCACTATCGCCTAATGGCGGTGACTGCCATGCGCCCCCGCGCTATGCTGGGCACGGGATTTCATGCGTCTTCGCTTGCTCATCGCCGCCACGGCCCTGTTCGCGACCCAGCCGGCCGCCGCCGGGATCATCGCGCATTACCGCATGGGCCAAGGCCCCGAGCAGCGGCTGGTGGTGGTCGAGGTCAACGATCGCGGCGACAGCCGGGCCGACATGGGCGGCGGCCAGGTCCTGCTGCTGCTCGACGGGACCTTCTATGTCGTGGAGACCGACGCGGAAGGCACCTATGCGGCCCGGGCCGAAGACGCCTTCGCCATATTGGAGGTGGACATGGGGAACAGGCGGTCGGCCCATGGTCCCGACCCTGCCATGCCCACGCTTCCGCCGCCTCCGCAGGTCCAGTTGATTCGCGGCGGAACCGAGATCGTGGCCGGACATCGCGGGACCGTGTGGCGGGTCCGCGATCCCGCCGCGCCGGCCGGCGCCAGCGCCGAGGAGTTCGTCGTCAGCGCCGACCCCGAGCTGGCGCCGCTCAACAACATTCTCGGTCCGCGCCGGCAGACCGCCCCCGATCCGGCGTTCGATGCCAATGGCGCCGCCGCCGCCAGATGGGCGATCTACCAGCGGGGCGCGATCCTCCGGGAGGGCCGGCACCTGCGGCTCGAGCGGGTCGAGATCCGCCCCATGCCCGAACCCTTCGCGCTGCCCGGGCCGGCGCTCAGCCGCGAGGCGCTGGCCGCGCGCGCGCGACGGACGGGGCGCTAGGCGATCATCGCCGCTTTCCTGTCCACGGCCTTGCGACTAGGCGGATTGGGATGAGCGACGCGGAACCCCCGATCCCGCCGATGGACGTTGCGGGCACCAGGCTGACCCTGCTGCCCGACGGGCCCGGGCGGCTGGCGGCCTTGATCGCGCTGATCGATGGGGCGACGGAATCGCTACGCGTCCTCTACTATATCTGGGTGGACGACGAGGCGGGCCGGCGGGTGCGCGACGCGCTGGTGGCGGCGGCGCGGCGCGGCGTTTCGGTGTCGCTGCTCGTCGACGGCTTCGGCTCCTCGAACGCCACGGAGGCCTTCTTCCGGCCCTTGGTCGAGGCCAAGGCGCGCTTCTGCCGGTTCGTGCCGCGCTGGGGCCGGCGCTACCTCCTGCGCAATCACCAGAAGCTCGCTTTGGCAGACGGCCGCAAGGCGATCGTCGGCGGCTTCAACATCTCCAACGATTATTTCGGAACCATCGCGCAAGGCGCATGGCGCGATCTCGGGCTCGAGGTGGACGGGCCCAATGTCGAGTTCCTGGTCCGCTATTACGAGGCGCTCTTCGCCTGGGCCGAAATGCCCGATGCCTCGATCCGGCAGCTGCGGCGGACGCTGTTCCAGAGCAGCGTCCGCGAGGGTCCCTTCCAATGGCTGTTCGGCGGGCCGACGCGGCGGCTGAGCCCCTGGGCGCGCTCGGTCAAGAACGATCTGATGCGCGCGACGCGGGTCGACATCATCTCCGCTTATTTCGCGCCGAGCCTTTCGATGATGCGCCGGCTCTTCGGCCTCGCCGAGCGCGGCACGGTTCGGATCGTCACGCCGTCGAAGCTCGACCATCAATGGGCGGTCGGGGCGGCGCGCTTCTTCTACTGGCGATTGCTGAAGCGCGGCGTCGAGATTTACGAATATCAGCCGACCAAGCTGCATTCGAAGCTCATCGTCATCGACGACGTCGTCCACATCGGATCGGCGAACTTCGACCTGCGCAGCTTATATCTCAACCTGGAGATGATGCTGCGGGTCGACGATCCCGGCTTCGCGGCGATGATGCGCCGCTTCATCGAGGGCGAGATCGCCAACTCCAAGCGGATCACGCCCGAGGCGCACCGCGCCGGCATGACCTGGTGGAACCGGCTCAAATGGGCGTTCGGCTATTTCCTGGTGGCGACCGCCGACTACAATCTGGCGCGGCGGCTTAATTTCCGGACGACGAAGTTCGGGCGGCGCAAAACGAGCAACCGCTCGGACGCCTAATCCTTCCAGCCCCAGAAGAGATGGCAGGGCGGGATGTTCGCCCATTCGTGGCCCTTGTCGATCCGGTCGAAATGGGGCGCCATGAAATCGCGGACCTTGGCCTTGAACTGATAGACGAGGAAGGCGCCGCCCGGGCGGAGCGCTTCGGCGGTTTCCGCCGCGATCCTGTCGCCGACGCCCGGCGGCAGGGTCGAGAAAGGCAGGCCCGAGAGGATGTAATCGGCGTGTGCAAAGCCGCAATCGGCGATGATCTTGCGGACGTCCTCGGCCGAGCCGGTGACCGGGAACAGGCGGCTGTCGGCGAACTTGCCGCGCAGATAGCGGGTGAAATCCGCATTGGTGTCGATCGCGATCAGGGTCGCGTCGGGGGCCATGCGCTGCAGCACATGCTCGGTGAAGGTGCCGACGCCCGGGCCATATTCGACGAAGAGCTTGCAATTCGCCCAATCGACGGGCGCGAGCATCTTGTCGATCGTCGCCTTGGACGAGGGAATGATCGAGCCGACCATCACCGGATGCTTGATGAAGCCGCGCACGAAATGCCAGAGCGGGCTTCCGCTCGCCTTGCGCGCGAGACGCCCGTTGCCGCGAGCTTCGTTCAGGGATGCCGACATGATCGTTCCAGATGTCAGTGGAAAGCGCGTGCGTTGCCAAATCGCGGGGCCCTTGGCAAGGCGCATGCACCGCTTTTCCGCCACGCGCCGTCGTGCCGGGCCGGGAATGCGGGCATTGGCCGGTGCCGGAGCGGGCCAGAAGAGGTTGCGGGAAAGCCCTGGGAGATGAACGGTTTCGGCCTCTCGCGCGAGCGATTCGCGCTGCTCTTTTCGGTGATGCTGGTCGCCGCGGCCGGCAATACGGCGATGCAGTCGCTTCTGCCCGCGATCGGCCGCGAGCTTGGAGTCGCAGACATTTGGGTGGCGATCGCCTTCTCGCTTTCCGCTGTCGCCTGGGTCGTGATGGCGCCGATCTGGGCGCACCGCGCCGACCGCCGCGGCCGCCGCGCGCTTATGCGGCTCGGGCTCGCCGGCTTCATCGTCTCGATGCTGATCTGCGGCGCCGCGCTCGCCATCGGCCTGGCGGGGCTGGCCGGCCCGACCCTGGTTTTCGCCATCTTCATGCTGGGGCGCACCTTCTACGGCGCATTCGGGTCGGCCTCGCCGCCGGCTGTCCAGGCCTATGTCGCCGCGCGCACCGAGGGGCAGGCGCGGACCGGGGCGCTGGCGGCGCTCGCCTCCTCCTTCGGGCTTGGCACGATCATCGGGCCGGCGATCGCGCCCTTGTTCATCTTCCCGCCGCTCGGCCTGTCGGCACCGCTCATCGTCTTTGCCGGGATCGGCGCGATCGTGCTGGCGGGAATCGTGCTCAGGCTGCCCGACGACACGCCCAGGAGCCCGGCGCGCGGGCCGATCGTCGCCTATCCCGCGATCGGCGGGGGCGAGCCGGCGCAGGCTGGCGAGCCGGATGGACCGGTACGCTTGCGCTGGCGCGATCCGCGCGTCCTGCCCTGGCACATCATCGGCCTGGTCGGCGGCCACGGCCAGGCGATCCTGCTCGGCGTCATCGGCTTCCTCGTCATCGACCGGCTGAGGCTGCCGCTGAGCGAGGCCCAGCATTGGATCGCGATCGTGCTGATGGCGGGCGCCGGCGCTTCTCTGCTCGCCCAATGGGGCCTGATTCCAAGGCTCGACCTCAACCCGCGCCAGCTCGTCGTCTGGGGATCGCTGGTCGCAGCGGCGGGGTGCGCGGTGACCGGGCTGGCGGACGGAGTCCATGGGCTGACGCTGGGGTTCGCCCTGGCCTCGCTCGGCTTCGGGCTGTTCCGGCCCGGATTCACCAGCGGCGCGTCGCTCGCGGTCGGCCTGGACGAGCAGAATGCGGTGGCGGGGCAGGTCACCTCGGTCAACGGCATGGCCTATGTGATCGGGCCGGCGCTCGCGGTCGCGCTCTACGGGCTCGGCCTTGCCTTGCCTTTCCTCGCCACCGCGATGCTGATGGCGGGCCTCGCCGCCTGGACAGCGCTCAGCTTCCGCCCTTCGGACCCCGCGGCGTAAGCATTCCTGGGGCGACGAAGCCAATGCCGGCGCTCCGCGCCTCCTGCTTCAGGCTGTCCTGGATCTTCTCGTATTCGAGTTCCATTTCGGGCGTGACCGAGGCGCGCGTGTCCTCCAGCGCCGCTTCGAACTCGGCCATCGTCACCTCGCCCGCCTCGATCGAGCCGCGCAGCGCGTTGAGGCCGGCGCGGCGGACCAGATCCTCGAGATCGGCGCCTGTGAAGCGGTCGCTGCGCTCGGCGAGCGCGTCGAGATCGACGTTTTTGGCGAGCGGCATGGCCTTGGTGTGGATGCCGAGAATGTGCCTGCGGCCGGCCGCGTCGGGCACGGGGACGTAGATCAGCTCGTCGAACCGGCCCGGCCTCAGCAAGGCGGGGTCGATCAGGTTCGGCCGGTTGGTCGCGCCGATCACGACGACGGATTGAAGCTCCTCGAGGCCGTCCATCTCGGCGAGGATGGTGTTGACCACCCGCTCGGTCACCTGCGGCTCGCCCAAACCGCCGCCGCGCGCGGGGACGAGGCTGTCGAGCTCGTCGATGAAGATGACGGTCGGCGCGACCTGGCGGGCGCGGCTGAAGAGGCGGGCGATCTGCTGCTCGCTCTCGCCATACCATTTGGAGAGCAGATCGGAGGATTTGGTGGCGATGAAATTGGCCTCGGCCTCGCGAGCCGTGGCCTTTGCAAGCAGGGTCTTGCCGGTGCCGGGCGGGCCGTAGAGCAGGAAGCCCTTGGCCGGGCGAATGCCGAGCCGGCGGAAGGCGTCGGGATGCTTCAGGGGCAGTTCGACGCCCTCGCGCAGCCGCTCGCGCGCTTCGTCGACTCCGCCGACATCGTCCAAGCCGATGGTCGGCGCCTGCACCATCACCTCGCGCATCGCAGACGGCTGGACGCGCTTCAGCGCTTCTTCGAAATCCTTGGAGGTGACCGAGAGCGTGTCGAGCACCTCGGGCGGGATCGTGCCTTCCTCGAGATTGAGCCTGGGCATGATCTGCCGCACCGCCTCGATCGCCGCCTCGCGGACCAGGGCGGCGAGGTCGGCGCCGACGAAGCCGTAGGTCTGGCGGGCGAGGCCGCCGAGGTCGACGCCCTCGGCGAGCGGCATGCCGCGGGTGTGGATTCCCAATATCTCGCGCCGGCCGCCTTCGTCCGGAACGCCGATCACGATCTCGCGGTCGAAGCGTCCGGGCCGGCGCAGCGCCTCGTCGAGCGCTTCAGGCCGGTTGGTGGCGGCGATGACGACGAGATTCTGCCGGGGCTCCAGCCCGTCGAGCAGGGTCAACAATTGGGCGACCAGGCGCTTTTCGGTCTCGCCGGTGACCTGGCCGCGCTTGGGGGCGATCGAATCGATCTCGTCGATGAAGATGATCGAGGGCGCGTTGGCGGCAGCTTCCTCGAACAGGTCGCGCAGCCTCTTCTCGCTCTCGCCATAAGCCGAGCCCATCACCTCGGGACCGGCGATGTGGAAGAAATTGGCGTCGCTTTCGTTGGCGACGGCGCGCGCGAGCCTGGTCTTGCCGGTGCCGGGCGGGCCGTGCAGCAACACGCCCTTGGGCGGATCGACGCCGAGCCGCTCGAAAATCTCCGGATAGCGCAGGGGCAGCTCGACCATCTCGCGGAGCTGGTCGATGGTCGTGCCCATCCCGCCAAGATCGTCATAGGTGACGTCGGCGCGGCGCGTCTCCTTGGCCTCGGCATATTCGGGGAGCAGCTCTATCTCGCTGTTCGCGTCGATATGGACGATGCCCTTGGGCACGGTCGAGACGACGACGAGGCGGATCTCCTGCAGCGCGAAGGCCGGCGCGGTCAGCATCTGGCGCAATTCGGGCGGGATCTCGCCGCGCGGCAGCTGCTGCTGCCCCGTCGTCGCGACGACGTCGCCTGCGGTCAGCGGCTTCATCCCGAAGCTGCGCTTCAGCGCATGGGCCGAGCCCTGCAGGCGCAGATTCTTCTGCGCCGGCGCGAAGACGACGCGCTGCGCGGGCTTGGATTGGGCCTTGCGGATTTCGACATAGTCGCCCGAGCCGATCTCGGCATTGGCGCGCTGCAGGCCGTCGAGCCGAATGATCTCCAGCCCCTCATCCTCGGGATAGGGGCCGACCGCGCGCGCCGGCGTGACGCGCTTGCCGGCGAGCTCGATGACGTCGCCCTCGGCGAGGCCGAGCTCGGCCATGATCGCGCGCGGCAGCCTGGCGATGCCGCGGCCGCTGTCGTCCGGCCGCATGGTCGCGACCTGCAGGCGCTTGGACTTGATCTCGACGTCGGCCATTGGTGAAGCTCTCCGGTGAGGGGCCCACATAGGCGGCGGGCACTAGGGGTCAAACCACCGGGCGCAAAAAAAGGCCGATCAAAAGGGAAAAACCGCCTCTACAGGGAGGACGTCGGCTGAATGTGGCTTAGAGTCCCGCGAACCAGCGCGCGAAGCCTTGCCACAGAGAGCCATCGGTCAGCCCCAGCAAAGCGGGCGCCTGGGCCAGCACGAAGAGCATCAGCATGGACGGAAATACCCCGCGGCCGGCGCGATTTGCGCGCTCCGCCCAGATCAGGGCGACCAGCACCAGGTCGGTCAGGCCGAAGGTCAGCCACTGGTAGTTCCACTCCGGCGTCGGATCGATCCAGAAAAGCAGCCGAATGACCACCGGGTCGACCAGGGTCAGCGCGGTACAGACCATGAAGCGGGAATGGAGCGCGACCGAGCGCCGCGTCCAGATCGCCAGGCCGTAGGAAAGACCGAAAAGCACGGCAAGCGACAGCTGCAGATAGAGGATGTAGGTCTGGACGGCATAGGCCTCCCCCTCGACCCCCCGGATCCGCTCATGGCCGAGCAGGAGGATGCTGACGAGCACGAGCGGCGCCAGCAGGTAGGACAGCTTGCCGAACAGCTTGTGCAGCGCCACGCGGCGCGCGCCTATCGCCCAGGACTGGAGGACCAGGATCAGCATCCACGCGGCGGCCGACGCGGCATGGAGATGGGTGTGGAAGCTGCTCGCGCGAACCTGCGAAAGATAGGTCGGCCAGAAAGCCAGCAAGGCGAGCGCGAGAAACGCGGCGAAGAATTTCCAGCTGCGCGTCAGATCGAGCATGCGGGCCACCGCCTTCCCCCTTCAGCCTGCCGGCATCGGCATCTCCCATGGAGGGAGACATAGCGCCGGCCCATAATGCCGATGCCGGGCAAAGGCGCAAGCCGCCCCTGCAATGGGAGGCGAGCTTCCGTGCGCCGCAAAAAAAGGGGCCGGTCCCGAAGGGCCGACCCTGAAAGTTTTTGGAGAGGATGCCTGAAAGGCGAGCCCGTTTTTGCGCTTGCACAGATTTTGTGCAAGTGCGAAGACGGCATTCATGATTGCGCAGGACGCAATCAGAAAATGGCGGAAAACCGCCACATGCGATTGGAGGGGAGAATGTGCGGCGCACAAATTGACCCGATAGGCACGGCTTTCGAGCAATGAAAAGGCTGCCGCCTTTGACCGCGGTGGAAGCTTTCGTCCAGGTCGCCCGGCTGGGCTCGGTCAAGGCGGCGGCGGAATCGCTCGCGCTTTCCTCGCCCGCTCTCTCCCGCCGCGTCCAGGCGCTCGAACGCCATGTCGGCCGGCCCCTGTTCGAGCGACGCCACCAGGCCGTGCTGCTCAACCCTGACGGCGCCCAGTTGCTGGCCGAGATCGGCCCGCCGCTCGATGAGCTCGGCCACGCCATGGAGCGCGCCGCCGGCCAGGCCGAGCTGATGCGCCTGAAGCTCGCGGTGCTGCCTTTGTTCGCCTCCCACCGGCTGATGCCGCGCCTCGGGGCGCTGAGGCAGCTCCACCCCGACCTTCATATCGACATCGACACCCGGCCCCACGCTTTGGCCCGCCTCGACGAGGGCCTGGACGCGGCGATCGTTCTCGCCCGCGAGGTCGATCCCTCGCTCTACAGCGTCAAGCTGGGCGCCAACCGGGTGGTCGCGGTGGGCGGCGAAGAGGCGGTGGCCCTCACGCATCCGGCCCAGCTCGCCCAGGCGACGGTCCTGCTCCACAGCGATCTGCCCGACGCGTTCGATTATTGGCGCGAGGCGGTCGGCCTGCCCGATCTCGAACCCGCGGCGATCGACCATTTCGACAGCGGCCAGCTCATCCTCGACGCCGCCGCGCAGGGGCTCGGTGTCGCCTTCATGTTCGAAATGCAACTCGAAGGCGCGCACGACCCCCGCCTCCACCGCCTGTTCGACGTCGCCGTGGAGAGCCCCTATTCCTACTGGTTCGCCTGCCGGAAGGCGGCGCTGGGGCGGGGGCCGGTGCGGATCTTCCACGATTGGCTGGTTGAGCGGCTCCTCCAAACGTGAGCGCGGTCACGCGCATCAAGCATTTCGAATGCTAGATATTGCCTCGTGCAGCGATGAGGCGGTAAATCACCGATTTACTTTTCCAAATAACTAATGAACCATCAAGTGTTCGATCTGGCCGAGTCGCGACTCGATTTGTCTACTGGGGAAATCGCCTTAGGACCTTGCCCTCGATCTGTTGGCGTTAGGCACGGCGAATACCGTTCAATTATCGATCTCTAGGAGAAAACAACAAATCATCGATGAAGGGAGAGGAGCATGGGTAGAGGACCTACAAGCGGCGGCGGGATCGCCGTCGCGAGCCTCAGCGACTTCAGGAAAGTCCTGGATCCGCAGGTAAGGAAGGCGGCGCTCAAAGTCTTCCTCGACAAGATCCAGGAGATTCCCAAACTCACCCCGGAGCGCGAGATTTCGGTCGAAGCGCTCCGCGAGTCGGTGAAGCGCTTCCATGGCACCAAGGTGCCGCTCAGCTACTTCCCGGGATCGGTGGTGAACTCGCCTTGCGCCGACAAGTTCGGCTACATGACTCCGGCTGGGGTGCGAAGCGCGACCAAGCTCGCGTTCAACCTCGGAACACAGACGGTGCTCGGCCAGCTCGGCACCGCGATGGGCAATCCGGCGGCGGCGGCCGGACCAGATTCCAATATCCCCGCCGGCTACACCTATTTCGGACAGTTCGTCGATCACGACGTCACGTTCGACATCTCCTCGTCGCTCGACACGCCGACCAATGCGACGTCGATCAACAATATGCGCTCGCCATCGCTGGAGCTCGACTCGCTCTACGGCAAGGGGCCGGCGCTCGACGCGTTCCTCTATAACTTCCCAAGCTCGGGGCCGCCTTCGGCGATCAGGATGCAGCTTGGATCGAACCGGCCGTCCGGCCCCGGCGGACCGGGCGGGCCCGGCGGCGGCGGCGGCATGCAGGTACAGAAAGATTTCGACGTGCCGCGGGTGAAAAACCCGCTCAATCCGGCGCTGTCGACCAACACCGCGATCATCGGCGACCCGCGCAACGACGAGAATCTGATCGTCTCGCAATTCCACCTGGCGATGCTGAAGTTCCACAACGAGGTGGTCGACAGCCTCGTCTCCGTCGCCTCGCCGGGCGACATCTTCACCGAGGCCAAGCGGATCGTCACCCACCATTATCAATGGGCCGTGGTGCATGATTTCCTGAAGCGGATCTGCGGCAACGCGGCGGTAACGGCGGCGCTCGGTTCGGTTGTGGCGGCGCCCAACAGCCCGTTCAGCATGCCCGTGGAGTTCGCGGTCGGCGCCTACCGGTTCGGCCACAGCCAGATCCGGAACCAATATTGGCTGAGCGCGGCGCAGATCAACGCATCGTTGAAAGACGTGTTCGATTTCATTCGCAATCCGCAAATCCCGGTCCTGTCCAACTGGGTGGTCGACATGAACGCTTTCTTCCAGACCGGCATTCCCGTCGCCATCTTCAACATGGCCAAGAAGATCGACACCGTGCTCGCCGCCGGGCTCAATACCCTGCCCGGCTTCCCACCCCTGATGGCTTCGCTCGCAATTCGCAACCTGCGCCGCGGCCTCGCCCTCGGTCTGCCGAGCGGGCAGGGCGTCGCGGGCCATTTCGGGATCCCGGCGTTGACCCCCGCGCAGATCACGGGCGGCCTCCCAGCCGACCAGGCGGCTGCGCTCAATGCGAGTGGCGGCCTGCTGCTCGGCAAGACGCCGCTCTGGTATTATTGCCTGCGCGAGGGGGCGGTGCTTCAGGGCGGCAACCGGCTCGGGCCGGTCGGCGGGCGGATCGTCGCCGAAACATTCGTCCGGATGCTGAAGCGGGATCCGAACTCGTTCCTGAATGCGCCGGGCGGGTTCACTCCGTTCCTGCCGACCCTGCCATCAACTCCGGCGGGGCAGTTCACGGTCGCCGACATTGTCCACTTCGCAGGTGTGACAATGCCGTGACGCCCGTGGTCAGACCTTGATCCGCCCGATGATCCTGCGCATCGCGGCGCGGGTCAGGAAGCGGCTGGCCTGGGCGCCGATCTTGTTCTTGAAGCCAGGGATCACCACGGCCTTGTTGCGGTCCAGGCCTTCCAAGCCGGCGTGGACCACCGGCGCGGCGGGCATTTTCATCCGCTCAAGCGTCGGGCTGTGCGAATCGGCGACGTCGCTGAATTCGCTGTGGGTCGGGCCCGGGCAGAGCGCGGAGACCTTGATCCCGGTGCCCTTCAGTTCGTGGTGCAGCGCCTCGGTGAAGGAGAGGACATAGGCCTTGGTCGCGTAATAGACCGCCATGTTCGGCCCCGGCTGGAAGGCCGCGGTCGAGGCAATGTTGAGGATCGCGCCTTTGCCGGCGGCGCGCATGGCGGGAAGGACGAGGCGGCAGAGCTCGGTCAGGGTGCGGACGTTGAGGTCGATCATCTCGCGCTGGCGCTCGAGCGGCCGCTCCGCGAATTTGCCGGCGAGGCCGAAGCCCGCATTGTTGATCAGCGTGGCGACCGTCAGGCCCTCGGCCGCAAGCTCGGCGATCAGACTTTCGGCCGCGCCGGGCAAAGCGAGGTCGGCGGCGAAGATGTGGACGTCGCCGCCAAGCTCGGCCTTCAGCGCCTCGAGCCGGTCGCGGCGGCGGGCGACGAGGGCCAGCGCTTCGCCGCGGACCGCGCATTGCCTTGCGAACTCCGCGCCGAGTCCCGCCGAGGCGCCGGTGATCAGCGTCACCCCCCGCATCGGCTCACGCCTTCAACGACGCCTTGAGGATCCGCCCCGGCTGGCGCGGCGGCTCGCCCTTGGGCAGCGCATCGACATGCTCCATGCCCTCGGTGACCTCGCCCCACACGGTGTACTGGCCGTCGAGGAAGCCGCAATCGTCCAGGCAGATGAAGAACTGGCTGTTGGCGCTGTTCGGGTTGGACGAGCGCGCCATCGAGGCGGTGCCGCGCACGTGCGGCTCGGCGCTGAACTCGGCGGGAAGGTCCGGCCTGTCGGAGCCGCCGGTGCCTGTGCCGGTCGGGTCGCCGCCCTGCGCCATGAAGCCGTCGATCACCCGGTGGAAGACGACGTCGTCGTAAAAGCCCTCCTCGGCGAGCTCGCGGATGCGCGCGACATGGCCGGGCGCGAGATCGGGACGCAGCCGGATGACGACGTCGCCGCCGCTGTCGAGATTGAGGATCAGATTGTTCATTTCGTCGGCCATGAATAGCTCTCCATTCGTCATTCCCGCGGACGCGGGAATCCAGGCTGTCTTTTTATCCGTTCCGCCGTCTGGATTCCCGCTTTCGGGGGAATGACGGGCAATGGCTGCCGCTTAGGCGCCGCATATCGACAGAGCAAGCGCCCGCGCCTAGGAAGCCGCGGGGCAGCCGCGAACCAAAGGAGGGCGAGATGAGCGACAGCGACCTCGAAACCTCCCAGAGCGAGCCCGTCATCGCCGACACCCGGCTCGACGAGGACGATCGGCTGAAGCCCGAATATGTCGACGCGGTGATCGAGCGGATCGAGGCGGGCGACGCCGAAGGCGCCCGCGCGCTCGTCGAGCCGCTCCACCCGGCCGACGTCGCCGACCTGTTCGAGCTGGTCGATTCCGACGATCGCCGCGCACTTGCCGCCGCGCTCGCCGACCTGCTCGACGGCGACGTGCTCGCCGAGATGAACGAGCATGTCCGCGAGGAGCTGCTCGACGCGCTCGAGCCGCACCAGGTCGCCGAGATCGCCGGCGAGCTCGAGACCGACGACGCCGTCGCGATCATCGAGGACATGGAGGAGGAGGAGCAGCGCGCCGTGCTGCGCGCGCTCGACCCCGACGACCGCGCCGCGATCGAGGAAGCGCTCTCCTATCCCGAGGAATCGGCGGGCCGGCTGATGCGCCGCGACGCGGTCGCCGTGCCCGAACATTGGACGGTCGGCCAGGTCATCGACTTCTGCCGCTCGGGCGAGGAGCTCGCGACCGACTTCTTCGAGATTTTCGTGGTCGATCCGGCGCACCGGCCGATCGGCACCTGCCTGCTGTCGTGGATCCTGCGGACCCCGCGCAGGATCGCGGTCGCCGACGTCATGCAGCGCGAGCAGACCCTGATCCCGGTCGACATGGACCAGGAGGAGGTGGCGCTGCGCTTCCAGAAATATGCCCTGGTCTCGGCGGCGGTGGTCGACCAGCCCGGCCGCCTGGTCGGCGTGATCACCGCCGACGACGTCGTCCACATCGTCCAGGAGGAAGCGACCGAGGACGCGCTCCTGCTTTCCGGCGCGGGCGTCGAGGGCGACATCAACGAGCCGGTCAAGGAGAGCTACAAGGCCCGGGTCCGGTGGCTCTGCGCCAATCTCGGCACCGCTCTGGTCGCCTCGACCATCATCTACATGTTCGGAGCGGCGATCGAGCAGATGGTGGCGCTCGCCGTCTTGATGCCGATCGTCGCCTCGATCGGCGGCAATGCGGGCACGCAGACGATGGCGGTCTCGGTGCGCGCTCTGGCCATGAACCAGCTCACCCGCTCCAACACCGTGCGCACCATAACCCGCGAGATATTGGTGGCGCTTTTGAACGGCGTCACCATCGCCATCCTGCTCGGGCTCGGCGCCGGCCTGGTCTTCTCGAACCCGCAATTGGGCGCGGTGATCGGCGCGGCGATGATGATCAACATCGTCATCGCGGGGCTTTCCGGCGTGGTCGTGCCGGTGGTGCTGGAACGCTGCGGCCAGGATCCGGCGGTCTCCTCCTCGGTGTTCGTGACGATGATCACCGATTCGATGGGCTTCCTTTCCTTCCTCGGCCTCGCCGTCGCCACCGGCCTGGTCGGCTGAGCGTCATGCCCTCTCTCCACATGAGCAAGGTCGCGGTGTCGTGCGCGAGCATAGAGACGCTGAAGCGGCGGCTGGAGAAGCGCGCGCGGGGCGGCGAGGTGCCGATCGTCACCCGCTTCCGGCCCAAGCGCGCCGACGAATTGGTCGGCGGCTCGATCTACTGGATCGTCAAGCAGCGCATCGCCGCTCGCCAGACCATATTGGGCTTCGACGAGCGCCCGTCCGACCGCAAGACGATCATCCGGCTCGATGCCGAGCTGGTGCCGGTGCGCGCGCTGGCCAAGCGCGGCCACCAGGGCTGGCGCTACCTGGACGCGGCCGACGCGCCGCCCGATCTGCGCGACGGCGACGATTGCGTCGATCAGCTGCCGCCCGATCTGGCGGGCAAGCTAGCGGTTCTGGCGCTGATCTGAAGCGGCGCCGCAGCGGACCTGTGCCGCGCCCGGCCCGCTCAGGGTGCAGGCAGGACGGCCGGCGACGACGACCTCGCCCAGCCCGTAGGCGGTGACCGCCACCGGCCCGTTCACGGTCAGCGCGACATTGCCAAGCGTGTTGGTGCTGATCGTGGCGTTCTGGGCGGCGAGCCCGGTCGCCGCGACGGTGCCCGTTCCCTGGAATTGACCGCGCAGGCTGCGCGCGGTTCCGGCGATATCGAGCGCGCCCGATCCGAGCAGGCCGAGCGCGAGATTTTCCGCGGCGACGCGGGTGGCGCGGATTGTGCCGCCGCCTTCGACCGCGAATTCGACGTTGAGGCCGGCCGCGCCCTCGATCTCGAGCCGGGCCGGGCCGATCGTCCGCGCGGAGCGCAGCATGCGGGTGGTGAGGGCGATCGTGACCGGGCCGGGATCGGCGCCGGGCGTGCCGGTCCAGGTGCCGCGGCCGCCGCGGATGCGCAGCGTCTGGCCCTGGACCGCGAGGCTGATCCGGTCGAGCCCGTCGCGGGTGCCGCTCGCCACCGCCCTGGTCGGGCGGCCGACGACGAGATGCACGCGATACGGCCCTTCGACGATCACCCGGTCGAAATCGGCGATCGGAAAGACGCGGTCGGCGGCCGCGGCGGGCGCCGCGGGCAGGGCGCCGGCGAGGGCGAGGGCGACGGGGAGGATCCGGATCATGGCCGGGATCATGGCGGGGGCCGGTGCAAATGAAAAGGGGCGGCCCGCTTGTCCTGGCGAAGCCAGGATCGCGGACCGCCCTCTTTGCAAAGGGACAGTTGCGCGCAACTGTCCCTATGCGGTTCAGGCCTCGGCTTCGGCGTCGGCCTCTGCCTCTGCCTCGACCTTCACCTTCTGGTGGGCGACGGCCTTGTTGAGGATCTCGAGCAGTTTCTCGAGCGCCGCTTTTTCGTCGATCTGCTCCATCGCGCCGAGCTCGCGGGCGAGGCGGGTGGAGGCGGCTTCGAAAATCTGCCGCTCGGAATAGCTCTGCTCGGGCGCGTCGTCGGGGCGGAAGAGGTCGCGGACCACTTCGGCGATCGACACCAGGTCGCCCGAATTGATCTTCGCCTCATATTCCTGGGCGCGGCGCGACCACATGGTGCGCTTGACCTTCGGCTTGCCCTTCAGCGTGGCGAGCGCCTCCTGCATGGTCTTGTCCGAGGAGAGCTTGCGCATGCCGACGCTTTCCGCCTTGTTGGTCGGAACGCGCAGCGTCATCTTTTCCTTCTCGAAGCGAAGCACGTACAGCTCCAGCTGCATGCCCGCAATGTCGGTGCTCTGCAGCTCGACCACGCGGCCGACGCCGTGCTTGGGGTAAACGACATAATCGCCAACGTCGAAGCTCAACGCTTTCGTTGCCATCAATGAAACCTTCCTATGGAAATGGCCGCTTGTGCCGGATCGACCCGCCTCCGCCCACAAAGACGCAGTCCGATTTTCCGTTTGTGCGGCAATTCTTCCGTTGATCACCGGGTGCGAATGCGAAGGCATCCGCTTCGATGCGCGATCATATAGCAGGAAATCGCCCGGAAATCTAGGGCCGGGGCGGATGGCGGGCGGCGCGGGCCGCGTCGATGCTCCACGGGCCGGGACCGGCCATGCAGATATAGAGGAAGACGAAGCAGTAGAGGATCGCCGCGTCGCCCATATTGTTGACCGGGAATGGGTTGTCCAACTTGAAGTGAAAGAACCAATAGGCGACCGCCATCGTGCCCGAGGCGAGAAAGGCGGCGGCGCGGGTGAACAGCCCGATCACGATGAGCAGGCCGCAGACGAGCTCGATCACCCCCGCAAAGGCGGGCATGCTGTTCAACTGGAGGCCGATGCCGTCGGCGCGTCCCGACGGGAAGCTCAGGAATTTCTGGGTTCCGTGCGCGAGGAAAAGCAGGCCGGAGACGATCCTCAGGACGCTGAGCATCGCCGGCGCCGGCGGCACCGCCCGCATCAATCGCCCTCGCCGGGATCGGCGGTGAAATATTTGTCGAACTTGCCTTCCTCGCCCTTATGCTCGTCGGCGTCGGCGGGGCTGTCCTTCTTGCGGGTGATGTTGGGCCATTCGGCGGAATAGGTCGCGTTGACCTCGAGCCATTGCTCCAGCCCCGCCTCGGTGTCGGGGAGGATCGCCTCGGCCGGGCATTCGGGCTCGCAGACGCCGCAATCGATGCATTCGGAGGGGTTGATGACGAGCATGTTCCCGCCCTCGTAGAAGCAGTCGACCGGACAGACCTCGACACAATCCATATATTTGCAGCGGATGCAGGCATCGGTGACGACGTAGGTCATGGCTTCGCACTCTCCCGAGAGAAGTCCCTAATCCGCGCCCGCCGCGCCCGTCAATTCGGAATGCATGGGCGAGTCAGTCGACGGCGTGCCCGTGCTGCCGGTAGATATCCAGCAGCTCTTCGGGCGTGATGCCGTCTCGCTGCGCGATGGAGAGCGGATGGCCGTCGTCCTCCAGCCAGATTTCCGGGCGCGTGCCGTCCGGCTGCGGCATGACCCAGCAGGGCGCATTGACCGTGTCGGGAAAGGCCGTGAACTCGCTCGAGAACCAGCCCGTCCAGGACTCGTCCACCTCGATCCCGTCGAAATGGGCGACATAATGCTCGAAATTCGTACGCGACAGCGTGGACCAGCAGCCGAAAGCGAAGCTGTCATCCAGGCCGACGACGGGAATGAACAAGAGCCCGCGCACGAAATAATCCCGGCCGCCGATCACGCAGAAATCCGCCGAGAGGAAATCGCCGTCGAGCCGCAGCGCGCCGTTGGGTTCGGGGTTCGCCTCGCCGTCCCAATGCCAGGGCGCATCGGACGCCAAGTCGAACATGCCCTCGTGTTCCTCGTGGCAGGAGCGGCAGCGCCAACGGCCGCCGCGTAGCAGGTCGAGCGCGCGCGTCATCCCTTCTCCTCCTTGCCGACGTCGCTGTATAGCGCCCGCGCCTCCGCCGGTGGGCCGCGCCGGGACGGGAGCGCCGCCACCTTTAGCACGCGCACCTCGCCGCGCCGGGCAAAGCTGAGTGCGTCGCCGACGCGGACGGGCGCATGCGCCTTGTCGATGACGCGGCCGTTGAGGCGCAGCCGGCCCCTCTCCGCCAGCTCCTGGGCAAGGGCGCGGGTCTTCACGATGCGGGCGAACCAAAGGAACTTGTCGAGCCGGAGCGTCTCAGCCACGCTTCAGCCCCGCCAGCGCCGCGAAATGGTTCGAGCCGGGCCTCTCCGGCGCGCGCGGCCTGCGCCGCCGTTCTCGGCCGCGCCAGACCCAGCCGGGCGCCGCCTCACTGGGTCGGAAGCCGATATCGCGCATCAATTTCGCCACCGTTTCGGGAAGCAGGCCGAGGGAAGTGACCAAGGCGCGGTCCACCGCCTCCTGTGCCTCGCCCGCCCGGGCCTCATGGGCGCGGGCGGCGATCCGCTCGGCCATGTCGACGCGGATCATCTGCGGGCCGGCGGCGCGGAAGCCCAGCCGCCCGAGCAGGATGCGGTCGGGCGGGGTTGGCAGCACCACGCTGGAATGGGGCGGCAAAAGCGGCATTTCGGCGCCCGACGCCGCGGCACGCAAAGCGGCGCGCCAGCGCATCGCCTCGGGCTTGAGCAGAGCGGGCATGTAGAGATCAAGCGCGCCGATGCGGATTCCGAGCCGGGTGACGGCGCGCCTCTGCTCCTTGTCGAGCGCGGCCAGCGGCGCAGCCACGGCGTCGCGGGCGACGATACCGCCTTCGTCGACGAGCAGGGCGAGGAGAGCGCGCACCGCCGCCGGCGCGGCCTTGTCCTGGGCGGCGTGGCCGGCCGCGCGCAACGGGCCGAGCGCGGTCTCCGCACCGGCGCGCAGCCAGTCCTTGAGCCTCAGGATCACCGTCTCGCGGCCCTTGTCCGGGACCCGCTCGATCCGCCGGTCGAGCAGGATGCGGGGGCTGAGCAGGTTCTTGCCCGGCCCGAGCTTCGCCACTTCGTGGCCGCGCCACAGCAAGGCGACCGGCCGGCCCGGCTCGGTTCGCAGGGCGAAGCTCTCGTCGGCATCAGCGACCAGAGCGGCGGCGCGCTTCTCATATTCGCCGCCGAGCCGCCGCTCGGCCGTGGCGAGCAGCATCTTTCGGTCGGTGTGGCGGGCGGCGGGGTCGACCTCGAAGGCGAAGCCCTGGAGCCGGCCGATCGCGTAGGAGCCGACGCTGACCTCGCCCTCGGCGTCGATCAGCACCGGAAATTCGCCCGCGCCCTTCTTGCCGAGGTCGCGCATGAGCACCGCGGTGCGGCGGTCGACGAAGCGCTGGGTGAGCCGCTCGTGCAAAGCGTCGGAAAGCTTCTCCTCGACCGCCATGGTCCGCTCGGCCATCGCCGCCGGCGCCGCCAGCCAGTCGGCGCGGTGGGCGATATAGGCCCAGGTGCGCACGCCCGCGATGCGGTCGGCGAGCGTGTCGATGTCGCCCTGGACATTGTCGAGCCGCGCCACCTCGCCTGCATACCAGCCCTGCGGGACATGGCCGTCGCCCTCGCTCAGGTGCAGAAACAGGCGCGACACCAGCCGGCTGTGATGCTCGGGCCCGGTCTTGCGGAAGTCGGGAAGGCCGCAGGCGGCCCAGAGCCGGCGGACCAGATCGGGCGCGGTCGCGCGGGCGTGGATTTCGGGGTCGGCGGCGAGCTGCCTGAGCACGGCGAGGTCGACCGCCTCGGGCGCGGCGCGGACCTCGCGCCGGACCGGCCTGCGCTCGAGCGACTTTACCAGCGCATCGACGCTGCCGAAATCGAGCTCGCTTTCGCGCCAGTAGAGGAAATCGAGCGGCTCGAAGCGATGCTCCTCGATCCGCTCGATCTCGTCCGGCCGGAATTCGGCGAGCGCGTCGCCCTCGAGCGTCAGCGAGCCGAACGTCCCGTCGCGCTGGTGGCGCCCGGCGCGGCCGGCGATCTGCGCCATTTCGGCGGGCGTCAGGCGGCGGCGCCGGCTGCCGTCGAACTTGGAAAGGCCGGCGAAGGCGACATGGTCGACGTCCATGTTGAGGCCCATGCCGATCGCGTCGGTGGCGACGAGATAATCGACCTCGCCGGCCTGGTACATTGCGACCTGGGCGTTGCGGGTGCGCGGCGAAAGCGCGCCCATCACCACCGCCGCGCCGCCGCGCATCCGCCGCAGCATCTCGGCGACCGCATAGACCTGATCGGCGGAGAAGGCGACGATCGCCGAGCGCGGCGGCAGGCGCGAAAGCTTCGCCGGGCCGACATAGGACAAGGTGGAGAAGCGCGGCCGGCTGGTGATCTCCGCCTTGGGCAGGAGAGCGCGGACCATCGGCTTCAGCGTCTCCGAGCCCAGAATCATCGTCTCCTCGCGCCCCCGCGCGTGGAGCATGCGATCGGTGAAGACATGGCCGCGCTCGGGATCGGCGCCGAGCTGGCCCTCGTCCAATGCGACGAAGGCCAAGTCGCGGTCCAACGGCATCGATTCGGCGGTGCAGCAGAACCAGCGCGCCTGATCGGGCAGGATCTTCTCCTCGCCAGTGATCAGGGCGACCTGGCCCGCGCCCTTGAGCTTGACCACACGGTCGTAGACCTCGCGCGCCAGCAGGCGCAGCGGAAAGCCGATCATGCCCGACGAATGGCCGCACATCCGCTCCACCGCCAGGTAAGTCTTGCCGGTGTTGGTGGGGCCGAGAATGGCCTTGAGCTCGGCGTTCATCGCTCCAAGATCGGGGCGCAAGGCGCCAAGCGCAACCTCTAGTGTCGCTCGTCCGGCGGGTCCATCGCTTCGGCGCAACGCCCACGACCGCTCCAATTCCGTAATTTGACTTTAACCTCTTTTCTTCACAACTCTCGCCGTCTGCCGGGCGGGGTGCGCGGCGGGTTTTCTTCAGGCGCGCGGGGACCGGCCGGCCTTGTACCAGTTGAGCGAGATCAGTGGCGCGACCGCCGGCGGCAGCGGGCGGCTGGCGTTCGCCACTCCGCTTCATCGCGCGCCGCCGCTCCGCCCCGCTTTCGGCCAGAAAGGCGGCCGCCGCAATGTCGGCGACATCGACCTCATCGTCGATCTCGGCCAGCGTATCGGCTCCGGCCCCTGGTTTCGCGGCCTCGTCACCTGCGCGGCGCTTTGCTACGCGACCTGGTCGCTGGCCCCGAGCCTGCAGCCGATTCCTGGCGCATCGCCGGGGCCCTATGACGACGCCCAGCTCGAGGCATCGAGCGCCTTCGCGATCGAGCCGCTCGCTTATGGCGGCGATTCCGGCCGTCGGACGGCGCCGACCGACGCGGTCGAGGCGCTGGTCGACAGTCCCGAGCGGCCGATCGTCGATCTGCGCGCGACCCTGGGCCGCGGCGACGGCATCGCCGCCTTGCTCGAGCGCGCCGGCGTCGGCAATGACGAGGCGGCCCGGGTCGCCGCCCTGCTCGGCGGCGTGGTGACCGACATCCGTCCCGGGACCACGGTCGACCTCACCTTGGGGCGCCGGCCCGACCGCACCGTCGCCCGTCCGCTCGACCGGCTGAGCTTCCGCGCCCGCTTCGACCTCAGGGTCGAGATCAACCGGGTCAACGGCGCGCTCACCCTCGCCGAGATTCCGATCCGGGTCGACGAAACGCCGCTTCGCATCCAGGGCCGCGTCGGCGCCAGCCTCTACCGCTCGGCGCGCGCCGCGGGAGTGCCGGCGCGCGCGGTGGAAACCTATATCCGCGCGCTCAACACCCAGATCCAGGTGCCCGCCGGGATCAGCGCGGAGGACCGGTTCGACATCATCATCGAGCATCGCCGCGCCGCCACCGGCGAGATCGAGACCGGGCAATTGCTCTATGCCGGCCTGATCCGCCCGAGCGGCCGCTCGCTGCAGTTGATGCAATGGTCGATGGTCGGCCAGACCCAGTGGTTCGAGGCCTCGGGCATCGGCCGGCAGACCGGCGGCGGCGGCCTCCAGATGCCCGTGCCCGGCCCGGTCACCTCCAATTACGGCCTCAGGATGCATCCGATACTGGGCTATGCGCGCATGCACCGCGGCCTCGATTTCCGCGCCGGCATGGGCTCGCCGATCGTCGCGGTGGCCGACGGGGTGGTCGCCCGCGCCGGCTGGGCGGGCGGCTACGGCAACCAGGTGCGGATCAACCATGCCGGGGGCCTCTCCACCTCTTATTCGCACATGAGCCGGTTCTCGGTCTCGCCGGGACAGCGCATACGCCAGGGGCAGCAGATCGGCACGATCGGCACGACCGGCCTTTCGACCGGCCCGCACCTCCATTTCGAAACCTACCGCAACGGGGTTGCGATCAACCCGCGCTCGGTCCGCTTCGTCGGCCGCGCCCGGCTCACCGCCGCCGAGCTCGCCGGCTTCCGCGCCCGCCTGCGCACCCTCCTCGGCACGCCGGTCGGGGCGCAGCAGGCGCAAGGGCGTCCGGCGGGCGGGGCATCAAGGTCGACACCCTAATCCGTCACTCCCGCGAAAGCGGGAGTCCAGACGGCCTCCTCACACTGCACTGATTCCGATCTGGATTCCCGCTTGCGGGAATGACGGGGAGAAGTACGGAGCGTCAGCGCCCCTGGGCGCGCCAGCGCTTGACGACGCGGGAGACCATCGCCTCTTCCTCGCCGGTCTGGCGCCAGAGTTCGGAGAAGAGCGGGTCGGACGAGGCCGGGCAGCGGTCGCGTTCGAGATCGTCGAAGGAAACGCGGATCGGGATCGAGACGCCTTCGCCGCAGACGATGCATTCGCGGTTGCGGAGCGCGGGGATGACGTCGAGGAAACCGCGCGAGCCTTCCGGCATTGCCGATTTGACGAAGGCCTGGTCGCGGTCGTTGTTGAGGCGCATCGCGATGATCGTTCCGCATTGCGAGAGCACGCCCTCGGCGAGGTCGGACGGGCGCTGGGTAATGAGGCCCAGCGAGACGCCATATTTGCGGCCTTCCTTGGCGATCCGCTCGAGGATCTTGCGCACCGCCTGGCCGGCCGAACTCCTGTCCGAGGGGATGTAGCGGTGCGCCTCCTCGCAGACCAGGAGGACGGGGCGCTGGACTTCGCTGCGCGACCAGATCGCATAATCGAACACCAGTCGCGAGAGCACCGCGACCACCACCGAGACGATGTCCGAGGGCACGCCGGACACGTCGATGATCGAGATCGGCTTGCCCCTGGCCGGCAGCCGGAAGATCTTGGAGACGAAGGCGCCCATCGTGTCGGCGACCAGCATGCCTGAGAACATGAACTGGTAGCGCGGATCGGACTTGAGCTCGTCCATCTTGGTCTTCAGCCGCATGAACGGCGCGGTGTCGGTGGCCTTGTTCAGCAGACCCATTTCATGGGTGATGGCGTTGGTGAGGTCCGACAGGGTGTAGGGAATTGGGGAATCCACGGTGAGCTTGGAAAGCCCTTCGGCGGCCCGGTTCTTGGCGCGCGCCTGCAGGAGGCATTTGGCGAGAATGTCCATGTCGCGCTGGCGCTCGGCGCCCTGCGTGGTGACGAACACCTCGCAATGCTCCTCGAAGTTCATCAGCCAATAAGGCATGGCCAGATTATCGACGTTGAACAATTCGCCATGGCCCTTGAAGGCGGCCGAATATTCGCCGTGCGGATCGATCATGACGATGTGGCCCTCGGGGCTCATGTCGCAGATCCGGTGCATGATGAGCGCCGCCGAGGTCGACTTGCCGGTGCCGGTCGAGCCCAGCAGCGCGAAATGCTTGCCGAGCAAAGCGTCGACATAGAGCGCTGCGCGCACGTCCTTGGTCGGATAGACTGTGCCGACCTCGATATGGGCGCGGTCGTCGGCCGCGAACATCTGCTTCAGATCCTCGCCGGAGACCGGAAAGGCCTTGCTGCCTGGAACCGGATAGGAGGTGATGCCGCGCTTGAAATTGATCAGCCGGCCGCTCTGGCGGTCTTCGTCGCCCTCGCCAAGGAAGTCGATCTCGGCGGTGATATGGCCGGCTTCGGGGTCGGTGATCTTGAGCTTGCGGACGTTGGCGAGCAGCCAGCGGTGGCCCGCGCCGATCTTGATCTGGCTGCCGACCTGGCCGGACATGGCGATGCTCGGATCGGGATCGGTGGCGAGCTCGGCGAGGCGGCGGCCGACGATCTCGACGCTGGCGCCGCTGCCGCCGACCTCGATGATCTGGCCGATCGGCTCGTGCCGCGGCACCAGAGCGGGCCGCGGCTGCGGGGACATGCTGGCGGTCTCCGATCCGTCCTCCCGCTGCGGGAAGCTGTGGAGGTTGATGGCGTCGGTCATGCATCGGGCCTCGAAATGAGCCCGGAGGTCTAGTGCAATAGGGTAAACAAGTGATTGCGGATATTTGGGTCCGGAACCTAGGCGTAGCGGCGCTGGAAAAGCGCGCTCGCCGCCCAGCCCAGCAGCAGCGACAAGGCGACGCAGACGATGCCGTAGGTCAGCGACCAATTCTCCGCCGCATTGGCGATGAAGCCTTCGAAGCCAAGCTTCTCGATGCGAATCTCTCGCGCGGCGCCGGCGATCACGCGGCCGTCCGAGATCAGGAAGGTCTCGGCGGTATAGGCCCCGACCGGCACCCGCGCCGGGATCGCGATGCGGGCGCTGTAGAGCACCCCCTCCCTGATCTCGACGCCGCCCGGATATTCGGCGTAGAGCTGGCTGCGGCGCCTGAGGTCGATCAGGCCGGCCTCGAACCGGCGCAGCACGTCGGCCGAGACGCCGCCGCCGGGCGAGAGCTGGAGATTGTCGAGGCCGAGCTCGTAAATTCCCGCGATCCGCTCGTTGACCAGGCTCCTCAGCGGCCGCGACGAGGCGACCGCGTAGAAGCCCGGCGCGGAGCGGAAGCGGACCCGCTCGACGTTCATCCAGATGCCGGCGACCTTCTGTTTCTCGCGCAGCACGATCCGCTCGAGCGGCCCCTTGAGGATGACTGCGACATCCGGCGGCCGGCTCGGCGTCTGCCCGCCGGGATAGAGGATCGCGCCGAAGAGCAGCAGCTCCGCCCCGGTGAAGCTGTAGCGTATCTCGACCTGGTCCTGGGAGACGTCGGGGACGAGCCGTGGCTGGGCGCGGGCCGGGGATTGCGGCGGCGCGGGCTGCGCCCGGCCGACCGCGAGCGGCGCCAGCAAGGCGAGGAAGAGGATCGCGGCGCGTCTCACAGCATCTGCACCGTATAGATTTCCTCGGGCCGCCAGCCGAGCTGGAGGCCCATGCGGAAGGCGACGGCGAGGACGACGATGGCGAGGATGAGGCGCAGCAATTCGGGCTTCATCTTCTGCGCGAAGCGAGCGCCATATTGGGCGCCGACCACGGAGCCGAGCAGCAGCAGGCCCGCGAGCACGATGTCGACCGAGCGGGTGGTGGTGGCGTGGACGATGGTGGTGACGGCGGTGACGAACAGGATCTGGAGCAGGGAGGTGCCGACCACGACCTGCGCCGACATGCCCAGCAGGTAGATCATCGCCGGCACCATGATGAAGCCGCCGCCGACGCCGAGTAAGACGGTCAATATGCCCGAGACGAAGCCCAGGCCGAGCGGCGCCAGCGGCGAGATGTAGAGGCCCGAGCGGTAGAAGCGCCAGCGCATCGGCAGCGCGGCGATGATCGGATTGTGGCGCCGCCGGCCCCGCTCGAGCGCGCGCGCGGAGGGCTTCAGCATGCCGAGCGCGGTCGCCGATTCCTTGGCCATGAGCAGGCCGATGCTGGTCAGCAGCAGCACGTAGAGGATCGAGATGACGGTATCGATCTGGCCGACCTCCTGCAGCAGCCGGAACAGGAAGCCGCCGAGGATCGAGCCCATTATGCCGCCGGTGATGACCACCGCGCCCATACGCAGGGCGACGCCGCGCCGGCGGCGGTGGGCGAGCACTCCGGAGATCGAGGTGCCGGTGATCTGGGTGGTCGCCGAGGCGACGGCGACGGCGGGCGGGATGCCGTAGAAGATCAGGATCGGCGTGGTCAGAAAGCCGCCGCCGACGCCGACCATTCCGGTCAGCAGGCCGACCAGCCCGCCGAGCGCGACGATCACCAGCGCGTTGACCGACAGGCCCGCGATCGGGAGGTAAAGGTCCATCGGCCGCGGACCCTAAACGCGAATGCGGGCGCGCGGAAGGCGCGACGCCGCCGCCGCGCTCAGAAGTCGGCGGCCAGGGTGAGCGCGGGCCCCGAGCGCGGCGCGGCGTCGCCGGCGACGCGGAAGCGCCAGCCGGCCTCGACCCGTACATTGGCGCCCTGCACGGGCAGGCGGTAGGAAATGCCGGGCCCCGCATCGAGCCGCGCCGCGCCCGGCTGCGCCGCTCCCCAGGCGCCGGCGCCGATCTCGACCGGGCCGACCGGCACCGAGACGCGCACCGCGCCGTCGATGAACAGGTCGCGCGCGCCAAGCCCGACCATGCCCGCCTGGCCGTAAAGGTCGACGCGCACCCGGCGCGGAAGCGCCCGGCTGGCGCCGCCGTGGAGGGAGAGTGCGAAGGCCGAACGGCCCTCGCGCCCGAGCGCCTGGCGCCGTTCGGCGCGCAGCTGGACGGGAATTGCCGCGACCGGCTGCCAGTCGAAGCCGGCGGCCAGCTCGGAGCCCTGGGTGCGCCGCAGCGGTGCATACAGGCGCAGGCCGGCGGACAGCCCGCCGCCGAGCCGGTAGGCGATCCGCGCCCCGGCCTGGCTGCCGCCCAGGGTCCCGCCCGGGGCCAGCGCGGCCCCACCCCGGTCTCGCCGCACCAGCAGACAGGCCGAAGCCGACCAGCGGCTGGACAAGAGCGCCGGGCGGCCACGCGACGGGAAGCCGGGACCGACGAGCGGCGCCGTCGCCGCGCCGGGCTCGCGCGCTGCGGCATTGGCAGTCCGGCTCTGAATGGCGACAGGCGAGACAGGGATGGCGTCGGCCGCGAGACTGGTGCTCCCGACCGCGACCGCAATGCCGTCCGCCGTCATTCCCTTATAAGGCACCTCCCTTATAAGGGAACGGCCGGCCGGTGCGAGCCGCAAAGCGGCCAGGGCCGGGTCGGCCACGGGTGAAACAATGGCGAGGGGACCGGCTGCGGGGTTCGCCCTCGTCGCGGTCGCGGTCTCCCCCGACGCCGGGGTTGCCGGCCGCGTCTCGTTCGGGGCGCCCTGGCCCGGCCACCAGCCCGGCGCCAGGATCGCGGCGCGCGCCCCGATCCACAGGCCGATCGCGAGCAGCAGGAAGCGGAGTGGACGGCTGCTCATTCGGCGGGGAGATGGCGTGGGAAGGCGTGCGCGGTCTTGTCCCAGGCCGCGCCTCCGTTCCGGCGTCCGGCGCGGTAGCGGCCGAGCGCGCGCCGCGCGGCCATCATCGCGACGATGTTGGCGGTGACCGCGCGCGGCAGGGCCCTGATCCCCTCGTGCCAGCCGTAAGAGCCGGCGACGAAGCCGAAGCGCATGCCGAGGCGCCACAGCAGCAGCGCTGAATTGATCGCGAGCAGCAGCGACAAAGTGGCGCCGAAGGGCGGCATCGCCCAGCTGGTGAGGAGCTGCGCCGCGAGCAGCAGCGCCCAGAGCAGCAGCGCCAGATAGGCGGCGGCGAGCACCAAGGCGGCGAGCAGCGACTGCCGGTCCCGAAGCCGCATCCAGCGTTCGGCGAGGCCGCCGCTCCAGCCGAGCCGGTCCCATCCGGCGAGCGCGATCCCGGCGATCCAGCGTGCCTTCTGGGCCACCGCCGCCTCCAGCGTCGCCGGGAAATATTCGCGCGTCGCCACCACCGGCCTGCCGCGGCCCGCCGGCAGCCGGACGAAGGCGGCCGAGCGGCCCATCGCCTTGAGTTGCAAGCCGAGCTCATAATCCTCGGTGAGGCTGTCGGCGTCGAAGGGCACGCCGCGCGCGTCCGCCAGCGCGGCGAGCGCCGCGCGCGAAACGGCGCAGCCCACCCCGGCCGCGGGCAGGCCGGCGCCGATCGCCGCGCGCACCACCAGTTCCTTGCCATGCGCTTCGCAGAATTCGTCGATATAATGGCCGCCGACGAAGCGGGAGCCCGGATCGACCAGCGGCAGCACCGGGAGCTGGACCAGGTCGACCCGCTCGATCAGCGCGTCGAACAGGCCAAGCTCGGCCGAATGGACGACATCCTCGGCATCGTGCAGCACCACCGCCTTGACCTCGACGCCTTCGGCCGCTTCGTCCTCGATCATCCGCTCCCACAGGCGGTTCAGGCAATCGGCCTTGCTGGTCGGCCCCGGCGCGGGCCCGACCACCAGGCGGAGCCGGGGACCGGCGACCGCGCGGACCGCCGCGATCGTCGCCGGATCGTTCGGATAGCAGCCGACATAGAGGAGATGGTCCGCAGCGCCGAAAGCGGTTTGCGCATGGGCAAGCATCTCGCCGATCACCGCCGCCTCGTCCCAGGCGGGGACGAAGACGGCGAGGCGGCCGGGGTGCGTCGCGGCCGGGAGCTCGGACGGCGCCGAGCGCCGCGCCGTCAGCCGGGTTCCGATCCAGAGAAGATCCACCGCGAGATCGCTCAACCCAAGCAAAAGAAAGCCGCAGGCCGCGAACAAGGCGGCTTCGCGCATGACGAAGTCGCCCAGGGCAAGAACAGCTTCGGCGCCCCCCATGACTCCCCCCGAATCGGACTGAATATCATCCGATTTGAATGAAAGCCGCGCAAGAACTTTCGGAAAGCGTCGTTTTCCTCCGTTCCGGACCAATCCGAGCGCGTCAGGCTGATGCCGCACGATGCGGCCGCCCGCCGCGCCCGTCCCACCGCCCGCATCCATGAAAGCAACCGCCTTATAGTGAGCGCGCGCCGGATTTTGATTTCCTAGACGCGCCGGAGCGGCCATGCTGGGTCCATGACCCGGCTCCGCATTCTCATCGCCGCCTGCTTGCTCACCTTGGCCGGAACGGCCGCCGCCCAGCGGGCCCGGCCCGCGCCGGGCGGCGGACTCGACGCGCTGGCGCGCGACTATGTCGCATTGGTGCTCGAGCTCGGCGAGCGCGACGAAGGCTATGTCGACGCTTATTATGGGCCGGCCGAATGGCGGGCGGCGGCGCGGGCCAATCCGCGCACCCTGGTCCAGCTCGCCGCCGCCGCCGCCGCGCTCGCGGCGCGGGCCGAGGCGATCCAGCCGCGCGCGGCCGATCCGCAATATCGCCGCCGCGCCTTCCTGATCGCGCAGCTGCGGGCGGTGCGCGCCCGGCTGCGCATGCTCCGGGGCGAGCGGCTGAGCTTCCTCGAGGAGGCGCGCGAGCTTTACGGAGTGGCGCTGAACCTGCGGCCCTTGTCCGATTACGACGCGATCCTCGCCCGCGTCGAGCGCCTCGTCCCGGGCGCCGGGCCGCTGGCCGAGCGGGTCGACGCCTTCCAGGAGCGCTTCGCCATCCCGCCTGCCCGGCTCGACGCGGTGATGCGCGCGGCCATCGCCGAATGTAGGCGGCGGACCGTCCCCCACATCCCGCTGCCCGCCGGCGAGGCCTTCACGCTCGAATTCGTCACCGGCCGCAGCTGGTCGGGCTATAATTGGTACCAGGGCAATTACCGCAGCCTCATCCAGGTCAATAACGGCTCGCCGGTGCGCATAGGCCGGGCGATCGACCTCGGCTGCCACGAAGGCTATCCCGGCCATCACGTCTACAACATGCTGCTGGAGCAAAGGCTGGCGCGCGGGCGGGGCTGGGTCGAGTTCACCGTCTATCCGCTTTATTCGCCGCAGAGCTTCATCGCCGAGGGCTCGGCCAATTACGGCATCGAGCTCGCCTTTCCGGGCGCGGAGCGGCTCGCCTATGAGCGGCGCGCGCTCTATCCGCTGGCCGGGCTCTCGGCCGAGGACGCCGCCACCTTCAATCTCGTCCAGGACGCGATCCGCGACCTCGCCGGCGCCCGCTTCACCATCGCCCGCGACCTGCTCGAAGGCCGGATCACGCGCGAGCAGGCGATCGCGCTCACCCGGCGCTACCAGCTCGCGAGCCCGGCGCGCGCCGCCCAGTCGGTCGCCTTCACCGAGCAATATCGGGCCTATGTGATCAATTACGGCCTGGGGCGCGACATGGTCGCCGCGCATATCGAGCGCGCCGGCGCCCGGCCGGCGGCGCGCTGGGCGGCGATGCGGCGCCTGCTCTCCGAACCGACCTTGCCCGGCGACCTGCTGCCGCGCAGGCGCTGATGCGGACCGTGTTCGATCCGCGCCAGCGCGCCCATGCGCCGGCGCTGGAGCTGATGAACGGCGGCTTCGTGCCGTTCGCCGAGACCCCGGCCAGGGCCGAGGCGATCCTCGCCGCGCTCGGCCCGGTCGAGCCGCCGGCCGACCATGGCGAGGCGCCGCTGCGCGCGGTGCATGGAGAGGCCTATCTCGCCTTCCTGTGGGCGGCGCACCAGGATTGGCGCGCGGCGGGACGGGAGGGCGATGCGTTCGGCTATGCCTGGCCGGTGGTGCGCCGGCGCCCGCTCGACCTCGAGCGGATCGACGCCAGGCTCGGCGCCTACAGCTTCGACGCCTCGAGCCCGATCGCGGCGGGGACCTGGGAGGGCGCTTACTGGTCGGCGCAGACCGCGCTCACCGCGCTTGACCATGTGCTCGCCGGGGAGCGCGCCGCCTTCGCCTTGTGCCGCCCGCCCGGCCACCATGCGGGGCGCGACTATCTCGGCGGCTATTGCTACCTCAACAACGCCGCCATCGCGGCGGAGGCGGCGGCTGGAGCGGGCCGGCGAGTGGCGATCCTCGACGTGGACTATCACCACGGCAACGGCACGCAGGACATCTTCTACGCCCGGGGCGACGTCCTGTTCGTCTCGCTCCATGCTGATCCGAAGACCGACTATCCCTATTTCTGGGGTCACGCCGACGAGACCGGCGAAGGCGAAGGCGAAGGCGCGACGCTCAACCTGCCGCTGCAGCGCGGCACCGACCTCGCCGCCTATCTGCCGGCGCTCGACACCGCCCTGGCCCGCATTGCCGCTTTCGCGCCGGACCTGCTGGTCGTGTCCTACGGCGCCGACACTTATGCAGGCGACCCGATCTCCCATTTCCGGCTGGAGACGCGCGACTATACCGCGCTGGGCCGCCGCATCGCCGGGCTCGGCCTGCCGGTTCTGGCGGTGATGGAAGGCGGCTACGCAATCGACGCGCTCGGCGCCAATGTCGCCTCGTTCCTGGAGGGCCTGTCATGATCCGCCTGCTGCTTGCCGCCCTGCTCCTGGCCGTCGTGGCGCCCGCGTCGGCGCAGGAGAGCAGCCCGCCTGCATGGCCGTCCAGTGCCGAGATGAAGGCGATCTACGAGGCCGACCAGGCGGATCGCGCGCCCGGCGGCGCTGCGATCGACTGGGCGATCGTGACGCCGCGCGACGAGGCCCGGCGAGCGCGGACGCTGGCGCTGGTCGCGGCCGGGGCGCTCGCCAGCGGCGACGATTATTGGCATGCCGCCTTCGTCCTCCAGCATGGCAGCGCGCCCGACGACTTCCTGCTTGCCCACACCTTCGCGGTCATCGCCGCGGCGCGCGGGCGGACCGACGCGACCTGGATCGCCGCGGCGACGCTCGACCGCTATTTGCAGAAAAGCGGCCGGCCGCAAATCTACGGCACCCAGTTCAACACCTCGATGGAGACGAGGACGACCACCCAGGATCCCTATGACCGCGCCCTGGTTTCGGACGCGCTCCGCCAGGCGCTCGGCGTGCCGCCGCAGGCCGATCTGGAGCGCCGCCGCGCCGAAATCGAGGCCAGCTTCCGCGCCCGCCCGGCCCCGCCGCCGCCCCCACGCTAAAGCCGGTTCGATCCGGATCGAGGCTTCGCCGAACGAGCCGCGTTCTCGTTTACCGCTGAGAAAGAGCCGCGAGTCGGGCGATCGCAGCTCAAAATCCTACATTGATCCAACAAAATGCGTCTGCCGGCCTATTGGCCGCGGCGGCGCAGCTGCAGGCCGTAAGCGAGCAGCCCCATGACGAAGATCGTACCCAGCACCGTCTTCAGCCCGAAGCCGTCATGGCCGAGATTGAGACCGGTCGCGGCCATGAACAGGACGGCGGCGACGACATAGAGGTGGTGCTGCCTCATCGCCGACGCTTCAGAGCTTCCCGGTCAGCTCCGGCACGATCTTGAACAGATCGCCGACCAGGCCGACGTCGGCGACCTGGAAGATCGGGGCGTCCTCGTCCTTGTTGATGGCGACGATGACCTTCGAATCCTTCATGCCGGCAAGGTGCTGGATCGCGCCCGATATGCCGATCGCGATATAGACTTCCGGCGCCACGATCTTGCCCGTCTGGCCGACCTGGTAATCGTTGGGCGCATAGCCCGCGTCGACCGCGGCGCGCGAGGCGCCGACGCCGGCCTTCAACTTGTCGGCGAGCGGATCGAGCAGCGCGTGGAACTGTTCCGACGAGCCGAAGGCGCGGCCGCCCGAGACGATGATCTTGGCGCTGGTCAGCTCGGGCCGCTCGGACTTGGAGAGCTCGGCGCCGACGAAGGAAGAGAGACCCTTGTCGCCGGTCGAGGATACATTCTCGATCGTGCCCGATCCGCCCTCGGCCGAGGCCTTCTCGAACGCGGTGCCGCGCACCGTGATCACCTTCTTGGCGTCGGACGACTTGACCGTGGCGATGGCGTTGCCGGCGTAGATCGGGCGGGTGAAGGTGTCGTCGCCCTCGACCGATAGGATCTCGGAAATCTGCATGACGTCGAGCAGGGCGGCGACGCGCGGCGCGACGTTCTTGCCGGTGGTCGTGGCGGGCGCGAGGAAGGCGTCGTGGCCCTCCATCAGCGCGGCGACGAGCGGCGCCACATTCTCGGCCAGATTGTGCCCGTAGGCGGCATCGTCGGCGACGTGGACCTTGCCGATGCCGGCGATCTTCGCCGCCGCCTCGGCGACGGCGCCGACCCCTTGCCCGGCGACGAGGAGGTGCACCTCGCCCAACTTCGAGGCGGCGGTGACCGCGGCCAGGGTGGCGTCCTTCACCTTGCCGCCTTCATGTTCGACCAGAACCAGCGTCTTCATGCCACCACTCCTAAAGCCTTGAGCTTGCCGACCAGCTCGTCGACGCTCGCCACCTTGACTCCGGCCTGGCGCTTCGAAGGCTCGACGACCTTCACGACCGTCAGCCGCGGCGTCGTGTCGACGCCGTAATCGGCGGGCGTCTTCTGGGCGAGCGGCTTGGATTTGGCCTTCATGATATTGGGCAGGCTCGCGTAGCGCGGCTCGTTCAGGCGAAGGTCGGTGGTGACCACCGCCGGTGCGTTCAATTTGACCGTCTCGAGCCCGCCGTCGACCTCGCGGGTGACCTCGACCTTGTCGCCGGAGACTTCGACCTTCGAGGCGAAGGTGCCCTGCGGCCAGCCGAGCAAAGCGGCGAGCATCTGGCCGGTCTGGTTCGAATCGTCGTCGATCGCCTGCTTGCCGAGGATGACCAGGCTCGGCTCTTCCTCCTCAGTCACCTTGGCGAGCAGCTTCGCCACCGCCAGCGGCTCGAGCTCGTCGTCGGTCTGGATCAATATGGCGCGGTCGGCGCCCATGGCGAGCGCGGTGCGCAGCGTCTCGGTCGCCTTGGCCGGGCCGATCGAGACCGCGACGATCTCGGTCGCCACGCCCTTCTCCTTGAGCCGGATCGCCTCCTCGACCGCGATCTCGTCGAACGGGTTCATGCTCATCTTGACGTTGGCGAGATCGACACCCGAGCCGTCCGCCTTGACCCGCGGCTTCACGTTGAAATCGATCACCCGCTTGACGGCGACCAGCAGCTTCATGGCTTCACCTTTCGCATCGCCCCCCACCCCCGCTCGTCCTGAGCCTGTCGAAGGACGTTTCTTTCGTCCGGCCTAAGAGAAGGAGAGGGCTTCGACAAGCTCAGCCCGAATGGATCCGGGTCCCCTTTCTGCTCAGGCGTCCTCTTTCACCTCCGCCACGATCTTCCGCGCGGCATCCCCCAGATCGTCGGCCGGCACGATCGCCAGCCCGCTGTCGGCGAGGATGCGCTTGCCCTCCTCGACATTGGTGCCTTCGAGCCGGACCACGAGCGGCACCTTGATGTCGATCTCGCGCGCCGCGGCGACGATGCCGTCGGCGATGATGTCGCAGCGCATGATCCCGCCGAAAATGTTGACGAGGATGCCCTTCACCGCGGGATCGGAAAGGATGATCTTGAACGCCGCGGTCACTTTCTCCTTCGACGCGCCGCCGCCGACGTCGCAGAAATTGGCGGGGAAGGCGCCGTTCAGCTTGATGATGTCCATCGTCGCCATGGCGAGGCCGGCGCCGTTGACCATGCAGCCGATGTCGCCGTCGAGCTTGATGTAGGCGAGGTCGTAGCGGCTCGCCTCCAGCTCCATCGGATCCTCCTCGCTCTCGTCGCGCAGCGCTTCGAGGTCGGGGTGGCGGAACTCGGCATTGGCATCGAAGCCGATCTTGGCGTCGAGCACGAGCAGCTTGCCGTCATCGGTTACCGCCAGCGGATTGATCTCGATTTGCGCGGCGTCCGTGCCCGTGAAGGCGTCGTAGAGCAATTTGGCGACCTTCTGCGCCTGCTTGTTGAGGTCGCCTTCGAGGCCGAGCGCATGGGCGACCGTGCGGCCGTGATGGGGCATGAACCCGGTCGCGGGATCGATCGAGAAAGTGTGGATCTTCTCCGGCGTGTCGTGGGCGACCTCCTCGATGTTCATGCCGCCCTCGGTCGAGGCGACGAAGGCGATCCGGCCCGTTTTCCGGTCGACCAGGAGGGCCAGGTAGAATTCCTGGGCGATATCGACGCCATCGGTAACATAGAGCCGGTTGACCTGCTTGCCGGCCGGGCCGGTCTGGATCGTGACGAGCGTGTTGCCGAGCATTTCGCTGGCGGCGGCGCGCACTTCCTCCTCGGTGCGCGCCAGCCGCACCCCGCCCTTGGCGTCCGGCCCCAGCTCCTTGAACTTGCCCTTGCCGCGCCCGCCGGCATGGATCTGCGCCTTGACCACGTAGAGCGGTCCCGGGAGCTTCGCGGCGGCGGCCACCGCCTCTTCGACGCTCATCGCCGCATGGCCGTCCGGCACCGGCACGCCGAACTTCGCGAGCAGCTCCTTGGCCTGATATTCGTGGATGTTCATGGGCCGGGCCTAAAGCACAGGCGGGGGAGCGAATCCACCCCAAGGCGCAGCGGAAGCCAGGCGTTCGAGCCCTGCCACGTCATCCCGGACGTGATCCGGGATCCATGAACACGGCCGAGACGAATTCTCGCAGGCGGGTGTTCATGGATGCTGAATCAAGTTCAGCATGACGGCGTGGACGATCGGTCCAACGCGCCGCTCAGCCCAGCCCGACCGCGCACAAAGCCGCCGAGCTCGAGCTGACCCCGAGTATCCGGGCATCGCCGAGCGAGCGGATGCGGTGCAGGAACTCCCGGACCGAGACCGACGAGGTGGCGCGCGGCAGATCGCCGATCCGGCTGAGCTGGGCCAGCGAGAGCCGGTCGACCATCCGCTCGGCCATGCAGGCGGCGAGCGGGCGCGGGAGGCCGGCATTGACGAGGCCGGCGCGCAGGCGCGCTTCGGGGACGGCGCAGGCGGCGAGGAATGCGATTGCGGGAAGCAGGGACAGTATCGGTTTCATCACAATGCCACGCCTCGCGATCAAGAGTTAATCTTTCCGGATCGGACCGCATCCGGCTCGTCAATCAGTCCCATCCTGATGCGCGCCCGGACAATCCGGCGATGAGCCAGTTCGAGCTGCCCGCCTTCGAGCTTCCCTAGAAGGTTGACGAGCCCGTAGTGGGTGTAGGTCCGTGGAATGTCATAATAGAACGGCGAAAGCGCCGTTATCACCAAGGCCGTAGCTGACGAGACAACAGTCAGCACCGAAACGGTCTTGTCGATCTCGGTGGAGTTCCAAACTTGCACGGCCAGCGTTCCCCAAAGAGCGACGAACCCGGCGAGATAGATGACTATCATAGTCAGCAGGAGCAAGATGAATACCAGCTGCATCCAGCCAGTCGCTCGAGCGAAGACGTGCGGTGGATAACCGATATTCGTCCGCAAGAAGGCAAAATATCCATAGGCTTCAGGATAGAGCAACAGGCATTGAGTGCGCTCGGCCGAATCTCCGCGCTTGAATTTCCAGGTAAACCAAGCCTGCAGGAAGGTCTGCTTGGATAGGGAGGTCGACAAGACCGCAGTGGTCAGGCTGAGCGCGACTAGCGCGAGGTGGTTGAACACTACCGGTGAAACCTCAAGCCCGCTCGCGCTAACTCTCTGCAGGACGCCGAAATAGGACAGGATTGCCAATGCTGTTGCGACGATGCTCGCCGCGATTGCTTTCGCCGAGGAGGATTTCACCGACATGAGCGACTCATAGATTCGCTCGTCCCGGTCGTCCGTCGGCACAGGGCGCTGATCAGCCACCAGGTGAATCAGCTCGCCATCGGTCATGCGTCTGGATTTTACCAGAGGCTCCAGCTTCGTCCGTCTCCACCTTCCCATGGTCCGCCCCCAAATTGCCTCGGCGTCGTAGCCAGAACTCAGTAGGAAGCGCTCGGACTTCCTCTCAAGCAGCCCGCCCGATCGCTTTCTGCCTTCGCCGCTGCACCGAAGACCCAAGCCCGATCGCCTCGCGATATTTCGCTACCGTGCGCCTCGCGATGTCGAAGCCCTCGGCCTTGAGCATCTCGACAAGCTGGTCGTCGGACAGGATCTTGTCCGCTTCCTCCGCGCCGATCAGGGCCTTGATGCGGCTCTTCACCGCTTCGGAGGAGGCCGCGTCGCCGCCGTCGCTCGACTGGATGCCGCTCGTGAAGAAATATTTGAGCTCGTAGAGGCCGCGGTCGCAGGAGAGGTATTTGTTGGAGGTGACGCGGCTGACGGTTGATTCGTGCATGCCGATCGTCTCGGCCACCGCGCGCAGGGTGAGCGGCTTCAGGTGCGAGACGCCGTGGCGGAAGAAGCCTTCCTGGTGGACCACGATCTCGGTGGCGACCTTGACGATGGTGCGGGCGCGCTGGTCGAGCGCCTTCAACAGCCAGTTGGCGCTTTGCAGGCATTCGTTGAGCCACGCGCGCGACGCCTTGTCCTGCGGGCCGCTGGAGAGCTCCTGATAATAAGAGCGGTTGACGAGGAGCCTGGGCAAGGTGGCGCTGTTGAGCTCGACCGCCCAGCCGCCGCCGCGCCGGGCGACGAAGATGTCGGGGATTATCGCGTCGACGCGCTCGGTCGTCATGAACCGGCAGCCGGGCTTAGGATCCATGGCGCGAAGCTCGCGGATCATGTCGGCCATGTCCTCGTCGTCGACGCCGCAGATCCGCTTGAGCGCGGATAGATTGCCCTTGGCGAGATAGTCGAGATTGGCGATGAGGCGCGCCATTGCGGGGTCGTGGCGGTCGGCATCTTTCGCCTGGAGCGCCAGGCATTCGGAAAGATTGCGGGCGGCGATGCCGGCCGGGTCGAAGGTCTGGACGATGAGGAGGATGCGCTCAGCCTCGGCGAGGGGGATGCCGAGGCGCTGGGCGAGCTCGGCGAGCGGCGCGAGGAAATAGCCGGCCTCGTCGATCCGTTCGATGATCTGCTCGGCGATGACCAGGTCGGCGCCGGACAGCAATTCGCCGGCCTGGCGGCGCAGGTGATCGTGGAGCGAGACCTCATCGCTCGCGAAGGAGTCGAAATCGGGGCCCTCTGCGGAGCCGCCGCCGCTCAGGCCCTCGCCGCTGAGGCCGAGGCCCCCATCCAGGCCGCGCATGGAATCGACCATGGAGTCCTGGTGCAGATTCTCATGGTCGAGGTCGAGGTCGAGCGCGCCCTCGCCGCCCGCCGCGTCGGCTTCGGGGATGGTCTCGGCGTCGAAATCGGCGGCTTGCGCCTCGGGCCCGGCCTCGGCCGGCAATTCGGCCTCGCCGGCGCCGGTTTCGAGCAGGGGGTTCTTCTCCAATTCCTCGGCGATGAAGCCCTCGATCTCGAGGTTGGAGAGCGCCAGCAGCTTGATCGCCTGCTGGAGCTGCGGCGTCATCACCAGCGATTGGGATTGGCGAAGGTCGAGGCGGGGGCCGAGGGCCACTGACTATCTCGTCATTCCCGCAAAAGCGGGAATCCAAGCTGCGGTGGCGCGGCGCCGAGCCCGTCTGGATTCCCGCTTTCGCGGGAATGACGGAAGATGGGGCACACGCCGAGACATCGCTAAAGCTCGAAACTCTCGCCGAGATAGAGGCGGCGGACATTCTCGTCGGCGACGAGCGCCTCGGGCGAGCCGGCGAACAGGACCTGGCCGCCATAGATGATGCAGGCGCGATCGACGATGTCGAGCGTCTCGCGGACGTTATGATCGGTGATCAGCACGCCGATGTCGCGCTTCTTGAGGTCCCTGATCAGGTCGCGAATGTCCTGGATCGAAATCGGGTCGATGCCCGCGAAGGGCTCGTCGAGGAGCATGATCGACGGGTTGGCGGCGAGCGCGCGGGCGATCTCGCAGCGCCGCCTCTCGCCGCCCGACAAAGCCATGGCGGGCGCGTCGCGCAGCGGCTCGATGTGGAACTCGGCGAGCAATTGATCGAGCCGTTCCACCCGCGCTTGTCTGTCGGGCTCGGCGACTTCGAGCACGGCCATGATGTTCTGGCTGACGGTGAGGCCGCGGAAGATCGAAGTCTCCTGCGGCAGATAGCCGATGCCGAGGATCGCACGTCGGTACATGGGGAGGCCGGTTATGTCCTGGCCGTCGAGGAGGATGCGGCCGCTGTCCGGCTTCACCAGCCCCATGATCGAATAGAAGCAGGTGGTCTTGCCGGCGCCGTTCGGGCCCAAGAGGCCCAGCACCTCGCCGCGGTCGACGCCCAATGAGACGTCGGAGAGCACCGCCTTCTTGTCGTAGGACTTGGCGATCGAGACCACCGAGAGGCCGTGCGAGGTATCGCTCAGCGCCGCATCGGTGTTCGGCCTTTCAATGGCAACGCTGTCGTTCATGCCTGCTCCGCTATCCCCTTGGCCCACTTAGGCGAAGCGGGGCCAAGCCTCAACTGGCAAGCTTTATGCATGTCGTACATCGTCATCCCGGACTTGATCCGGGACCCATGAACACCCGCGTCTTCGAATACTCTCGGCTTCCGTGTTCATGGGTCCCGACTTTCCTCGGGATGACGTGGAATTGATTACCGGCCTCAGCTCAGTTCCCGCCCGAGCGCTGCGGGACGGTGAAGCGGCCGCTGACCCGGCCGCCGGTGCCGCCGCCGTCCATCACCGCGCGGTGGCTGTTGAGGTCGAGCACCAGCCGGCCGCCCTGGACGCGGTTGGCCCCTTGCGTCAGGTGGACGCCGCCGATCATGGTGACGATCCGGCGGTCGACGTCGTAAATGGCGAAATTGCCGCGCGCGGTCTCGGACGGCGTGCGCAGGGTAACGCCGCCGCTCGCCTCGATCCGCTCGACCTGGACTCCGTCCGAATTGGTGTAGGCGACGGTGACCCGCGCCGCGTTCATCGTCATATTGCCCTGCCGCGCCACCACGTTGCCCGAGAAGATGGCGCGGTCGGCGCGGTCCTGCACCTCGATCCGGTCCGCGTCGATATCGACCGGCGCATTGCTGTTGAAGCCCGATCCCGACTGCTGGCCGGCGGCGGGCGCGACCGCGAGCAGCGGCAGCAGAGCGAGGATGCGAAAGCGGGTCACGCCCTTCATCTGAGGCCGCCCTGCACGATATGCAAGCGCGCGCGCCCTGTCAGGACGACGGTGCGGTTGGGAAGATCGACCTGAAGCCCGCCGGCGGTGAAGGTGCCGAGCGGCATCCGGCCCTCGACCCTGCCCCGGCTCCGCATGGTGCGCGCGCCCAGATCGACGTTCACGTCGCGGGTCTGGATCCGATAACCGTCGGCGGCGGCGAAGGTGATCGGGCCGAGCACATTCACGTGGTTGCGCTCCATCTGATATTGGGCGCGGCCGGCCTCGAGGCGCGCCGGGCCGCCTTCGAGCTGGATCTGGGCGTTCATGTCCTGAATGTCGACGATTTGGGAGGCCGAGGTCTGGCGCACGCCCGAGCGGGCCGAGAGGACGAACGGCCGTCCCTCGTCGTCCTGGCCGCGATAGGTGACCTGGGTCAGCCGCAGCCGCTCCTCGGCGGTTTCCACCTTGTGCTTGTCGAGCACGAAGCTGACCTCCTGCTTCTCCTCGAGCGGCGCGAAGAAGAGGAAGGCGAGGACGACTCCGATCAGCGCGGGCAGCACGATCTTGAGCGTGCGCACGAGCTTGTCGTGCGAGCCGCCCGGGCGCGCCCAGCCGCGCTTCTGCCGCCGCTCGGTGTCGGCCTGGATCGACATGTCATGCCTCGGACGTTGACGAATCAGACATGGGCGAAAATGTCCTGCTCGGCCCAGCCGGCGAGATCCAATGCGGCGCGGTGGGGGAGGAAATCGAAGCAGGCCTGGGCCAGCGCCGTGCGTCCCTCGCGCGCCAGCCGGAGGTCGAGCTTCTCCTTCAGCGCATGGAGGTAGCGAACGTCGGAAGCGGCATAATCCTTCTGCGCGTCGCTGAGCTCGGACGCGCCCCAGTCGGAGCTCTGCTGCTGCTTGGAGATTTCCTGGCCGAGCACTTCGCGGACCAGGTCCTTGAGGCCGTGCCGGTCGGTATAGGTGCGGATCAGCCGCGAGGCGGTCTTGGTGCAATAGACCGGCGCCGCCACGACCTTGAGATAGGCCTGGATCGAGGCGAGGTCGAAGCGGGCGAAATGGTAGAGCTTGAGCCGCGCCGGATCGGCGAGCACCGCCTTGAGGACGGGAGCTTCATAGGCGCTGCCGGGGCCGAAGCGGACGAGATGCTCGTCCCCGTCCCCGTCGGCGATCTGCACCAGGCAGAGCCGGTCCCGCCCCGGCTGCAGCCCCATCGTTTCGGTGTCGACGGCGACCGGCCCGGGCCCGAGCGCGCCTTCGGGCAGGTCCTCTTCGTGGAAATAGACGCTCATGATGTTCGCATAGGCTCGGAAACCTTAACTCTCAATGGGCTGGCCCGGTGCCCCGGCTTTGGCCGCCTTGCGCTCGCGCCGCTTGCGGGCGAGGATGTTGAGCGTCTCGACCCCGCCGGAAAAAGCCATGGCGGCGTAGACATAGCCCTTGGGCACATGCACGCCGAAACCGTCCGCGATCAGCACCACGCCGATCATCATCAGGAAGGCCAAAGCCAGCATCACCACCGTCGGATTATTGTCGACGAACCGCGCCAGCGGCTCGGCGGCGAGCAGCATCGCCCCGACCGAGATGATGATCGCAGCCGCCATCACCGGCACGTCGTCGCTCATCCCGACCGCGGTCAGGATCGAATCGACCGAGAAGACCATGTTGAGGAGGCCGATCTGGGCGATCGCCGCGCCCATGGTCATCGCGCGGCTGCTCTTCTTGTCGAGCAGTTCGTCGGTCGGGTGGGCGTCGATCGAATGGTGGATCTCCTTGGTCGCGTTCCAGACCAGGAAGAGCCCGCCAGCGACCATGATCATGTCGCGCCAGGAGAAAGCCGTCTCGAACACCGGCTCGCCATGTTCGCTTAAGGGGCCGGTCAGGCCGAGATCGAAAACGGTGGTGGTGAGATTGACGATCCAGGCGAGGCCGAGCAGCAGGACGAGGCGCAGGCCGAGCGCGATGGTGATGCCGATCTTGCGGGCCTTTGCCTGCTGCTCCTTGGGCAGCCGGTTCGACAGAATCGAGATGAACACAAGATTGTCGATGCCGAGCACGATCTCGAGCACGACCAGGGTGGCGAGCGCGACCCAGGCCTCGGGTTGCGCGAAGATGCTGAGTGCCTCGATCATATCCGTCTCCGTGGCCTTGCGTTGGTGCGCCAATGCATGAAGCCGGGCGCCGGGGCAATCCGCCGGGTGCCCGTCAAAAACAATCCACAGCCAAAAGCGCTCGCGGGATTGGATATTTTCGGTTATGTGAGTCGCCGGTGCGTCCTTCCGGCGCCAAAGGCCTTTGCGCGTTTCAGCCCGGCGCGACGGTTTTGACAGGGGTACGGGCACGAAAGTTATAGAACGGATGGGTTTCGACAGAGGGCGCCGCGGAGAGCGCGGCGGGCGCGGCAGAGACAAGCGCGACGGTTTCGGTGAAGACGGCAACTTCGGTGGCGGCGGATTCGGAGAGAGGAGCGGCGGCGACCGCTTCGGCGGCGGCGGCGGCGGCGGTGGCGGCGGCTATGGCGGCGGCGGCGACCGGTTCGGCGGCGGCGGCGGCGGTGGTGGATATCGCGGCGGCGGTGGCGGCGGCGGTGGCGGGTTCCGCGGCGGCGGCGGCGCTGGTGGAGGCATGCCTCCGCAGGTCGTCGGCGAAGCCAAGGGCATCGTCAAATTCTTCAACGGCCAGAAAGGCTTCGGCTTCATCGTCCGCGACGATGGCGGCGAGGACGTCTTCGTCCATATCAGCGCGGTCGAGCAGGCCGGGCTCACCGGCCTCGCCGAAGGCCAGCCGCTCGATTTCACCCTGGTGGATCGCGGTGGCCGGGTTTCGGCGACCGACCTCAAGATCGAGGGCGATCCGCTCCCGGTCGAGGATCGCGGGCCTCCGCGCGACCGCGCGGGCCCGGGCGGGGGCGGCGGCGGACCGCAGCGCGAGCTGACCGGCGAGAAAGCCTCGGGCACGGTCAAGTTCTTCAACGCGACCAAGGGTTTCGGCTTCATCACCCGCGACGACGGCCAGCCGGACGCGTTCGTCCATATCTCGGCGGTCGAGCGGGCCGGCATGATCTCGCTGAACGAGGGCGACCGGATCGAGCTCGAGCTGGAGGTCGACCGGCGCGGCAAGACCGCCGCGGTCAACCTGGTCCCGATCCAGTAAGCATGTTTCCGGACTGAAACGCGCGGCGGCCTTCGGGCCGCCGCCCTTTTTCGTGCTTACTTTTGCGTCAACCATTGCTGGCGACTCGGCATCCACCTTTGCCGTTTACCACGTGAGGCATGGAAAGCGTGCTACTCGCGGCCGCAATGATGGCCGCCTCAACCATTGCGCCGGTCAACGAACCGGTCTCCGGAGCCGCGCTCGACCAGCGCTGCTTCCGGCTGATGGCCGATCTGGCCGAGGATGCGGACTCCAGGGTCCAGGGCCTCGGCCGGATGGCCGCGCAATATTTTCTCGGGAAGATCGACGCGGCCGAGCCGGGCTTCGATCCCGACGCGTTGCTCGCGCGCGAAGCGCCGCGCGGCGCGGAGCGGGACCGGCTGCTTAGCCAGGGCGGCGACGCGATGCAGGCCGGCGGGCGCGATTTCCGCTCGATCGGCGAGGCGCTCGCGCCGCGGGGGCGGCCGACCGTCTAACCTCTCAATCGTCATCCCGGACTTGATCCGGGATCCATGAACTCCCGCGGGCGCGAACCTGGCGCTTCCGTGTTCATGGGTCCTGACTTTCCTCAGGATGACGTCGACTACCTCCACACATCTCACGTCACCATCCCTCCTCACGTCGCCATCCCCTTCAGCGTCTCCACCCGATCCGCCTCCGCCGCCGGCTTGTCCGTCCGGATCCGCGAGATGCGCGGGAAGCGCATTGCGAGGCCGGATTTGTGGCGCTTCGAAAGGTGGATCGAATCGAAGGCGACTTCGAGGACGAGGGTCTTCTCGACCTCGCGGACCGGGCCGAAGCGCTCGATCGTGTGGTTGCGCACGAAGCGGTCGAGCCATTTCAGCTCCGCGTCGGTGAAGCCGAAATAGGCCTTGCCGACGGGCAGCAATTCGCCCGCCTCGCTCCAGCAGCCGAAAGTGTAATCCGAATAATAGGAGGAACGCTTGCCGCTGCCGCGCACCGCGTACATCAAGACGCAATCGGCGACGAGCGGGTCGCGCTTCCATTTGTACCACAGGCCGGCGCGGCGGCCGGCGACATAGGGGGAGTCGCGCCGCTTCAGCATGACGCCCTCGATCGCCGCGTCACGGGCGCCGGCGCGGATCGCCTCCAGCGCTTCGAAATCCGCGGCCTCGATCACGGCGGAGACGTCGAATCGTTCGGGATCGAGGCCGGCGGCGAAGCCCTCCAGCCGCGCCCGCCTTTGCGTCAGCGGCAGGCCGCGCAGATCCTCCTTGCCGTCGAACAATATGTCGTAGAGCCTCACGAAAGCGGGAAAGTCGCCGAGCATCTTCGCCGAGACGCTCTTGCGGCCGAGCCTCTGCTGGAGCGCGTTGAAGGAGGCCGCGCCTCCGCCCGCTGCCTCGCCGCCCTGCGCCTCGCCCTTCACCAGCAATTCGCCGTCGAGCACGCCTTCCGATGCGAAGGCCCGCGCCACATCGGGGAAGCTGCCGCTAATGTCGTCGCCGGCGCGGCTGTAGAGCCTGGTTTCGCCGCCGGCATGGACCAATTGGACCCGGATCCCGTCCCATTTCCATTCGGCGAGATAATCGTCGAGCGAGACGCGCGCCTCCTCCAGCGCGTGGGCGAGCATGAACGGGCGGAAGACCGGGACGTTGCCGGCCGTCGGCTGCTCGCCGCGGCCCTCCGCCCAGGCGAAGATCGGCGCATAAGGCGGGCCGATGCCGTGCCAGACCTCCTCGACAGCGTCGACGTCGAGGCCGAAGGCCGAAGCGAGCGCGACCTTGGCGAGCCGCGCGGAGATGCCGATCCGAAGCGCGCCGGTGGCAAGCTTGAGCAGGGCGAAGCGGCCGCTGGCGTCGAGATGGTCGAGCATGGCGGCGAGCGCGCCGGGCGCCTCGGCCCGGCCCAGCGAGGCGAGCCGCTCGACGACATTCGAGAGGCGCAGGCTGCCGTCGTCGAGATCGGCCGGCGCGTCCGGCGGCGCCGGCCAGAGCAGCGACACCGTCTCGGCCATGTCGCCGACATAGTCGCGGCTCATGTAGAGCAGGACCGGATCGACCCGCTCCTCGGCGATGGCGCGGATCGCGGCGGGCTTGACCGCGGGCAGGTTCAGTTCGCCGGTCAGCGCCGCCAGCGCATAGCCGCGGTCGGGATCGGGCGTGCGCTTGAGATAGTCGCCGATCAGCTTCAGCTTGGCGGAGCGCGAGCGGGTGTAGACGAGCGCGTCGAGCAGCTGGGAAAAATCGCGCATGACCGGGCTTTTCTTTCGTCAAGTGAAGCGCCACGCAAGCTTCATGACGTGGAGACGCTTCGCCCTGATTCTGGTTGCGCTCGGCCTGCTGCTGCTGGGCTGGTGCTATTGGGGCGCGACCGCCGATCCGGTGGTGCGCGAGGCACAGGTGCGATTGCCCGGCTGGCCCGCCGGCGCGGCGCCGGTGCGCGTCGTGCTGATCTCGGACCTCCATGTCTCCGCGCCGGACAATCCGCCCGAGCGGATCGCGCGGATCGTCGAGCGGATCAACGGGCTGCGCCCGGACGTGGTCCTGATCGCCGGCGACTTTCTGACCGAGAAAAGCGTCTCCACCCACAATTACGGGGCGGACGAAATCGCGGCCGCGCTGGCCGGCCTGAGGCCAAGGCTCGGAACCTTCGCGGTGCTCGGCAATCACGATTACTGGATCGACGGGCCCGGCATGCGCCGCGCCCTCACCGCCAGAGGGATTCGCGTCCTCGCCAACGAGGCCGTGCAGACCGGGCCGCTGGTGATCGGCGGGCTCGACGACGCCTTTACCGGCCACAACCGCGACGCGGCGACGCATGCCGCCATGCGCCGCCTGCCGGGCGCCCGCATCCTGCTCAGCCACAGCCCGGACCCGTTCGCGACCCTGCCCGGCGATATCGCCCTGATGCTCGCCGGCCATACCCATTGCGGGCAGATCCGCCTGCCGCTGATCGGCGCGCTCAAGACCATGTCCGCCTACGGCCAGCGTTACGCCTGCGGCCTCGTTGTCGAAAACGGCCGCAGCCTGATCGTCACCGCCGGCCTGGGGACGACCGCCGTGCCGCTGAGGCTGCTGGCGCCGCCGGATCTTTGGGTGGTGACCGTTGGGCCGCTCAGGCCAGCTGCAGCGCCTGGACCGCGACGATGAACCCAGCGACCAGGAACACAGCCGCGACGCCATAGCGTATGGCGCTCACCGGCACCGCCCTGGTCAGCCGATCGCCGAGCATCGCCGCCGGCACACAGGCCGCGATCATGCCGAAGGTCGCGCCCGCCGCTGCAAGCGGGGCGCTGTCGAAGCGGCCGGCCAGCGCGAAGGTGAGGAATTGCGTGCGGTCGCCGAGCTCGGCGGCGAGGAGGAGGATGAAGGCGGAGGCGAGGAGCAGGCGCCTGGGCGCCCGCGCCTTGGGCTCGCGGCGGCGGATCAGGCCGGAGGCGCCGGCGAAGAGCAGGGCCATTGCGGTGAGCAGGGTCATGGCGCGGATGTTGACGGTGCCGGCAATGTAGACGCCGGCGATCGCCGCGACGACGTTGCTGGCCAAAGCGGCGAGGATCAGGGCCGCGAGCACGGTTGCCGGCCGCCTGGTGGTGGCGGCGAGCATGGCGACGACGAGCTGGGTCCTGTCGCCCCATTCGGCCAGGAAGGCGGAGACGAAGGTGGTGAGGAGGGCGTCCATCAGCGGCTGTGTGGGGAGGAAAATGGGGACAGTATATATTTGTCCTGTCGACCCTGTCCGGCACGCGGTCGCCCGCGGCAATAAATATATACTGTCCCCATTTTCGAGGCTCTGTCAGGCCCCGAGGCGCACCGAGACCGAGGCGAGCATCGCCTGGCCGGCGGCCTCGTCGAGCCTCGCGCAGCCGATCGCATCGCGCAGCCGATCGAAATAGAGGCCGGCGGGGCAGCCGCGCGGCTCGGTGGCGATGGCGCGCTCGAAGGCGTCGGCCAGGCGGGCGACCGGCACGAGGCCGTAAGCGAGCGCCATCGTCTTGATCGCGCCGATCCGCTGCATCAGGTCGCGCACCGCGATCCTGCCGGCGGCGCGCTGCAGACTGTCGAGGCGATCGCAGAGATCCGCGCGCACCAGCAGCATTCCGTCATGATCCGCGCGCATGGCCCCTCACTCCTTCATTCGGAGCGAGCAATGCGCGCTTATGGTTACCAGCCGGTTAACCATGCGCGTCGGCGCGGTGACCGCCGGCACGGTTCCCCGGCGCAGGCCGGGGTCCAGCCCTGCCGCCAGTGCCGCTGGACGCCGGCCTTCGCTGGGGAACAGGGCGGGTGGGGGCGCCGTGCCCTTGACAATCCGCCCCCCGCGCGGCAGAGGGCGCGGCGCAGCAGGGCGGCGGTTTCGCCGCTTTTTTTTAATCGCACCAGATTCGAAAGTTCCGTCATGGCCAAGCCGACCACGGTCAAGATCAAGCTCGTCAGCACCGCCGACACCGGCTTCTTCTACGTGACCAAGAAGAATCCCAGGAACATTACCGAGAAGATGTCCTTCCGCAAATACGACCCCGTCGCGCGCTAGCACGTCGAGTTCAAGGAAGCGAAAATCAAATGACGCACGACCTTAGGACGTTTCGTCCTTAGGTCCTGCGTCATCCCGGCGAAGGCCGGGATCCAGCTTCACTTCTTCTTCCTCTTCGTCAGTTCCACCTTCGTCTGAACCCCGGCCTTCGCCGGGGAACGGGGTGTCGACCTCCGCCCCCGCCTCCGCCGCCCGCGCCTCCGCGGCCTCGAGCAGGCTCCGCACCGCCTCGACGAACTTCATCACGGAAATCGGCTTGGAGACATAGCCTTCGGCGCCGGCGTCGCGGATGCGTTCCTCGTCGCCCTTCGCGGCATAAGCGGTGACCGCCATGATCGGGGTCGCGCCCAGCTCGGTATCGGCCTTCAATTGTTCGATCAGCTCCAGCCCCGAAATGTGCGGCATCTGGATGTCCATGACGATGAGGTCGGGGACGAAGCCGCGCGCGGTCGCGACCGCCTCGCGGCCGTCGCGCACCGGCTCCACCGCATAGCCATGGGCGCGCAGCAGGTCGCAGAACAGCTTCAGATTGAGCTCGTTGTCCTCGACAACCAGGATTTTTTGTCCCACCGGGCATCCCTAAGCGATGACGGATGAACAGACAAATGACGATGAGGCGCTCGCGCTGGGCGCGCTCGGCTGGACGCTGAGCGAGGAGGCGCGCGCCTCGCGCCTGCTTGCCCTGACCGGAGTCACGCCCGATCTGCTGCGCGAGCGGCTCGAGGACCGCTCGTTTCTCGCCGCCGTCCTGCTCTTCCTCGAAGGCCATGAGCCGGACCTTCTCGCCTGCGCCGGCGCGCTCGGCGTGCCGCCGGTGCGGCTGGTCGCGGCGCGCCAAGGGCTGGAGCGATGAGCCGGCCCATTCGACAGACCCAAGGCAGGCCCCTGCTGATCAGCGATTGCGACGACGTGCTGCTCCATTTCGCGCCGCATTTCGCCCAGTGGGTCGCCGACGCGCACGGCCTCGTCTTCAATCTCGACCAGCCGAATTTCGGCGGCGCGCTGCGCGATGCCGATGGGGAGCCCGTGGCGCGCGAGCGGGTCTGGCCGCTGCTCGACCATTTCTTCGATCAGGAGATGCACCGCCAGCATCTCGTTCCCGGCGCCTTGGCGGCGCTGCAGCGGATCGGCGAGGAGGCCGACATCGTCATCCTCACCAATATCGGCGACCAGCACCGCGCTAACCGCATCGCCCAATTGGAGGGGTTCGACATCCGTCACCGCGTGCTCTGCAACCAGGGCGGCAAGGGCCCGCCGGTCGCCGAGCTGGTCGCCGCGATGGCGCCCTGCGCCGCGGTCTTCGTCGACGATCTCTCCCATCATCACGAATCGGTGGCACAGCATGCGCCACAGGTCTGGCGGCTGCACATGATCGCCGAGCCGAGGCTCGCCGCGATCAGCCCTGCGGCGCCCTTCGCCCATGCCAGAATCGATCGGTGGGACGAGGCATTGCCGTGGATTCTCAGCAAGTTCGCCCGATAGAAGCTATTGATTGATCTTGCTTTTTTGAGCTAGGGGCCTTGCCGATGGGGCGCCGCCATGGTTGGGGCGGCGGCCTGGGGCTCAATCCGAAAAGAGACGAACATGAAATTGCGCATCTCGATGCTCGCGCTCGCCGCGGGCCTTGCCTTCGCCGCGCCGCCGGCGCTCTCGCAGACCCGCCCGGCGGCGCCCGCGCAGGCCCCGGCCTGGCCGCAGCAGGCGAGCGACCTGCCCGCCGATCCGGACGTGCGCTTCGGCACCTTGCCCAACGGCATGCGCTACGCGATCCGCCGCAACGCGACCCCGCCGGGCGGCGCCTCGCTGCGCCTTCGGATCGACGCCGGCTCGCTGCACGAGAGCGAGGAGCAGCGCGGCCTCGCGCATTTCCTCGAACATATGGTGCTGAACGGCACCACCAACGTGCCCGAGGGCGAGTTCGTCCGCCGGCTCGAGCGGCACGGTCTGAGGTTCGGGCCGGACACCAATGCGAGCACCGATTTCCGGCAGACCGTCTACAAGCTCGATCTGCCGCGGACCGACGCCGAGACCGTCGACACCGCCTTGTTCCTGCTGCGCGAAGTCGCCGGCGAGGCGACGCTGGCGGCCGCCGCGATCGACGCCGAGCGCGGCATCATCCAGTCCGAGGAGCGCACGCGCGCGACGCCGCAGTTCAGGATCCTGGTCGACGAGCTCGGCTATATGCTGCCTGGCCAGCTCCTGCCCGGCCGAATCCCGATCGGCCAGCCCGGAGTGATCGCCGGCGCGCGGCGCGAGCGTTTCGCGGAGTTCTACAATGCCTATTACCGGCCCGAGCGCGCCACTTTGGTCGCGGTCGGCGATTTCGACCTGGACGGGATGGAGCGCAAGATCCGCGCCCTCTTCGGCACCTGGCGGGGGCGTGGAGCCCCGGGCCGCGACCCCGATCTCGGCCGAGTCGCGGCACGCGGCGGCCAGGCCCGAGTTCATGTCGAGGCCGGCGCGCCGGCGCGGGTGAGCCTCGCCTGGGTGCGCGCGCCCGATCTTCGGCCCGACAATGCGGCGACGCGCGAGGCCCGGCTGGTCGAGCAGCTGGCGCTGCAGATACTCAACCGCCGCCTGGAGCGGATCGCGGCGACGCAGACGCCGGCGCCCTTCATCGCGGGCGTCAGCATCCGCACCACGCTCGCCGACAGCGCCGACATCACCCAGCTCCTCGCCGTCACCCAGCCCGGCCAGTGGCAGGCAGGCCTCAACGTCATCGAGGCCGAGCAGCGCCGCCTCGCCCTGCACGGGGTCACCGACGCCGAGCTCGCCCGCGAGATCCAGCAGCTGCGCACCGCCTTGACGGCGGCAGCCGCCGGCGCGGCGACGCGGCAATCGGCGGCGCTCGCCGAAGGGCTGGTCGCCACGGTCGACCAGGACGACGTGTTCACCGCGCCGGCCGAGAATCTGCGCCGCTTCGAGCAGGCCGCCGCGGCGATAACGCCGGCGCGCGTGAACGCCGCGGCGCGGGCCGTCTTCGCCGGCGATCCCCTGCTCTACATGACCTCGCCGACGCCGATCGAGGGAAGCGAGACCGCCTTGCTCGCCGCCTGGCGCACCGCCCATGCCGTCCCGGTCACGGCCGGAGCCGCGCAGCAGGCGCAGGCCTGGCCCTATACGGCCTTCGGGACGCCCGGGATCGTCGCCGAGCGGCGCGAGCTGGCCGGGCTCGGCGCGACCGCGGTGCGCTTCGCCAACGGCGTCCGGCTCACCGTCAAGCGGACCGCCTTCGCCGACGACCAGATCCTGGTTTCGGTGCGCGCGGGCAACGGCCGTCAGGATTTCGCCAGCGACCGGCCGAGCCCGGAATGGGCGCTGCCGAGCGCGTTCATAGCCGGCGGCCTGGGGCGGATCTCCCAGGAGGACATGCGCGAGGCGCTCGCCGCGCGCAGCTACGGCGCCGAGCTCCTGGTCGGCGACGACGCCTTCCAGCTGATCGGCGGGACCCGGCCGGAGGATTTCGCGCTGCAGATGCAGGTCCTGGCCGCCTACGTCTCCGATCCGGGCTGGCGGCCGACCGGCTGGGAGCGGATGCGCGGCTATAGCGGCACGCTCCAGGACCAGGCGGCGACCACGCCGGGCGGCGTCTTCGGCCGCGATTCGGGCCGGCTGCTGCACGACGGCGACCGGCGCTGGGCGACGCCCTCGCGCGAGGAGATGGCGGCGAGCAGTATCGCCGACGCGCGCGCGGTGCTCGACCGGGCTCTCGGCCGGGGCCCGATCGAGATCGTCGTGGTCGGCGACGTCGACATCGAGGAGGCGATCCGCCAGGCCGCGGCGACGTTCGGAGCGCTCCCCGCCCGCGCCGAGACCGCGGCGGGCGCGCCTCGCATGCGCTTCCCCGCCGGCACGGCAGAGCCGGTGCGACTCACCCATGGCGGCCGTGCCGACCAGGGCCTCGCCTATATCGGCTGGCCGACCGCGGGCCTTTATGCCGACACCGGCCAGGCGCGGACGCTCGACCTCCTCTCCGACGTCTTCGAATTGCGGCTCATCCAGAAGATCCGCGAGGAGCAGGCGACGACCTACAGCCCGCAATCGGGGCACGCCGCCTCGCCGGCCTTCGCCGATTACGGCATCCTGTCGGCGCAGATCGAGGCGCGGCCGGAGGCGCTGGCCGGCTTCCTGCGCGACGCCGAGGCGATCGCCGCCGACCTGCGCGAGCGGCCGATCTCGGCCGACGAGCTGCAGCGGGCGCTCAGGCCCAGGGTCGAGACGCTGCAGCGGCAGCGCAACGGCAATCCCTGGTGGCTGCTCGCGCTCGGCCGCGCCCAGACCGATCCCCGCGTCGCCGCCTCGATCGCCGCGCAGATCGGTCAATATGAAGGGATCACCGCCGCCGATCTGCAGCGCGCGGCGCGGACCTTCCTGCAGCCCGGGCGGGCCTGGAAGCTGGTGGTCGTGCCGCAGCCGTCCTGATCGCCGCAACGCGGGACGATCAGGGCTTGTCGATCTCGGCCCAGGTCCTGGGCCCGACGATGCCGTCCGGGACGAGGCCCTTCCCGCGCTGGAACTCGCGCATGCGCGCCTCGGTATCGGGCCCGTATATGCCGTCATCCTCGGCGCCGGCCTTGCGCTGCGCGACCTTGACCGGTTCGCCCCGCGAACCGCGCCGCAGCGTCGGCCGGCCGCCGGGATCAGCGGCCGGAATCAGCGGCCGGACGACGCCGGTGCCGGCCATGATGGCGGCGACATGGGCGCGGAATTGGGTCATGTCGAAGCGAGGGTCGACCGGCTTGCGGGCCGGCGCATATTCCTTGTGCGCGCAGCACATGTCGACCGGCGCGCCGATCCTGGTCAGCAGGGCCGCGACGCCGCGCCGATAGGCGTCCATCTGTACCTCGGGCCAGGCATCGTCGGCGAAGCCGCTATTCTCAGCTTCGATGCCGATGAAGCTGAAATTGCCGTTGGTGAGGCCGCGCCAGCTGCCGGCACCGGCATGGTTGGCGCGGCCCGCGGCGATCACGTAGAAAGTGCCGTCGCGGCCGAGACCGAGCTGCGACAGCGGCCCCGCCAGGAAGCTGCCGTCCTGGCGCCGGACGCCGGTGGTGAGGCCGCCGAGACCGGGCATGTTCCCGGATCGCGCGCCCGAGGCGGTGTGATGGCACATCACGCCGCGCACCGTCCCCATCTCGCCACGGCCGCGCGTCACCCAGCCGGGCTGCTCCGCCACTTTCAGGCCCGCGGCTGTGAGCACGGCGGGCAACCAGGTCAGTGAAAAGGCCATGTCGTAAGCTCCTCGATGGTCGCCGTCGGGATCAGCGCTCTTCGACGCCGCCCGACGCCGGCGGCAATTCGACGTCGTGCGTCCCCTCGCCGGCCTGGACGTCCGGATCGGCGGGGCAGCAATCGACGTCATTGTCCTCGCCGGTCTCGGGGGGCGGCGCCGGGGCGGCCGCGGCCGCCCCGGCAGTCTGGCCGTCGCCCGTGCGGCCAAGCGGATTGATCTCGCTGGCGCCGGACGTCGTCGCGCCCGACGCCGTCCTGCTCGAGCCTGCGAGCGCGTTGGTGCCCGCCGAGGCCCGCGCGCCTATCGCCGCCTTGTCGAACAGGTCGGGGATGAGCCGCTCGGCGAATCCAGAGATGAACCCGGCCGCCGCGACGCCGAGCCAGGCGATATTCTCTTCACTGGAGGGAATCGTGGCCTCACCCAAGGCCAGGGTGACCAGCTTCGCCGCCAGCAACGAGGCGATGGCGGCGCCGGCGAGGGCGCCGATGACGATACGTGCGATTGCGTCGGTCCGATTCTCCCATGGCTGCAAATCCGTGCGCATATCCCTCTTGCGGAGCGCGATGCAGACGGAGAATAGCGCGCCGAGCGCGCCGGCCCCCAGGCCGAGCCACAGGAGATCGCTCTCCTTGGAATAATCATACCAGAGTCTGAACGGAGGCGACGTCATCAGGCAGGCGAAGAGGACCGCGGCCACCGCCGCCATCGCAGCGACGACTGCATAATCGACCCGAGCCGGCGAAGTCCGCTCCTCCAGCACGTCGTCCTTGATCTCCGCCATGCTCTGCTCGGCCTGGGCGGCGGCGCCGATCAGCGCGAGCTTGAGCGCGTCGGCGACGCGGCGGTCGAACACCGCCGCCTTCGCCCGGAGATGCTCCTTGCGATGCTCGCGCCAGCCGTCGATCAGCCCGTTGATCTGCCCCTGCAGCGCGAAGATCGAAGACAGCGCCAGGCGCTGCTCGGCGCCCACCGCCTGATCGTCGGCGAATTGCACCATGACCCGCTCGGCGGTTCGGTAAACGGCAAATCGCCCGCCCACCTTGGCGTAGACCGTCTGGATTATCGCCCCGGTCGAATCGGTCCCGCCGACGACGATGTCGGCCACCTTCGATGCGTCCATGCCGCCCCTCCACTATCTTCCCCCGATGTGGCCCCGCGCGGCGGGCATGGCGCGTGATCGCCGTCACGCCTTCGAATTTTTCGAGTCGTGTGGGGAGCGCCCGGACGCGCGGCGGGACCGCCCGCAGCCAGAGCGGGCCCGCAAGCCGCTCGTTCTCCTTACCCAGGCGCCGCGTGCGAGCGGCGCCTCCAGGTCAACTGCCGTCGATCGCCGCCCAGCTCTTGGGGCCGACAACGCCGTCCGGCGCCAGGCCGTGGCTGCGCTGGAAGGCGCGCACCGCGGCATCGGTCACCGGTCCGAAAAGGCCGTCGTCGTGGACGCCGAGCTTCGCCTGAACGATCTTGACCGCATCGCCGCGGTCGCCGCGGCGGAGCGTCGGCCGGCTTTGTGCTTCGCTGGCGGGGGCCTGGGGCGGGGCGTCGGCGTCGGCGTCGGCGGCGACGATCGCCGCCCAGCACAGGGGACCGACGATGCCGTCCGGCACAAGGCCATGGCCGCGCTGGAACTGGCGCACCGCGGCCTCGGTCGCCGGCCCGAAATTCCCGTCGACTGCGACGCCGACCTTCGCCTGGACGATCTTCACCGATTCGCCGACGGCGCCGCGCCGGAGCGTCGGCCGGTCGTCGTCGTCCTTGGGCGGGATCAGCGGAAGGGCCGGCGCACCGCCGGCCATGATCGCCTTCACGCCGTCCCTGAAGGCGTTCATGTCGAAGCTCGGATCGATCTTGCGCCGCGGCGCCCATTCCTTGTGGCCGATGCACATCTCGACCGGGGCGCCGAGCTTCTTGAGGATGGCGGCGACGCCCCTTTTGTAGGCGTCGACCTGGACCGCGGGCCAGGGATCGGCGGGGATGCCCTGATTTTCGGCCTCGATGCCGATGAAGCTCGTATTGCCCGCAGTGATGCCTTTCCAGGCGCCGGTGCCGGCATGGTTGGCGCGGCCGGCGGCGATGACGAACCAGGTGCCGTCGCGGCCCAGGCCGAGCTGCGCCAGCGGCCCATCGAGGCCCGGCCGGCCGTCCGTGACCACCTTGAGGCTCGGCATGATCCCGGATTTCGGGCCCGCCGTATGGTGGCAGATGACGCCGCGAACGGTCCCCATCGGGCCGCGGCCGCGCGATTGCCAGCCCGGCTGCTCGGCGACCTTGAGGCCGGCATCCTTGAGTATTTGGGCGAGCCAGGTGAGTGAAAAAGCCATCTTATTCCCCTTCCGCGCGTCGGCCGCGCCGATCATGCCTCGCGGCTATTCCTGGACACCGCCGGTCGCGGCGGGCAGGTCCTCGTCGCCGGTGATCTCATGCTCGTCGAGTTCGACATGGTGTCCGCACAGATCGTCGCAGCCCTCGTCATGATCCTCGACGTCACTCGCCTGGTTGTTGTCGTCTGCCATGAGTCGCTCCCCTAATATTTGACGAGAGACTGACTCTAATTGGAGGATTCCTCAAGTCTCCTTTGCTGGTCCAGTATCGGGCGATCGTGGGAACTCTTTATTGCGGCGGTGGCGCGGCCGCCTCCTTGGCGCGGACCGCTTGACCATCCGGCCGTCCCGGTCCTACGCGCGGGCCATGACCGACAGCATCTCCGACCGTCTGGCGGAGCTCGGCATCCAGCTGCCCGAGCCCGCCGCGCCCGTCGCCTCCTACGTGCCCGCGGTCGAGGCCGGCGGCTTCCTATATATTTCCGGGCAGTTGCCGTTCCGCGCCGACGGCTCGCTGATCACCGGGCTGCTCGGCGAGGATTATGACGTCGCCCATGGCAAGGAGGCGGCGGAGCGCTGCGGCATGATGCTGCTCGCACAGATGAAGAAGGCGCTTGGCACGCTCGACCGGGTCGAGCGGATCGTCAAACTGGGCGCCTTCATCGCCTCGGACCCGCATTTCACCGAGCAGCCGCAGGTCGCCAACGGCGCTTCGGAGCTGATGGAGCGCGTTTTCGGGGAGGCGGGCCGCCACGCCAGGAGCGCGGTCGGCGTGCCCGTGCTGCCGTTGGGCGCCGCCGTGGAGATCGACGCGATTGTCGCCGTCAAGGGAAGCTGAGCTTCGCGCTTTGATCGCGAGGCCGTTCGCGCATCGCGGCCTGCATGGCGCGGCGGTGCCCGAGAATAGCCGCGCCGCCTTCGAAGCGGCGATCGCGGCGCGTCACGGCATCGAGCTCGACGTCCAGATCAGCGGCGACCGCCAGGCGATGGTCTTCCACGACGAGGAGCTCGGCCGGCTCGCCGAGGATGAGGGCTATGTGCGCGGGCGCTCGGCCGCGGAGCTGGGGCGGATCCGGCTGCGCGATTGCGACGAGACCATCCCGACGCTGCCGCAGATATTGGCGCTGATCTCGGGGCGGGCGCCGCTGCTGATCGAGGTGAAGGCGCCGGGCCGGGAGGTCGGCCCGCTCGCCTTGGCGGTCGCCGACGCTTTGGGCGGCTATGCCGGGCCGGTGGCGGTGATGTCGTTCAACCCCGAGGTCGGCCACTGGTTCGCGCGCCACGAGCCAAAATGGCTGCGCGGACTGGTGGCCACCGAAAGAGGGAGGAAATGGCGCGGCGGCGTGGCGCGGCGGCTGGCCTTGTGGCGAAGCAAGGCCGATTTCCTCGCCTACGACATTCGCGATCTGCCCTCGCGCTTCGCCGAGGCGCGGCGGCGCGAGGGCCTCTCCGTGCTGACCTGGACGGTGCGCTCGCTCCAGGACCGGACCAAGGCCGCCCAGCATGCCGACCAGATCATCTATGAGGACCCGGCCCGGTGAGCGGCGAGCCGGTCGTCGCGCGGATCGGCGGCGGTGTCTGTGATTTCCGGCCCGCCGATTGGGATGCCTGCGCAGGCGCGGCCGATCCGTTCCTCACTCACGCCTTCCTCTCCACGCTCGAGGAGTCCGGCAGCGCGAGGGCCGAGACGGGCTGGCGGCCTCTGCCGGTGGCGATCGACGGGCCGGACGGGCGGCCGGCGGCGGTGATGCCGGCCTATCTGAAGAGCCATAGCTTGGGCGAATATGTGTTCGATCATGGCTGGGCGGACGCTTATGAGCGGGCCGGCGGGGCTTATTATCCAAAGCTCCAGATCGCGGTGCCGTTTACGCCGGTGCCGGGCCGGCGCCTGCTGGCGCGCGATGCCTCGCTGGCTCCGGCCTTGATCGCGGCGGCGGAGCGGGTGGTCGAGGCCAACGCCCTTTCCTCGGCGCACGCGACCTTCATCCTTCCCGCCGAGGCGCAATTGTTCAGCCAGGCCGGCTGGCTGATCCGCGCCGACAGCCAGTTCCACTGGCTGAACCGGGGCTATGGGAGCTTCGAGGATTTCCTCGCCACCTTGTCGTCGCGCAAGCGCAAGACGATCCGCAGGGAGCGCGCGGCCGCGGCGGAGGGGCTGGAGATCGTCCACCTCACCGGCGCAGCGATCGGGGAGGCGCATTGGGACGCCTTCTGGGCCTTCTACCAGGATACGGGCGCGCGCAAATGGGGCCATCCCTACCTCACCCGCGCCTTCTTCTCGCTGCTCGGGGAGCGGATGGCTGAGCGGCTGCTGCTGATCCTCGCCCTGCGCGAGGGCCGGCCGATCGCCGGCGCGCTCAACCTGATCGGCGCCGAGGCGCTTTACGGCCGCTATTGGGGGGCGCTCGAGGAGGTGCCCTTCCTCCATTTCGAGCTCTGCTATTACCAGGCGATCGACGCCGCGATCGCCCGCGGCCTGCAGCGCGCGGAGGCGGGGGCGCAAGGCGCGCACAAGCTGGCGCGCGGCTACCGGCCGGTGCCGACCCTTTCGGCGCACTATATCGCCGATCCGGGCTTCCGGCGGGCGGTGGCGGATTATCTGGAGCGGGAGCGGGGCGCGGTCGCGCACGAGATCGGCGCGCTGGCCGGGATGACGCCGTTCAAGAAGAAAGGTTAGCCGCAACCGTTCCCCGGCGCGGAAGAAGGACTGGGTCCCGGCCTTCGCCGGGAAAGGGGAATCAGGCAGCCCGGCGGTCGGCGATGTCGGCGAGCCAGGCGCGGGCCTGGCGCTGGGCCTCGGCGATCTCGCGCGCGGTCATGTCCTCGGCGATGTCGGCGCGGCATTCCTGGGCGAGCATGCTGCCATTGAGGGCCGCGAGGTTGAACCATTTATGGGCCTCGACGAAATCGACCTCGACCCCGCCGGTGCCGGTCGAATAGGCGACGCCGAGTTCGTAAAGCGCCTTGATGTCGCCCATCGCCGCGTCGGCCATCCGGCTCTCGATCAGGAACATGCCGGCTTTGAGACTGTGACCCATTTTTCTTGCCCTCGCATTCGTATCGAGGCCGTTCTGGGGCGCGATCTCCCAACAAATGGTTAACGCTCCGGTTAGGATATTTGGGAGAAGCCGCTGCTGTCGACAATTGGGCCGTCATTCCAGCGAAAGCTGGAATCCCACTTCTTTCAGCGGCAGCCGAAGGGAAGGGAGATTCCAGCTTTCGCTGGAATGACGGGCCTATCTCGGCTCCACCGGCAGATTGTCGATCAGGCGGGTGCGGCCCATGAAGGCGGCTGCAAGGAGGCGGGCGGGGCGGTCGAGCGTTGCCACCGGCGCGAGCGTTTCGGCATCGCGCAACTCGACATAGTCGACCGGATCGAAGCCCGCGCCCTCGAGCCGCGCGCGCGCCTTGTCGAGCGCCTCGGCGACGGGGGCGCCGTCGGCGATCGCCTGCGCCGCCTCGCCGAGCGCGCGCGGCAAAGCGCGCGCAGCCGTCCGTTCCTCCTCGGAAAGGTAGGCGTTGCGCGAGGAGAGAGCGAGGCCGTCGGCGTCGCGCTGGGTCGGCACGCCGACGATCTCGACGGGGAGCGAAAGGTCGCGGACCATCCGGCGGATGACGGCGAGCTGCTGATAATCCTTCTCGCCGAAGATCGCGACGTCGGGCGCGACCTGATCGAACAGGCGCGCGACCACGGTGGCGACGCCGTCGAAATGGCCGGGCCGGGCGGCGCCGTCCAGGCCCTCCCCCACGCCCACCACATGGATCGTCGCGGCGGGCCCGTCCGGATACATGGTGGCGACGTCGGGCGCCCACAGGATCGCGCAGCCTTCCGCCTCGAGCATCGCCGCGTCGCTCGCCTCGCGGCGGGGATAGGTGGCGAGATCCTCATCTGGTCCGAACTGGGTCGGATTGACGAAGATCGAGGCGACGACATGGACGGCCCGGCGCCGCGCCTCGGCGACCAGGGCCATGTGGCCGGCATGGAGCGCGCCCATCGTTGGGACGAAAGCGATGGTGCCGCCGCCTGCCCCGGACCCCGATCCGGGGTCCGCGCGAAGGCTGGCGATCTCGCGCTTCAGCGCCTCGGTGTCACGGATGATTTGCACCGCCCTTTGGGCTCCGATAGAGGATGCGGGGAGGCGGGTCCCCTAGCGGCTCGCGCGCACCAAAATCAAGTCGCCCGAGGTCCCGCGTAGTGCCGCATTTCATCACCTTCGCCAACGAGAAGGGCGGCACCGGCAAATCCACCACCGCGGTCCACAGCGCCGTCGCCTTGGCCGCGCAGGGGCGCAAGGTGGCCGCGCTCGACCTCGACAGCCGCCAGCGCACCCTTGGCCGCTATCTCGACAATCGCGCCGCTTCCGCGCGCCGGCTCGGCCTCGATCTGGCGATGCCCGCTTACTCGACCTTCGATCCCGGACGGGGCGAGAGCCTCGAAGCGGCGATCGAGCGGATCGCGGACGGCGCCGAATTCGTGATCATCGACACGCCCGGCCGCGACGATCCTTATGCCCGCGCCGCGATCGTCCGCGCCGACACCCTCGTCACCCCGATCAACGACAGCTTCGTCGACCTCGATTTGATCGGCGAGGTCGACGCCGAGACCTATCGTGTGCGCAAGCCCAGCTTCTATGCAGAACTGGTCTGGGACAGCCGCACCCAGCGCGCCAAGGCGCACGGCGCCAGCGTCGACTGGGTGGTGCTGAGGAACCGAATGCAGCATATCGAGGCGCGCAACATGCGCCGCGTCGGCGAGGCGCTGAACGAGTTGTCGCGCCGGGTCGGCTTCCGCATCATCCCGGGGCTTGGCGAGCGAGTCATCTATCGCGAGCTCTTCCCCAAGGGGCTGACTCTCCTGGACCTCCACCAGATCGGCGATCTCGGCCTCAGCCACATCGCGGCGCGCCAGGAATTGCGCGAGATGATCGCCGGCTTCGCCCTCCCCGAACCCGGCGCCGAGCCGGGCGCCCGGCCCTTCCCGCGCCAGACCGCGATGGCGGGCTGATGGGCCTTTTGCTCAAGCTGCTGATCGGGCTGGTCCTGGCGGCCCTGGTCTACGCCTGGCTGCGGCGGAGCTTCGCCGCGCCGGCGATGCGGACGAGCGAGGCGCGGACCCTGCTCGGCGTCGGCGAGGGCGCGAGCATCGACGACATCCGCGCCGCCCACCGGCGGCTGATCGCCAAGGTCCATCCCGACGCCGGCGGCTCGGCGGGCCTCGCGACCCGGGTCAATGCGGCGCGCGACGCGCTGATCGCCGAGCTCAAGCGCAATCGCTGAAGGAGGCCAGGTGAGCCACCGATTCCACCCCACCGCCCTGCGCGAATATGACATTCGCGGCGTGATCGGAAAGACGCTGGGGCCGGCCGACGCTTATGCGGTCGGGCGCTGCTTCGCCACCCTGGTCCGGCGCAGCGGCGGCGCCCGGGTGGCGGTCGGCCGCGACGGCCGCGAAAGCTCGCCCGACCTGGAGGCGGAGCTGGTGCGCGGCCTCAATGAGAGCGGCGTCGATGCCGTCCGCGTCGGCCTGGGGCCTACGCCGATGCTTTATTATGCCGAGGCCGAGCTTGGCGTCGACGGCGGCATCATGATCACCGGCAGCCACAATCCGGCCGATTATAACGGCTTCAAGATGGCATTGGGCCACCGCGCCTTCTTCGGCGCGGACATCCAGGCGCTCGGGCGGATGGCGGCGGCGGGCGATTGGGAATCGGGGGCCGGAGCGGTCGCCGACGAGGAGGTGCTGGAACGCTACGTCGCGCGGCTGATGAAGAATTTCGACGGCGCCGCCTTCCGCATCGGCTGGGACGCGGGCAACGGCGCCGCCGGCCCGGCGCTGGAGAAGCTGGTCGAGACCCTGCCCCGCGAGCATCACCTGCTCTACACCGACGTCGACAGCCGCTTCCCCAACCATCATCCCGACCCCACCGAGGAGGCCAATCTCGCCGACCTCAAGGCCCTGGTCGCCAAAGAGGGCCTCGATTTCGGAATCGCCTTCGACGGCGACGGCGACCGGATCGGCGCGGTCGACGGGGAGGGCAGGGTGGTCTGGGGCGACCAGTTGCTCGCCATCCTCGCCGAGCCGGTGCTCCGCGACATGCCCGGCGCGACCATCATCGCCGACGTCAAGGCGAGCCAGACGCTCTACGACCGAATCGCCGAACTGGGCGGCGTGCCCCTGATGTGGAAGACCGGCCACAGCCTGATCAAGTCGAAGATGAAGGAGACGGGGTCGCCGCTCGCCGGGGAGATGAGCGGCCATGTCTTCTTCGCGCACGATTATTACGGGTTCGATGATGCGCTCTACGCGGCCGTCCGCCTGATCCGAGCGGTGAGCCAGCTCGGCGGCTCGCTCACCGCCCTGCGCTCGGCGATGCCGGCGGTGGTCAACACGCCGGAATTGCGCTTCCAGGTCGACGAGGCGCGCAAGTTCGCGGCGGTCGAGGAGGTGCTCGACCGGCTCGCCGCCGCGGGCGCCGAGGTCAACCGCACCGACGGCGCCCGCGTCAGCACGGCCGACGGCTGGTGGCTGCTCAGGGCCTCCAACACCCAGGACGTGCTCGTCGCCCGGGCCGAAGCCGCAACCCAGGCCGGCCTCGACCGCCTCGTCGCGCAAATCGACGAGCAGCTCGCTTTGTCGGGCATCGCGCGCGGCCCGCAGGCGGGGCATTGATGCCGAAATTCCAGCTCGAGCCCTTGCTCTTCTGCCTGGTCTGGGCGCTGCTCGCGATTGCGGGCACCGTGCTTGGCGGGATGTGGGTGGGCGCGGCCTTGTCGTTCGGGCTGCTGCTCATCCTGATGCCGCTCTCGGCGATCGTCCTCACCCGCTATGAGGATGCAGCGCTCGAACGCCAGGTCCGCTGGGGCATGTTGGTCATTGCCGGGCTCGGCTTGGCGGTCTGGCTCAACGCTTAGGGGGCGTGGCGGCCTCGTTCCCCGGCGAAGGCCGGGGCCCAGCGGCACCGGCTGAACGACTGGGCCCCGGCCTTCGCCGGGTCACCGAAGAATCTAAAGTCCCAGCCTCTCCTCCAGAAAGCCGTGGATCTTCTCCGCGCGGGCGTCCCAGGTGAGGTCGGCGGAGCGGGCATAGGCCTGGGCGCCGAGCCGGACGGCGAGCGCAGGGTCGCGAAGCCGGTCGAGCGCGGCCGCGGCGGTGGCGGGGTCGCCGGGCGGTACGAGCAAGGCATTGTCGCCGTCGATGAGCAATTCCGCCGTGTCGGGCGCCACGGGTGCGAGGATCGGCCGGCCGGCGGCGAGATAGGCGAAGAGCTTCAGCGGAAGCACGCAATTGCGGAAATGCTCGAGCGGCGCGCGCGAGGGCGGGATGAGCAGGACGTCGGCGGCGTGGAGCCAGGCGGGCAGCTCGGCGGGCGCCTGCCAGGGCACGACCCGCAGATTGGCCCGCGCCGCGGCTTCGGCCTCGATTGCGCCCTCTCCTTCGGATCCGACCAGCAGGAACAGCGTGTCGGGCCGCAAGTCCGCCAGCGCCAGGATCAGGTCGAGCCCCTTCTGCGCGTTGATCCGCCCCGCATAGAGGGCGATGAACCGGTCCGGCGGCAGGCCCAGCGCGGCGCGCGCTTCGGCCTTGTCTCCCGGCGGCCCCATGCGCCGCGGCTCGGCGCCGTTATGCGCGACCAGGATCTTCTCCGGCGCGACGCCGGCGCGGGCGTAGGAGGCGGCGGCGAAGGCGGAGTGGAGGATCAGGCCCAGGCATTTGGGGTCCCGCGCCGTCCGCCGCACCAGCGGGCGGATCGCCGGCAGGTCGTCGGGCCAGGGCCGGTAATGATCGGTCGCGAAGGGAATGGGCGATCGTCCGCCCAGGGCGAGCATCGCCGGGATGCGCGAATAGAGGAGATCAGCGCCGGCTAGCGCCGGATCGCCGAACACCTGCCTGAGCCGGAACAGGGTCCGTACCAGCGCCTCGCCGGCCCAGCGGCTCGGCCGCTGGATCAGGCCGAAATCGCCCTCGACTTCGAAATAGGCGCGAAGGTCCGCCGGGGTCAGCGCCGGGTCGCGGCTCCCGCGCGGCATCAGCAGCGTGACCTCGACGCCGCGCCGGGCAAGCGCCGCCGCCGTGTTCACCGATTGCTCGCGGCACGCCTTGCGGTCGGGCCGCGACCACATCAGGGGGTAGATCAGGCGCATCGTCCGGAATGTAGCACGCGCGCGCCTTCCGTCCGCGCGCTTTTCCACCTAAAAGCGCGCCATGGCGCAACTCACTTTCTGGGAAAGGCTGAAGGCCTTCTTCTTCCGGAGCACACCGGCGGAACCGCGCCCGGAGGCGCTGCCGCCCGCGACGGCGGCGGCCGCCGCCGACGACCTGTCGTGCGACGAGCGCCTGCCCGATTCGTCGCTCGCCAAGGTCAAGGAGATTCGCCGCATGCTCGGCGAGCTCGATCAGCGCGCGAAGGAAAGGTCCCTGTTCGACGAGACGCTGGAGCTGCAGCGGTTGCGCTCGCAGCATCTGCCTTCGCTGCTGCGCAGCTACGCCGACATCCCGCCCGAGCATCGCGCCGAAATCTTCCGCGAGCACGGCCGCTCGGCGAGCTTCCTGCTGAACGAGCGGCTCGACAAGATCGTCGATCGGCTGGAGGAGATGTCGCGCCAGCTCGCGCGCGGCAATCTCGACGCTTTCTCCGAGAATATCCGCTTCGTCGACACCAAGTACGGGGCCTCGTCGCCCTTCGACTAGCCCCCTCTCCCCAGCGGGGATGAAACAGTCCCCCAGACTGTTTCATGGTTGGGGTGAGGGGGTTCGGCCGCCCGAATATCAAACTCGGACGCAGAACACCCCCTCCCTACCATTGCGGCCGCAGGTTCGTCCCCCGGACGAACCAAAGAGCGGCCGCAATCCCTCCAGGGGGAGGGATTTCAGGGGGTCAGGAAACTGCTCCGCTCACCCGCGCCGCGCCGGTGATGCCGAAGATTTGCGCGCGGCGGATCGTCATATGGGCCCAGTCGCGGTGGGTTTCGGGCTCGCACATCGCGCCCCGGCTGGCGAATACGCCGCGCGGCTCATCGGTGACCATCGCCCGGGCCTCGGCGAGCGCGTCCGCATCGACCTTGTAAGCCGCCTGGATGACGTCGATCTGCGAGGGATGGATGGCGGTCTTGGTGAAAAGGCCGTGATCGAGATCGCGCTCGACCTCCTCGCGCAGCAGATCGGCATTGGCGAAATGCTCGAACACGGGCGCCGAGAGCGCGAAGCCGAAAGGGGCGAAGGCGGCGACGAAGCCGGCGATCATCGCGCCCAGGGGCCCGTCATAAGCGGTGCGCAGCGCCGAGCGGCGGGCGCCGATCGCCTTCAGAAGATCGTTGCCGCCGATCCGGATCGCGAGGATGCGCGGCTGCACCGCGAGCAATTGGTCGCGCAGGCTGCGAAGCTCCGGCCCGTCGAGCAGCCGCGGCGTCTCCAGCGTCGGCATCAGCAAATGCCGGTCGTCGGCGAGCGAATGCAGCCAGGCCGGGAAATTGTCGGGCGTCGCCTTGGGGATGACGAAGCCGGCCAGGGCCTCGACCCCCTCGAAGCTCAGGATATGGGCGAGCATCGCCGCGTCGCGCGGACGCACGAAGAGCGCCGGTCGGCCCCGCCCTCGCTCCGCCAGCGCCGCATCGCGCAGCAACCTGGCGAGGTTGGTGAGCGCGAGCGGCACCTCCTGGTGGTGGATCGAATCCTCCAGGCACAAGACCGCCGAGCGCAGGCTCGGATGGCGGCCGCCCAGGATGCCGGCGAGGCCGGGCCGGCTGGCGGGGATGTAGAGCGTCGCGCCGAGCTCGATGGCGTCCATTAGACGATTTCCTTTTCTTGGCTGCCAAGCGTGCGGATGATGGTGACCGCCCGGTAGCGGCTGTCCCCGGGCAGCCGCCCGACCTCGAGCCCGCAGTCGCCGGCGAGGAGGAGGAGATGGCGGACGTCCGGATCGCCCTCGTCGCGGACCAGCAGCCGGTCGGGCAGCCGGCGCAGCAAGGCGCGCGTCGCCTCCGCGATGCCGGGCTTGATGCGGTTGCGGTCGGCGACATCGTGCTCGCGCATCAGCCTTGCCATCAGATCCTCGCAGGCGGCCGCCGCCGCGCGGCGCTCGGAGTCGTCGCGGACGAGCGGGCCCGGCCGCTCCGCCGCCGCCAGCGCGTCGATGGCGTCGACGAAGGCGCGCGAGAGATCGTGCGGCGCAAGGTGGCGATGGTGCACGCAGGCGTGGAAATCGCCCGGGCCGACCAAATCCTCGTTCAGGATCGAGCGGCTGACGAGGCCGGAGACGATCGCGTTCAGGATGCCCGACGGAATGAGATAATCCTCCGACGTGGCGGCGAGGTCGGCCTGGCCGGCGGGATCGGCGACGACTGCGAGAAACGGAGCGAAGCCGGCGGCGCCATCGGCGAGGCTCGCCCGCAACTCGCCGGCGATGGCGCCCTTGCCGGTCCAGCCGTCGATGAAGACGACATCGCGCGGGTCGTGGCGCGCGGAGATGTGGCGCAGCGCCTCGCGGTCGATGCCGCGGTCGCGGATGATGCTGAGCGAATAATGGCAGGCGGTGACGTCAAGCCGCCGCAGCGCCCGGCGCAGCAGCACGCCGATCGGCGTGCCCGCGCGGGCCAGCGAGGCCAGGACGACTTCGGACCGCCCTTCGGCCCGCGCGGCGAGCGCCCCGGCGAGGTCGGCAATGTCGCGGGCGAGGCGGGCGCCGTTGCGCGCCAGCGCGTCGCGGTAGAGCGCGAGGTAGGCCTCGCCGGGGACCTTTTCGTGCGGGACCATCTCCGAATAATGGCGCGCTCCGCTCTGGATCAGCCGCTCCTTGGCCGCGACCTCAGTCGGAGCGAGCGCGACCGGCTTCATCAGGAAGACGACGTCGTCCGGATCGTAGCTGCCCGAAAAGGGGGCGAAAGCGGGTTCGAGGGCGGCGATCATGGTCAAGCCACCGTCTCGAGCGTCGCCTGACTCAACTGCGAGCCGGCCGGCATCATCGCATAGTCGCACAAGGCCATGAACGGCGCGTCGGAGAGGCTGTCGCCGATGCCGATCACCGGCGCGTCGGGATGACGCGCCCTCAAGCGCGGCAGCAGCGCGCGCACCGCATGCGCCTTGCCGAGGAAGGGCGGCATCAAGGCGGCATTGTTGCCGTTGCGGTGGATCGTCCAGCCGGCCGGCACCATCGGCGTCACCCGCTCCAGCACCGGATCGAGCAGGGTTTCGTCGCCGTCGGGGTCCTTGAGCAGCAGATAGAGATCGGTCCCGCTTTCGGCCAGGACCCGCGCATTCACCCTGCTCCCCTGCGCCGCCCGCGCCAGGGTGGCGAGCATCGCCTTGTGCGGCGCCGCGCGCTCGGCGATCTCGGCGGCCCAGCCGGGATCGATCTCACCGCCTTCGTTCAGGATGACGCCGCCATGGGCGCAGACCGCCGCTTTATAGTCGATTCGCACCCGGCTGAGCGCGTCGTGGCTGCGCCCCGTGACGGGCACGACCAAAGCCGCCTCGCCGAGCCAGGCGAGGAACGCGGCCTGGCGCGGGGTGGCGAAGCCGAGCGGCGCGCCGTCGCGGCCGAAGCCGAGCGGGCGCAGCGCGTCGGCCGGAATCTCCGGCGGGCATTTGCGCCGGGTCTGGAACAAGGTGTCGTCGAGGTCGACCAGGACTATCGCGCGCAAGGCCGGCCCCCTTCGAAGTGAAGCGCGGCCGCGCCGAGCGCCGCGATCAGCTCCGGATCGACGCTTCCGGGCGGGGTCTCGTGGCAGACGATCGTGCGCCGCCCGTCGCCCCCAGCAGCATTGTAGAGGTAATTGGGGACGCCCGCCCCGTAATTGTCGCGGAAGCAAAGCGCGCTCGCGATCGGTACGCCTATCTTGACGGGGCTGCGCGAGGCCGCCTGGACGACGACGTCATGGCCCTCCTGCTCGAGCCGCTCGGCGAGGAGGAAGGGCGGGTAGGTGAATTCGCCGGTGCCGACGATGCGCAGCGGAGTGCCTGGCGCGAGCGGGGGCGGATCGGGCTGGGCGAACGGCCCGGCCGCGCCGAGCCGGCCGAAATCGGGCGCCGGCATCGTCCCGAAGGCGTGGGCGGCGGGGGGCGCGGGCTCGCTCTCGGCAGGGGCGGGCCCCGCCTGCCAGCGCAGCGACCCGGCGAGCAGGCTGACGCTCCGCGCGGGCCTCGGCAGCCGGGAGAGCCAGCCGGTCCCGCCGGACCAGTCGGTGAGCGAGGCCAGCGCGATCCGCTCGACACCGGGGAGGACGGCGACCAGGGCCGCCGACAAATTGGCGAGCGTGGTGCCGGTCGAAACCTCGTCGTCGACCAGCACCAGCGAGCGCACCGCGCCGAGATCGACGCCGCGCGGCCGGTAGATGAGATGACTGGCGGCATGGCTGTGCGGCTCGTCGAAGCGTCCGAGCAAGGGATGATCGCCCGCCTGGCGCGTCGAATGGACGAACGCGGCTTCGCGCCCGAGCCGGACCAGTTCCTCGTGCACGCTCTGCCCCAGGCAGACCGCGGTCTCGGCGAGGCCGACGACCAGCATCGGCCCCGGAGGGTCCGCCGGGACCAGCGCGGCGAGGTCGCGCGCGGCGGCGCGCATGACGGAGGGGCGCGCGGGCAAATGCCGGCCGAGCACTTTGGAGACGATCAGGAATGAGCGCCGCGCGCTGCGCCGCACCGCGAAGGCGCAGAGTTCGTCAAGCGGCCTCAGGCTGCGCGCGATGTCGAGATGCAGCGTGCCGCCCGGCAAGGGGATGGCGACGGGGCCCGTATAAGGCGGCGTGAGTGGGGCGCTGCTCATCTCAGCCGCGCGCTGTAGCGTGAGGGAGGCGCCGAGTCGCTAGAATCATTGTTCCCCGGCGAAGGCCGGGCCCCAGCGGCACGGCGGCAAGACTGGACCCCGGCCTTCGCCGGGGAACAGGGGCGATCGCATCACCCGCTCAGGCTTCGCACTTGATCCGGTAGATATAGGTCCGCGCCTCGCGGACGATGTCGGCGCGGCCGCGCGCGGCCCCCGCACCGCCGAGCTGGGGCTCGATGCCGACCGTGCCGAGGAAGGCGCGGACCAGAGCGCCCTTGACTCCGAAATTGATATTCTCGGCATTGCTGCCGCCCTCGCGGATGCGGTCGACGTTCAAGGAGGCGTGGACGATGCCGACGACGAGGCCGGATTGGTCGAGTATGGGCCCGCCGCTATTGCCGCTGGCGATCGGGGCGCTGAACTGGACGACGCCGGTGTCGTTGCCGATCCCGCACAAGGCCGAGATGTTGCCCGCCGTCGCCTGCGGTCCCGAGCCGAGCAGGCCCTGCAGCGGGAAGCCCAGCACCATGATGTCCTCGCCCAGATGCACTTCGGCGGGATCGCGGAAGCGGGCGGCGGCGGCGAGCGTGCGGTCGACGCGGAGCATTGCGATGTCGTTGCGCGGATCTGAGAAGACGATCTCGGCCGGCGCGCTCATCTTGTCGTTGGCGATCTCGACCGTCCGCGCGCCGTCGATGACGTGGAAATTGGTCAGCACATGGCTGGGATCCACCGCGAAGCCGCTCCCGGAAAAGGAGCTGCCGGGCGGCGGCCGCCGGTCGTCGCCATGATGTTCCGGGCCCGGACGGTCCTGGCGAGCGGGGACTGGGACGGGGAGGTCGAGGCCGAGCGCGGTGTTGAGCGCGGCCATGCCGCCGGTGAAGCCCTGGCCGCTCGCGCAGAGCCGCCATTCCGTCCCGCGCCGGTAGATCTCGACCATGACCAGGGCCGCCTCGCCGCGGCCGGCGCAATCGATGCGGAAGCGGCTTTGCCCGAGATCGACTCCGATCAGCCCGAAATCGCGGAAGGTGAGGCCCGAGCCGACGCCGCTCCTGATGTGGAGGACGAGCAAAAGCCGCTCGACCTCGGCCGGCAGCCCGGCGAGCTCGATGGTGAGCGCCCCGTCGGTGCCGTAGCCCGTCCCCGGCCTGAGCTCGCGGGCGCCGATGTCGAGCGGCGCGAAGGCCTGCGAGACCCGCCGCGCCGCATCGAGCGCGACGAGGGTGGCGCCGAGCTCGCGCGCAAGGCTGTCGAGCCTGGGGCCCTCGAGACGCAGGCTGAGCGACCCGCCTTCGATCGGGACGCGCTGGCCGGGGACGAGCTCAGCCATGGCCCCGGCCGCCGCGCCGCGTGCTCAGACGCTGACGCCGAACGAGCGCGCCAGCGGGCCGAGGCCGCCGCCGAAGCCCTGGCCGATCGCCTTGAACTTCCATTCGCCGCCATGGCGATAGAGCTCGCCGAAGATCATCGCAGTCTCCGTCGAGGCGTCTTCGCTGAGGTCGTAGCGCGCCACCTCCTTGCCGCCGTCGCCGTTGACGACGCGGATGAAGGCGTTCTGCACCATTCCGAAATTCTGCCGCCTTTGATCGGCCTCGTAGATGGTCGCGGCGAAGCTGATCCTGGCGACGTTGGCGGGCAGTTTGTCGAGGGTGACGAGGATGACCTCGTCGTCACCCTCGCCCTCGCCGGTCAGATTGTCGCCCTGGTGGACGACCGCCCCGTCTCCGCCCGTCAGGTTGTTGAAGAAGACGAAATCGCCGTTCTTGCGCACCTTGCCGTCCTCGCCGAGCACGAACACGGATGCGTCGAGGTCGAAGGCGGAGCCGTCGGTGACGCGCATGTCCCAGCCGAGCCCGATGCGCATCGTGCGCATGCCGGGCGCTTCCTTGCTGAGGCTGACATTGCCGCCCTTGCTGAGTGAAACCGTCACAAGTCCGCTCCCGTCTGTCTAGCGTTGATCCGGCACGGTTGCACACTCCGTTCGCCCTGAGCCTGTCGAAGGGCTGTCCTTTCTTCCCCAAGGAAGAAGGAGAGGGCTTCGACAACCCCGGATCCAGTCCGGGGCCGAACGGGTGAGTGGTTCAACATAGCGAATCGGCCCTAGCTGGCGTTGACGCCGTAATTGCGCGCGAGCGGGGCGAGGCCGCCCTCGAAGCCCTGGCCGACCGCGCGGAACTTCCATTCGGCGCCGTGGCGGTAGACCTCGCCGAAGACGAGCGCCGTCTCGGTCGAATAATCCTCGCTGAGGTCGTAACGGGCAATCTCCTTATTGTCCGAATCGTTGACGACGCGGATGAAGGCGTTCTGCACCATGCCGAAATTCTGCTTGCGATTGTCGGCCTCGTGGATGGTGACGGCGATCGCGACCTTCTGAATCTCGGCGGGCACGCGGGAGAGGTCGACCTTGATCGCCTCGTCGTCGCCGTCGCCCTCGCCGGTCAGATTGTCGCCGGTATGCTCGACCGAGCCATCGGAGGATTTGAGCTGGTTGTAGAAGATGAAATCCAAATCCGAGCGCACCTTGCCGCTTTCGCCCAGCAGGAAGGCGCTGGCATCGAGGTCGAAATCGGCGCCGTCGGTGGCGCGCGTGTCCCAGCCCAGGCCGATCAGGATCTTGGTGAGCCCCGGCGCTTCCTTCGACAGGCTGACATTGCCGCCTTTTGCGATACTGATCGACATCTTCTTCTCCTGCTTGGGTGCTTAATCGTTCATCCGCTCGCCGGTGGCGAGAACCGGATCGGCGTCCTTGTTCAGATCGACATCCTCGCGGTCCTCCGGGTGCAGCCGGTTGTGGCGGACCGACCACCACAAGGCGACGCCGATCAGCACCGCGCCGATCAGGCCGGTGACCGTCTCGGGGATGTGCCAGGCCGCATTGGCCGACGCCAGCATGATCGCGGCGAGCGCGAGGATCGCCCAGAAGGCGCCATGCTCGAGATAGCGATATTGGGCGAGCGTGCCCTTATCGACGAGCATCACCGTCATCGAGCGGACGAACATCGCGCCGATGCCGAGGCCCAAGGCGATGATGAAGAGGTTGTTGGAGAGCGCGAAGGCGCCGATCACTCCGTCGAAGGAGAAGGAGGCGTCGAGCACTTCCAGATAGAGGAAGGAGGCGAGGCCCGAGCGCACGACCATGCCCGTCGCCGCATCCTCCTCGCCGCCGAGCAGCCCGCCCAGGGCGTCGACCGCGATATAGGTCAAAAGGCCGAATATGCCCGAGACGAGATAGGTCATGGCATCGTGCGCGGGCAGCTGCGTCGAGACGCCGTAGAGGATCAGAAGGACGATGCCGATCTCGATCGCCGAGACGTCGGAGAGCTTGGTGAGCTGCCGCTCGACCACGGCGATCCAGTGGATTTCCTTGTCCGAATCGAAGAAGAATTTGAGGCCGACCATGGCGAGGAAGGCGCCGCCGAAGCCGGCGATGCTGACATGGGCGCCCTCGATGATGTGCTGGTAGGTTTCGGGCTCGGTCGCGGCGAGGCGGACCGCCTCGATCGGATTGACCATCGCCGCGATGGCGACGATCGCCAGCGGGAAGATGATCCGCATGCCGAACACCGCGATGGCGATGCCCCAGGTCAGGAAGCGCCGCCGCCATTTCGCGTCCATGTGGCGCAGCACGGTGGCGTTGACCACCGCATTGTCGAACGACAGCGAGACTTCGAGCACGCCCAGGACGAGGACGATCCAGACGATCCCGAGCGTGCCCTGCACGGTTCCGGTCATCTCCCAGCCCAGCCAGGCGCCGAGCCCGAGGCAGATCGCCGTGAACAGCAAAGAGCCCGTATAATATTTGCGGATCACCCGATTTTCCTCTCTTGACGCTCTCGTTCAGTCCTTGCTGCCCGCGACCCAGCGCATGCCCCAATTATGGGCCCGGTCCAATTCGCTCTGGTCGCGATAATATTCGACGATCCGCGTCGCTTTCAATTTGCCGCCCTCATTTTCCAGCATGACCACGCCGCACAGCCGCTGGTTGTTGCGTCCCTCGGTCATGCGGACCTCGATCGGCGGCTGATCGGGCATGGTGACGGTGACGACGCCATCGGTCGCCTGCCAATTGGGGACGCCGTCATAGATGTTGGCGAAGATGGCGACGCGCTTGATCCACTGCCATTCGGCGCCGTTGATCCGCATCGTCTCGCCCTTGCTGACGTCGCCGGTGCGATCGTCGCCGTCGAGCTGGATGAAGGGCGGGCCATGGAAGTCGCCGAACTGGCGACCGAGCGCCTGCACGACGCCCTTCTGGCCGTCGCTCATTTCGACGAGGCAGCCAAGGTCGAGGTCGATCGCGGTGCCGCCGCCGAAGAAGCTCTTCTTGCCGCGCGTCCAGTTGAGGTTGACGACGATCTCGCCGAAGCTCGACCCCCTCTTCTCGAGGCTGATCGCCTGGCCCTTTTTCTCCAGGCTGACCTTGGAGAGGCTGATCGGCGCGGCGGCCGCGGCGGGCGCCGCCGCCGCTGGCGGGGCGGCCGGAGGCGGAGGCGGAGGCGGTGGAGGCGCGGCCGCGGGCGGCGGCGGTGGCGGAGGCGGCGGCGCGGGAGCGGGATCGTCGGCGACGTCGATGCCGAACGAACGCGCGAGCGGGCCCAGGCCGCCGTTGAAACCCTGGCCGACGGCGCGGAACTTCCATTCATTGTTGCGCCTGTAGAGCTCGCCGAAGGTCATCGCCGCCTCGCTCGCGCCCTGCAGATCGGGCCGGTAGGAGGCGAGCATGGTGCCGGCCGCATCCTTCACCTCGATGCTTGCGCTGGACAGCGCGGCGAGCGTCTTTCCCTTGTCGGGGGTCACGCAGAAGACGATCTTCGCCACGTCCGCCGGCAGCTTGCCCAGCGCCACCTCGAACGTGCCCCCGGCCCCCGTCTGCGGCGAGAATCTGACCGCGTCGCCGCCGCCCAGGGCCTGGTTGAAGAACACCATGTCATGGTCACCGCGAACCTTGCCATTCTCGGCCAAGAGATAGGCCGAGGCGTCGGCCTCGGTCCCGGCGGGGGCCGAATAGCCGATCGCGACCACGACATCGGCGGCGCCGATGGCCGTATTCGCACCACGCTGAAGTTCCATGATCTCTCCGTCTCGCTGGATCAAAGCCGCGCCCGGGCGGCAGGGCGCATGCGGTCGCTGCCGCCGTCATTCTTCCCCGATACGTAGGGCAGCGCGCCGAAGCCGCGCAACTGCTTTTTCAGGCTTCGGGCAATAGCGACCAGGGGTTTTGCGAAAGCGCGGCGCCGTTGCTGGCGACGACCTTGGCATAGAACAGCGCGCTGTCCTTGGGCGTGCGCTCCTGGGTCTCGAAATCGACGTGGACGATGCCGAACCGCTTGGAAAAGCCGAGCGACCATTCGAGATTGTCGAACAACGACCAGGCCATATAGCCGCGTATGTCGGCACCGGCGGCGATGGCGGCGTGGACGGCGCGTAGATGGCGGTGGAGATAATCGACGCGCAGCGGATCGCGCAGGCGCCCGCCTTGCGCCTTCGGCGGATCGAAGAAGGCCGAGCCGTTCTCGGTGATGGTGACAGGCGGGTTGCCGTAGCGCTCCTTCACCCAGAGCAGGGTCTCGGTCAGACCCTGCTCGTAAACCTCCCAGCCGGTCTCGCTATAGGTGGCGTGGGGCTGGCGGACATAAGCGGCGCCGACCGGCCATGCGGCGGGATCGTCCTTCATCACGCCGCGTGTGTAATAATTGACGCCGAGCCAGTCGGTCGGCTGCGCGGCGAGTGCGAGGTCCGCCTCGCTCCACTCCTGCCAGGCGTCGCCGAATATCGAGGCGAGTTCCGCCGGGCAGCCCAGACCGTAAGCGGGATCGAGATATTGGCGATTCATATAGGCGGCCGAGCGTTGGGCGGCGTCGCGGTCGGCGTCGCTGCCGGTGGCCGGATATTTGGGTTCGAGATTGACGACCAGGCCGATCTCGTGGGCGCCGACCGCGCGGTAGCGCTGCACCGCCGCGCCGTGCGCGCGCATTAGATTGCGCGAGGCGATCGGGGCCTCGTAGAGACTGCGATGGCCGGGCGCGAGCGCGCCGTGGAGATAGCCGCCGTCGGTCACCACCCATGGCTCGTTCAGGGTCGCCCAGCGTTTGACGCGGCCGTCGAGCCTGCGGAACAGGATTTCGCCATAATCGGCGAACCATGACGCGACATCCGGGTTGAGCCAGCCGCCGCGATCGTCGAGCGCGGCCGGCAGATCCCAGTGATAGAGGGTTGGAAGCGGCTCGATCCCCCGCTCGAGCAGGGCATCGACCAGCCGGTCGTAGAAATCGAGCCCGGCCGCGTTGACGGCCCCCGTCCCTTCCGGAAGCACCCGTCCCCAGGCGATGCTGAACCGATAGGCCTTGAGGCCGAGCGAGCCCATTAGCGCGACATCCTCGCGGTAGCGATTGTAATGATCGCAGGCGATATCTCCGGTGTCGCCATTCGCGGTCATGCCGGGCGTATGGGTGAAACGCTGCCAGATGCTGGGGCCGGCGCCGTCCGCGAGCGGCGATCCTTCGATCTGATAGGCGGAGGTCGCGCTGCCCCACACGAAGCCGTCGGGAAACTTGTAAGTATCGGTCATGAGGGCGAGGCTCCCGAAGGCAGGCAAAGGGAAAGGCAGGTTCGTGTCATCGCGGCAGCAACGCGGCGCCGCTGAGGCCGGCGAGCCGGCGTTCCACGCCGAGGCCGAGGACGAGGCCGCCGGGCGGGGCGCGGCCTTCGAGCCGGTATTGGATGCGCAGCCGACGGCCGTCGGCCCGCAGGCTGTAGCTCAAGCGGCCGTAAGGCGTTCGCAGCCGCTCTACGGAAATACCGTCTCCGGCGAGCCAGGCATCGGGAATGCCGGCGGCCAGCACCAGCGACCGGTCGCGCGGGCGTTCGTAGGCGAGCATGTCGAGCAGGGCGTTGATGTAGTCGGAGGCGACCCAGCCGTGCGGCATATCGCCGATGAAACGTGGCTCGCGGGGCGCGCGGCCGACCACCTCTGCCCACTGGTTCCAGGCGGCGGGGCGGCGATCGGCCATGAAATAGTCGAACAAGGCGATGGCCCGGTCGCGCCGGCCGAGCCGGACGAAGGCGCCGACATTGCGCCACTCATAGGGGGTATAGGCGTCCCATTGCCGGCCGCCTTCGCGGCGTTGCACGAACTCGGTCCAGTAGCGCTCGAAGGTGGCTGCGAGCGCGTCGGCGGGCAATTGGTGCTGAAGTCCGGCGGGCGCCAGCGCGACCGTGGTCGAGGTCGCGTCGAAATCCCCCAGATCGGCGGCGCCCGGGATGAAGGAAATGCCGTGCACGTCGCGCGCCGCCGCCAGCGAGGCGATTATGTCGAGGCGAAACTCCTGCGCGCGGATGCCGAGCAGGCGCGCCTCCTCCGTCCGGCCGAGCGCGACCGCGAGATTGGCGGCGTCCCGCAGGCCGGTCAGCGCCCAGAAATCGTCCCAATAGGAATAAGCGGGGCGGGCGGAATAGCCTTCGTGGCTGATCGACGGCGGCAGCAGGCCGAAGAGCGGCCGGTTGCGCCCGACGCGATTGGCGGGGAGTCGCGTGCTCTGCCTGAGGGCCTCGATATGGTCGGCGGCGGCGCGCACGCGCGGCCACAGCCGCTCGAGCCGGGCCATGTCCGGCGCGTAGCGGTGGACCTGCGCGACCAGATGGATGAGCTCGCCATGGCTGTCATGCTCGGGCACCGGATCGGCGCCGCGCGCATCGACGCAGCAGGGCACCTTACCGTTCGGATATTGGAAGGGCGCGTAATATTCGAGGAAATCGATCGCCGGCCGATCGAGGCCCATGCGCAGCAGGGCGGTCGACATCATCGCCCCGTCGCGGATCCAGGCGCGCGCGTAGGAGCGCGAGCCTGGCCGCAGCGCGGGGCCCTCGCGGGTGGCCAGCACGTGGGCGAGCGCGGTGTAGAGCGTGTCGAGCGCCGGTCGGGCGGCGGGCGGGCCGCTGATGCGCACGTCGCCGAGCGCGGCGCGCCATTGCGCCGCTGCCGCCTCGACCGTGCCGAGCCTATGACCGGAGCGCGGCAGCATGTCGCTCAAGGGTGCGACCCAGCCTATGGTGCGGCTCTCGCCGGGCGCGAGCTGCATTCGGTAATGATAGGTGGCGGATGCAAGACCCGTCGGATCGTCTACGATGAGTGCTGCGCCCTCCAGCCGCCGGGTCGGTGCATGGAATGCCTGAAGCAGGACTTCGTCAGCCGGCTGCAGCAGCCTCAGCGCATCATCATCGTTTATCCGGAGAGTCCCCGGGGAGGCGTCGAGCCGATTGATCGGGCTCACCCCGCCGGTGATGTTGAGAAATTGCTGCGGCGGATTCACCTGAAAGGGCCGCACCGCGAGCGCGAGCACGAAATGCCGGGCTGTGTTGCCGTCATTGGTGAGCGTGTAGCGGCCGTTCAGCCAGGTGATGACATCCGTACTCGCAAAGCCGGTGATCGTCAGGGACCAACCGTCGCCGCGCCGGCGCACCGTCGGGATCGGCAGCCGCCCCTCCGCCAGGCTCTGCTCCGATCGGGAGCTGGCCCAGTTGCCGCCACGAACAGCCCACTCGCTCCTCAATAGCCGCGGTTGGGGAGCGCTAGACACATTATCCACCCACGTCTCGTCCTCGACGAACGGCTCCACCGAGAACCCGCCGCGCCCGATCTCGATCGCGCCATCCTCGTCCATCAATCCGCTGTTGCCGCCGGCCGGCGTCGCGATCAGCGTCCAGTAACTCTGTTCACCGATGAAGCCGCGCGGATAGTCTCCTCGCGATGCTTCCGCCGCCACGGCGGAAACAAACGCATTGGCGGATGCCCCGAACGCGAGAGGCCGCACGTCCACCTCGCTGAGTTCCGAGGCCGTCTCCGGCACGATACGGATGTAGCGCGCTTCGCTCTCTTCCATCCGCAACCAGCTCGTGCCGCGGTCACTTGCAGCGACGCGGCGCCGCGACGACCACCCGCGCCCGTCCGTCGAAAGCTCCACGAGGTAGGATGTCGGCCGGTTCCATCGCACCACCAGCCCGCCGAACTCGCGCAGGAAGCCCAAATCGAGCACGAGAGGCGTTCCGGCCGCTGCTTCCCACCATGTCCCAAGGTCGCCGTCCACGGCCGTCTGCTGCGTGCCCGGGGCGACCATGGCGGGCGGCACGGCGGGCGGCTCGGGCATGGGCACGATCTGAAGGTCGTCGACCGCGATCCAGCCGCGGCCGCCGCCGGAGCCCGCCGCGACGACGAACTCGATCGCCGCCGCCCGGCGCAGAATGCGGTCCGTGGTGGGGCCCCAGGCGAAGTCGATCTGGCGGCGGCGGATGCGGATCGTCTGCCATTCGCCCGGCGGGACATAATCGGCGCGGCGGTGCCACCAGACATTCTCGCCGCTTTCGTCGGTGAGCTTGATCTCGAGCGCATTGGCCGGTCCCTGGCCGCGCAGCCGGAAGCGCAATTCGAAATTGGCCGGCAGCTCGAGCGGCAGGGCACGGCGCAGGAAGGCATAGCCGGAGCCGCGGCTGAAATCATAATCGAGCCTCAGGCCGCCCTCATAGGGCCGCATCGTGCCGGTGACGCCGTCCGAGGCTTGTGCCCGCCAGGCGGCCGGCGCCGCGAAATCGTCGAGCAGGCGCGGTTGCTGGGCAAAAGCGGGTCCGGCAAGGACGAGCAGAAGCAGGGCAGGGAGCCGCCTCATCCCTTGACGCTGCCCGCCAGCAGCCCCTGAAGATAGTAACGCTGCAGCACTAGGAAGAGCAGCAGCACGGGCAGGATGGTCAGCACCGAGCCCGCCATCATCAGCTCATTGTCCTGGACATGCTCGCGCGACAGAGCCGCGAGCGCCACCGGCAGCGTGTAATCGTCCTGGTCGGTGAGGATGATCAAAGGCCACATGAAGTCGTTCCAGGTCGCGAGGAAGGTGAACAAGGCGAGCGTGATCAGGATCGGGGTCAGCACCGGCACCACGATCTGCAGGAAAATCCGCCCCTCCCCGGCGCCGTCGACCCGCGCGGCTTCAAGCATCTCGTCGGGGATGGAGAGCGCATATTGGCGGACCAGGAAGATGCCGAAGATGCTCGTTGCCACCGGCACCAGCACGCCGGCGAAGCTGTTGATCAGGCCGATCTCCTTCAGCATCAGGAACAAGGGCAGCATCGTCACCTGGCCGGGGATGACCAGAGCGGCGACGAGCGACTGGAAGATGCGGTCGCGGCCTTTGAAGCGCAATTTGGCGAAGGCGTAGCCCGCGGTCGCGTTGAACATCAGCGACAAGAGCGTGCCGATCGTCGCCACGAACAGGCTGTTGAGGAAATAGCGGGCGATGCCGGTGGTCTCGAACAAAGCGCGATAGGCGCTCAAGCTCGGCTCGGCGGGGAGGAGCGGCGGCGGGAAGCGGCTCGCCTCGCCCGGGCTCATGAACGACACCGAGACCATCCACAGCAAGGGGAAGAGCGCGAAGGCGGCGAGCAGGATGATGAGGGTGAGGCGCACGGCCCGGCCGGCGCGGGAGGGGCGGATCATGCCATGCCCCGCGCCCGGGCAAACCGGTATTGGAGCGTCGTGAAGACGATCATGATCAGGAACAGGCCGAAGGCGACGGCCGAGGCGAAGCCCAGATTCCACCATTTGAAACCCTGGTCGTACATGAAATAGAGCACGCTGACCGTGCTTTCGACCGGGCCGCCCTGGGTCATCACATAAGGCTCGGCGAAGAGCTGGAAATAGCCCGCCATGGTCAGGATCGAGACGAGCAGCAGCATCGGCCCCAAGGCCGGCAGGGTGACGTGGCGGAAGCGCTGCCAGCCATTGGCGCCGTCGATCCGCGCGGCCTCGTAAAGGTCGTTCGGTATGGTCTGCAGCCCGGCGAGCAGGATCACCATATTGTAGCCGAAATTCTTCCACACGGCGAAGAGGATGATCGCCGGCATCGAGGAGCGAGGGTCGCCGAGCCAGTCGACCGGAGGCGCGCCGACGCCCTCCAGCCCGTAATTGATCATCCCGTAGCGGGTGTGAAGCAGATAGCGCCAGATCACCGCAACCGCGACCAAGGTGGTCACGACGGGGGCGAAGAGGGCGGTGCGGAACAGGCCGGTAAGGCGGGAGACGCCGCCGTTGAGCAGCATCGCCGCGCCGAGCGAGAGTCCGATCGACAGGGGCACGCCGACGATGACGAAATAGAAGGTGTTGCCGAGCGCCTTCCAGAACAAGGGCGTCTGCACCAGCTCGGCATAATTGGCGAAGCCGACGAACTGCGTGTTGCGATAATCGGCCAGCGAATAGAGATCGAAATTGGTCAGGCTGAGCGCAAAGGCGAGCAGCACCGGCACCAGGAAGAAGAGGCCGAGCATGATCAAGGCCGGCCCGGCGAAGATCCAGCCCGCGAGCGAACGCCGCCTCATGCCGCCGCCCCGCGGTCCAGCATCCAGCGCCGCCGCGCGAGAATGCGGTCGGTGTCGGCGTCCATCGTCTCGCGGAAGCGGACTGGATCGATCTGCCCGGCCACCGCGCGCTCGGAAACGATGCGCAGCTGCTGCGCGATCCGCTCCCACTCCGGCACGGCGGGCGGCGGCACAGCGCGTTCGAGCTGGTCGCGGAAGGCTGCGGCATAGGGATCGTCGGCCAGCGCCGGCGCCCGCCAGACACTGCGCCGGGCGGGCAGATCGCCGGTGAGCTCGAAGAATCGCAGCTGGACGTCGGGCCGCGACAGATACTCGACGAGCTTCCAAGCAGCGTCCTTGCGCTCGGAGCGGGCGAAGATCGCGAGGCTGGCGCCGCCGGCGATCGAGGCGCCAGGCCCCGCCGGCCCCGGCAGGGGCGCGGTCATCCAGTCGTCCTGCCGGCCCCGCGGCAACCGGCGCTTGAATTCGCCGATATTCCAGGGCCCCGAAATGTAGAAGGCGAAGCGGCCGCGCGCGAATTCGTCATGGACGTTGGAGATCTGCGTGTTGGTGACGCGGGGCGCCAGCCCCTCACGGAATAGGCTGAGATAGAAATCGGACGCGCGCACGAAGCCCGCCGAGCGGAAATTGCCGTAGCGGCCGCCGTCGCGCAACAGCGGCTCGGCCTGCTGCAAGGCGAGCGCGAGCAGCGGCTCATATTCGTTCAGGGGAAGCAGGGCCGCATAATCGCCCGGCGCCGCGCGCGCCTTGATCGCCCGCATCGCGGCGAGCCAGCCGGCCCAGTCGGCGGGCGCCGCCGGGAAGCCGGCGTCGCGGAGCAGATCGCTGCGGTAGAAGAGCAGTCGCGTGTCGGCATACCAGGGGATCGCCCAGCTATGGCCGTCGATGACATTGGCACGCAACGGGCCATCGAAATAATCGCTCGCGGCGATTGTGCGCGAGCCGCGCAGGCGCGCGTCGAGCGGCTCGATCGCGCCCAGGGCCGCCAGCTCGGGCACCCAGCTCGACCCCAGCTGGGCGAGGTCGGGGGTCGCGTCGCCGGCGAAGGCGGTAAGCAATTTCTCATGCGCCGAGATCCAGGGGATTTGCTGGATGCGGACGCGAATGCCGGGATTGAGCCGCTCGAACTCCGGCACGAGCGAGGCGAGGACCTCGCCTTCGCGCCCCATCGCCCAGAAGCGCAGAGTCTCGCGGCCGTCGCCGCCGCCGCCACAGCCGGCCAATGCGGCGAGCCCGCCCATGAGGACCGCGCGGCGGGTCGCTCTCATGCCGCCAGCCAGCCGCCGGCGAAGCCCGCGCGCTCGAGCCCGCGGCGCAGATGCGGATCGCCGCGCATCACCTGCCAGACCAGGCCGCTTCGGTGATTCTCGACCATCGCCAATATCGGGCCCTGATCGATGCCGAGATAGTCGGTGTCGTACCAGCCCTTGCCGGGCACGATCCGGCCGTGGACGCGGGGAACGGATGTGTCGGTGAAGCTCGGGTTGAGCGCGTCGAGGAAGCCGTAGCGGCCGTAAAGATCGGCGCCGTGATCGCGCCGCATCGCGCTCAGCGTCGGGACGCAGATTTCGGGCGCGAAAGCGAGAGAGCCGCCGACCGCGGTCGGCGCGATCGTGCCGTCGTCAAAATAATGCGGGCCGCGCGCCGAATAGGATTTGAAGATGCGCTCACCGCCGTCCTGGCGCAGCGTCACGTCTGCCGGACCATCGCAGGCGGTGAGGCCCCACAGGCGAGAACCATAGCCGCGCCAGTTCATGGGATTGGCGCGTGCATAAGCCGCCTGCGCAAGGGTCGCGCGGCGGCTATTCTCGAAATAGTCGATGCCCTTGGAGCGCATGAATTCGTCCTGGATACCCCGGAAATCGACCCATATGTGGCCATATTGGTGCCAGAACATCGGCGCGTAGCGGATAAAATCCTGGCTGAATTCATGGCCCCACAATTCCGGCAGGCCCTCGGACCAGAGCCGCCAGCTTTCCGGCTCCAGCCCGTGCTCCGGCGCGCCGAGCGCCATGATGTAGACGAGCATCGCCTCGCTGCGCGCGATCCAGTCATAGGGAAGGAAGCCGTTTTCCGGATCCCATCCCAAGGCGACCCGGTGCGGCCGCGCCTGCGTCCAGCGCCAGTCGACGTGCGCGTAGATGCGATCGGCCAGCTCGCGTATCTCCAGCTCCCCGGGCCGGTCGAAAAAGCCTTTGGCGAAGAGGATGCCGCCAAGCAGCAAGGCAGTGTCGACGGTGGAGAGCTCGGTCCGCTCGAAGCGAGCGCCCGTTCCCATGTCGACGAAATGGTAGAAGAAGCCCTTATGCCCCGTCATGCCGGCAGGTGCATCGCCCTGCGGCGCGTTGGCAAGGAAGCGCAGGGTGGCAAGCGTCCGCGCCGCCGCGTCGCGCCGCGTCACGAAGCGGCGCTGGACGCCGATCGGATAAGCGGTGAGCGCGAAGCCGACCGCGGCCATGCTCGCGAAGGACGGACGCGGCCAGCGGTCGCGCGCCAGCCCGTTTTCGGGATTGGTCGTCTCCCAGAAGAAGCGGAAGGTGCGCCGCTGAACGTCGTCGAGAAAGGCCTCGGTGGCCGGATCGGCACGGGCGGGCCGGACGAGGCCGGTAGCGCAGCCGGCGCCGAGGCCGGCAAGGCCGAGCGCGGTCATCCTGATAAGATCGCGGCGGGTCGTCACGGCGTCACTCTTTACCTGCCCGGACCGGCATTCAAGGTGCCGGAGCCGCGACGCGCGGCTCCGGCGCATGGGCCTAGAAGCGGAACGCCGCCCCGAGCTGGAAGCTGCGCGGCGGCCCGGCGAGCGCATTGGGCTTGCCGAAATTGGCATTTCCGCCGCAACAGGTGAATCCGTCCGCGCTGCCGAAATTGTCGTGGTTGGTCACGTTAAACACCTCGGCCGACAGGGTGAGCTCCGCACTATTGAACAGCTGGAAGGTCTTCTGCACCCTGAGGTCGAGCTGGAAGAAGTCCGGCAGCTCCTCGAAATAGCCGAGCCGGATCACACCGGGCTGGAAGCCGTCATTCGCATCGATGACGAAGAAGGGCAGCCCCGAGCCGTAGGTCATCAGGCCGGACAGCCTGAGGCCCCAGGGCAGATCGACCATGCCGTTGACGACGAGGCGATGGCGCTCGTTGCCGGCATTGGGGACGAAGTCCTGCGCGGCGATATTGGGATAGTCGAAGTTGAACGACGTGCCGCGCTCGCGCGACCAGGCCATGGTATAGGCGATGCCGCCGCCCCAGCCCGAGGACCTCGTATAGGGCTTGTCGACGGTCAGATAGACGGCGTCGTAGCGGCTCGCCCGCGTGTTGAAGGCGACGACCGCGTTGCTGAAGCCGTTGGTCATCGGGATGAAATCGTAGAAGCCGCCGGCATTCGTCGTCTGCGTCCGGTTGAGCGGCGCATAGCCGATCTGGTCGCGGCCGATGATGTGGCTATAGCTCAGCGAGGTGCGGAAGATTCCGAAACGCTGGCGGACGCCGATGCTGAACTGATCAGTATAGGGCGTTTTCAGATCGTTGGGGATCGCGCGCAGCTCGCTCGTCCCCGGCGAGGTCGGATCGGCGGCAAGGCTCGCCAGCAGCGCTGAAAATCCCGCCGGCGTGAGATAGGACGGCTGGAACAGGATGGTCGGACGCCCATCGCGCGGCAGGCCGTCGTCCGAGAAGAGCAACTCGCCCTGGCGATATTGACGGAGCAGGGTCTCCTCGGCCGCGCTGCGGAACAGGGTGCGGTCGTAATAGCGGCCGAAGCCACCGAAGATCACCGTGCGCTGATCCGCGTTGACGTCATAGGAAAAGCCGATGCGCGGCGCGAAATTGTCCCAGTCGGTCTTTCGGTTGTCTCCGGTAGAGATATAATCCTCGACGTCGAAGAAGTCGGGCGTCCTGGGGTCGGCGCCCAGATTCCGCAGCGCCTGGGCGGCCGCGGGCGAGGTGACGAAATCATTGTTGCGCGCATTGGTGTCGACGGCCCAGCGCAGCCCCAGATTGAGCGTCAGATGCTCGTTAATCTCCCAGTCGTCCTGGACGAACAGGCCGATCTGGGTGGTGCTGGCCTCGACCTCCGGGTCGCCGCCGCCGAAGCGAACGACCGAGGGCTGGGCAAAGGTGAGGTCGTCGCTAGGGTCCGCGGTGCCCCGATCGTTGTTGATGAATTCGAATTCGGGATTTGCGAAGGGTCCCGATCCACCGACCCGGTAATTCTGGAATGAGACCCTGGCCCCCATCTTGATCAGGTGGCTGCCGTTCCATTCCACGTCGGTGAGGCTGAAATTGTTGCGGAAGGTGAGACCTTCCTGCTGCACTTCCTGAAATTGCGGCCGTCCGCCCACCTGGATGACGCCCTGGTAGACGCGCCCGAAGCCTGCTTCTCCGAGGGCGCCGAACGCCAGGTCCGACCTTAGATAATCGATCGAGAATTCGTTGACGAAGCCGTTTCCGTTCCAATCCCACCTGAGGCGCCCCGTATAGACGTCGTTATTGACGCTCTCGCCGCGCTCGCGCGCCGCTTGCCCGCCGAAACCGCGCAGGTCGGTTTCGAGCCGCAGGCTGCCGCTCACTTCCACCAGATGGTCCGCTCCTGCCTGCCAGGTGAGCTTGGCGAAGCCCAGATGCTCGCGGAAGGGACTGACGAACGTGCCACGGAAATCGTCGACATTGAATGGCAACATCGCCTGCTGGGCCGGGGTGCCGCCGGGGCTCACCGTGCTCGCGCGATCCTGGATGTTCGCCTCGTAGCTGGCGAAGAAGAAAAGAGTGTCGCGAACGATCGGCCCGCCGAGCGCGGCGCCATATTGGTAGCGCGTGAGCTCCGGCTCCGGGAAATCGCCGTTCGGAGAGTCCCGCCGGTTCTGGAGGATGAGCGCGTCCGTCGCGATCATGCTCTGGTCCTGATAGGTGCCGAATATCTCGCCACGGAGATCGTTGGTGCCCGAACGGGTGATGGCGGTGATGATCGAGGTGCCGGCATCCTCGTATTCGGCCTTGAAATTTGAGGTGAGGACCCGGAACTCCGCCACCGCCAGCTGCGAGAAGGGATTGCCGCGGCTTACGTCCTGGCCGACGATTCCGCCCTGGTTGATGTTGCTCCTCAGGCTGACGCCGTCGATGAAGACGTTGACCTGCGGCCCGCCGAAGCTGTCGCCATCGCGATTGACGCCGACGCCGGCGCCGCCGAACGTCTGTCGGAACTCCGTCTGAAGCACTCTTATGCCCGGCGCCAAGGCCGCGAAATTGAGAAAGTTGCGGTTGTTCTGCGGCAGGTTCTGAATCTGGTCGGCGGAGACATTGGTGCCGATTTCGGAGGTGCGCGTCTCGCCGAGCCGGGTGCCGACCACCAGGATGTTGCCGTCCTCGCCCGGCGCCGCGGCCGCTTCGGCCGGCGCGGCGGTGTCGATGTCGAGCGTCGAGGTCTCGCCGACCGAGACGATCACGCGCTGGGCTGGGCCGCCCGTGCCGTCGGCGTTGACGACGGCGATGTCGTAGGTGCCGGGGCGCATGCCGGAAAGGACATAGGCGCCGGTCGGGCCGACGGGGGCGAACTGGAGGGCGCCCGTATCGACATTGCGCGCCGACACCCTCACGCCTGTGGCAGGGGATTCGCCCGCGCTGACCGTGCCACGGATCTGGGCGGTGGTGACCTGCGACAAAGCCGGCGTTCCCGCCAGCAGGGTGGTCGCGAGCAAAGCGGCGGAAAGCGCGCGGCGGGCGGTCTTCAACGATCTGGATCCGGTCATGATTTGACTTCCTCTTCTATGCTGCGGCTTTGCTGCCGATCTGAAGTGACGGCGCCGGACGAGGCGCGGATAACGAGTTTGGGCGTGAAGGTGCGGCTCGCGCCGGGCGCGCCAGTCGCGAGAAACTCGGCGCAGCTTTCGACCGCCTGCCGGCCGAGCTCGGCGATCGGCACGCCGACCGTGGTCAGCGGCGGATCGAGGAAGCGGCTGATCGGGATGTCGTCGAAGCCGGCGAGGGCGATATCGTCCGGGACCTTCAGGCCCGCTTCGCGCAGCGCCTGCAGGCAGCCGATCGCCATCATGTCGTTGCCGGCGAAGATCGCGTCGGGCCTCGGCCCGCCGAGCAGCAGGCCGGCGGCGCGGGCGCCCGACGGCTCGGAAAAGTCGCCCTCCACGACCTGCTCCGGCAACCCGCCCTGGGCGGCGAGCGCGTCGCGATAGCCGGCGAGCCGCTGCGCCGATTCGATATTGCCGGGCGGCCCCGACACGAAGGCGATCCGCCGATAGCCGGCCTGGAGCAGATGCTCGGTCATGGCGAAGGCGCCGGCATGATTGTCGATCGCAAAGCGCGGATGACCGCCTGCATCGCCGCCGCTGCCGAGCAGGACGAGGGGAGTGCGGCCCCCCAGCCCCGCCGCCAGCACGCCCTCGTCGGCATAAGGCGACATCACAATCATCGCGTCGACCCGCGAGCGCATGGCGCGCAGCACCGTCGTCGCCTCATTGGGGTCGCCGTGCGAGTGGGAGAGCAGGACATGCAAGCCCCCCGCCCGGGTCGCCAGATCGATGCCGCGGATGAGCTCGGAGAAGAACTCGCCGTGGAGATCGGGGAGGATGACGCCGATCGTGTCGGTCCGCCTTGTGGAGAGTGAGCGGGCGCCGCTATGCGGCACATAATCGAGGTCGGCCGCGGCGGCGAGGACGCGCGCGCGCGTCGGCTCCGAAACCGTGCCTGAGCTGTTGAAGACGCGCGAGACCGTCGCGACCGAGACGTCCGCCGTGCGGGCCACGTCGCGGATCGTCGCATTTCTCACGCGGCTCCGATCCGCGGCGGATCATCGGGAAAGCCTGTGCCGGCCATCATCACTCCACTGGCGCACCGTCTTATGTAAACGGTTACATCGCGGTGCCTAAGCCCGCCGCCAGCGATTCGCAAGGACAGAATGTAACCGGTTTCTCCCCGCGCGTTTCAGGCCCGCGCGTCAGGCCGCGATCGAGCCCGGGTCCGCCAGCGCGCGCGAGAAGGCACGCCCTTCCGCATCGAACAGGTGGCAGGCCTCGGGCCGCGCGCAAAGCGTCACCTTTTCCTGCTCGGCCAGGCCCTCGCCCGGCGCCAGCTGTACGATCAGCGGATCGCCTGTCACCTCGCTGTCGAGATAGGCGAAGCGGATATTGCCCAAAGATTCGATCAGGGTCACGCTGGCGGCAAGGCCGCCGGGTCCGGGCCGCAGATCCTCCGGGCGGATGCCGAGCGTGACCGCATCGCCGGCTTTGGCGCTGCCGGCGGCCACGGCCGCGCGGAGCTCGGCGGCGCCCCGCAGGCGCACGATCACGCCGTCGGTCCCGGTCCCCACGATCGTGCCGCCGAGCAAGTTCATCCTGGGGGAGCCGATGAAGCCGGCGACGAACATGGTCGCCGGATGCTCGTAAAGCCCGGCGGCGGTGCCGAACTGCACGACGCGCCCGCGATCGAGGATGGCGATGCGGTCGGCCAGCGTCATCGCCTCGACCTGATCGTGGGTCACATAGACGGTGGTCGTCTTCAGCCGCTGGTGGAGGCGCGCGAACTCGTAGCGCATCCTGACCCTGAGCTCGGCGTCCAGGTTCGACAGCGGTTCATCGAACAGGAAGACGGTCGGCTCGCGCACGATCGCCCGGCCGATGGCGACGCGCTGGCGCTGGCCGCCCGAGAGCATTTTCGGGCGCCGGTCGAGCAAAGGCCCGATCTCGAGCAGGGCCGCGGCCTTGTCGACCGCCGCGGCGACCTCGGCCTTGCTCTTTCCCGCCAGCCGCAACCCGAACGCCATGTTCTCGCGCACCGTCATGTGCGGGTAGAGCGCATAGGATTGGAACACCATCGCGATCCCGCGCTTGGCGGGCGGCAGATCGTTGACCCGCTCGCCGCCGATCAGGATCTCCCCGGAATCGACCTCCTCGAGACCTGCCAGAACCCGCAGCAAGGTCGATTTGCCGCAACCCGAAGGTCCGACCAGGACCAGGAACTCGCCCTCTTCGATCCGAAGATCGACATCCGACAATACGGCGGTTTGCCCGAAGGATTTGCTGATCCGCTGCAGCTCGATCGACGCCATCTTTGTCTCCCGCGGCCCTGCTATCATCCGCGAGACCGACAAGGAAATACTCAAAAGACGGCAGCGGCGATCAGGGGCTGATCCAGTCCGCATAGCCGCCGATATAATCGTAATGCACCCATCCCGAGCGGCACGGGCCGGCATAGGCCCGCGCGGTGCGTCGGGGCCGGTCCACATTGCATCCCGTGCGCCGGCCGGGCCGCTCGAAGACGATGCCGAACCAATTGCCCCGGCGCACGCAGGCGAAGACCGCGTCGCCGTTGCGCAGGCGGGCCAGCACCCGTTCGCGGGCCGAGGGGCCGGCGCGAACGGACAGGTATCGGTCGGCGGGGCGCAGGTTCATGATCGTGGCCGTCGAGCAGGCGGGATAGTCGAGGCCGCCGGCGAGCGGGACGGGCACTCTGGGCTCCTGCGCGAACGCCGGCGACGCCATCCCGATCAAAATCGCGGCGGGCAAGGAGCGCCCTAGCTGGGCCACCCGACCCTCACCAACGTCCCGTTCGGATCGGAGACCGCGAATTCGATGAGGCCCCACGGCTTGTGCTCGGCCTTGCAGCCCATCGCGACGGCCAACGCCTCCACGTCCTCGGCGTAGAAATAGACGCCGTGGGCGTTGCAAGCCGGGTCCATCGAACCGGGATCGACGCGCGTGAGGTGAATGCTCGCGCCCTGGGCGTCGTGGAGAATGCGATAGCCGTGGTGCGGATAAACCGAAGTCGTTCGAAAGCCGAGCCGCTCATAGAAAGCCTGGCTCGCCTCCAGGTCTTCGGACGGGAGAATCGGGACCGCCACATGCCTGATGTCCATCGCGACGCTCCCGAGCAGAATTTGCCGTGCTGTCGGATACTGCGAGCCGCAGGCGCGAACCACAACAATCTGGCCCGCGCGTTTGAGGGTGCAACGAGGCGGCGGTGAGCCCGATGCCGGCCCTGCTCGATCAGCGGGGCGGGGCAACCGCAACTGGCCGGTCGATCGAATAATGTCCGGGACGTCCCGCGGCCCCGAGCGGCGGACAGGCCAACTCTAGTGGGTGAAATAGGCCGGTTTCGGACATCGGCGGATTTCGGAGATTTGAGAAATGGCGGTGGAGGCGGTCGGCTGCGAACTCGTCTCCGCAGAAAGCAGCTAAGCCTTCCGCTCAGTTCCATGTTCAGGATTCACTCAATTGTCACCGCGAGGGCAATGTCCGGAAATGGCCGAAAGCGGTCCGTAGGCTTTTGGCAGCATTCGACCCGTTGCGGACATTCCTACCGACTGCCAGTTTGAACCTACCCCCGGTCGCTAGGCCTTGCGATTCTTGATCCATACCGAAACCAGGATGAGCGAGAACGCGGCGAGGCGGAGCAGGTAGAGCCAGCTGCGCTCCTCGACCGGAATATCGGTGAAGGCGAGCAGCGCCTGGGCCAGCCCAAGCAGCCAGAAGGCAAATGCGAAGGCGACGAACAGCCCTTCGCCGGTGCGCCTCCAGAAGCGCAGGAAGAACAGGCCGGCCACGGCGAAGCCCATTGTGATGGCGCCCGAGAGGAAGTCGAACAGCATCGGCGCCTCAGTCCTCCCGATCCCAGATGAAGCCGAACAACAGCACGCCGAGGGCGGCGAGCGACAGCAGATGCCGGGCCAGCCGGAGGTCCCAGGCCGGCAGGACAAGCAGATCGAGGAGGACGACGAGGTTGTTGCCGGCCAGAAAGAGGAAGCAGAGCGCGCTCCACAGCAGCAGCCGCGTGCCGGTCCGCCAATAGGTGCGCGCCAGAAGCAGGGCGCAGGCGCCGCTGGTCAGGAAGCAGAGCAGGTAGACCGAGGCCGGAAAATACTCCGCCACCGCCTCAATCCTTCCTGAGCCGGAATGCGTCCGCGAACGCGGTGATGCCCGGATTGGCGGCCGCCACGATCATGCGCCGCACCGCGTCGGGGCTCTTGGCGTAAAGGGCCTCGGTGCGCTGGGCCATGTCGTCCAGCTCGCCGGAGGCAGGATTGTAGCGCGCCGAACCGTCCGCGCCGGCGAGCACGAGACCGGCCGCGGTCAGCGATTCGACGCCCTGCGTGACCACCAGTTCGCTCCCCCTGAGGCCCGCCACCATTTCCGCCTGCGACAGGCTCCGCTCCCGGTTCTGCCTGAGAAAGCACAGCAATTCCAGTGCCCACACCGACCGGAACGTGGATCGAATGAATGTGGCAATGTCCTGATTAGGGGGCATCCGGACGCAGTCGCTCCGCTCGCTGGTTTCCCAGGCTCGTCAGCTCGTCCCGCCCCGAGGCTTTGTAGCCGCGCGCGGCGGCGGCGCAACCCCGATCCGGGCCAAATTTCGTTAAGGATTTTTTCGTGGGGACAGGCGCCGCCTTGTTGCTATTAAGCGTCCGGGAATAGGGGATCTGCATCCGGATTCGAGCGGGGGGCCGTGCGAAGGAGCGATGTGTGAACGACCTTTCCCCCCGTGAGTTTCTCGATCGTCGGGAACTCGTCAGCGCGCTCCGTGGCCTGCGGCGCGGCGATTTCTCGGTGCGCCTGACCGAGGATCTGCCCGGTACTGACGGCGAGATTGCCCGATTGTTCAACGAGGTGGTCACGCTCGAAGAGCAGATGACCAGCGAGTTCGAGCGCCTCTCCGTCGTCGTCGGCAAGGAGGGCAAGATCAGCCAGCGCGCGCGCGTGCGCGGCGCCACCGGCGGCTGGGAGGCGAAGCTCCGCTCGATCAACGAACTGATCGAGGACATGGTTCAGCCGACGGCGGAAGTCGCCCGCGTCATCGGCGCGGTCGCCAAGGGCGATCTTTCGCAGGCGATGACGATCGAGATCGATGGCCGCCAGCTCCGCGGCGAGTTCCTGCGCATCGGCAAGATCGTCAACACAATGGTGGAGCAGCTCGCCTCGTTCGCCTCCGAAGTGACTCGCGTGGCCCGCGAAGTCGGCACCGAGGGCAAGCTCGGCGGGCAGGCGAACGTGAAGGGGGTGGCCGGCACCTGGAAAGACTTGACCGACAATGTGAATGCGATGGCCACCAACCTCACCGGCCAGGTCCGCAACATCGCCGAAGTGACGACCGCCGTCGCCTCGGGCGACCTCTCCAAGAAGATCACCGTGGAGGTGAAAGGCGAGATCCTCGAGCTCAAGAACACGATCAACGTGATGGTCGACCAGCTCAATTCGTTCGCTTCGGAGGTGACGCGCGTCGCCCGTGAAGTGGGCACCGAAGGCAAATTGGGCGGCCAGGCGCGCGTGGAAGGCGTCGCCGGCACGTGGAAGGATTTGACAGACAACGTCAACCTGATGGCCGAGAATCTCACCGGCCAGGTCCGCAACATCGCCGAGGTGACCACCGCGGTCGCGTCGGGCGACCTCTCCAAGAAGATCACCGTGGACGTGAAGGGGGAAATCCTCGAGCTCAAGAATACGATCAACGTCATGGTGGACCAGCTGAACGCCTTCGCCTCGGAGGTGACCCGCGTCGCGCGCGAAGTCGGCACGGAGGGCAAGCTCGGCGGCCAGGCGCAAGTGCCCGGGGTCGGCGGCACGTGGAAGGACCTCACCGACAACGTCAACCTGATGGCCGACAATCTGACCGGCCAGGTCCGCAACATCGCCGAGGTGACGACCGCTGTCGCCCGCGGCGACCTTTCCAAGAAGATCACGGTGGACGTGAAGGGCGAGATTCTCGCCTTGAAGGATACGATCAATGTGATGGTCGATCAGCTGAACAGTTTTGCCTCGGAGGTGACCCGCGTCGCCCGCGAGGTCGGCACCGAGGGCAAGCTCGGCGGCCAGGCGCAGGTGCCGGACGTGGCGGGCACCTGGGCCGACCTCACCGACAACGTGAACCTGATGGCGGCCAATTTGACGGGCCAGGTCCGCAACATCGCCGAGGTCACCACCGCGGTCGCCCGCGGCGACCTCTCCAAGAAGATCACGGTCGACGTGAAGGGCGAGATCCTCGAGCTCAAGAACACCATCAACGTCATGGTCGATCAGCTCAACTCGTTTGCCTCGGAAGTGAGCCGCGTCGCCCGCGAGGTCGGCTCGGAAGGCAAGCTCGGCGGACAGGCCAAGGTCGAAGGCGTGGCCGGCACATGGGCCGATCTCACCGACAATGTGAACGCCATGGCTGGCAACCTGACCGGTCAGGTCCGCAACATCGCCGAAGTGACGACCGCGGTCGCTTCGGGCGACCTTTCCAAGAAGATCACGGTCGAAGTGAAGGGGGAGATTCTCGAGCTCAAGAACACGATCAACGTCATGGTCGACCAGCTGAACAGCTTCGCCTCCGAGGTGAGCCGCGTCGCGCGGGAGGTCGGCTCCGAAGGCAAGCTGGGCGGACAGGCCAAGGTGGAAGGCGTCGGCGGCACCTGGAAGGATTTGACCGACAATGTGAACGAGCTTGCGGCCAATCTGACGGGTCAGGTGCGCAACATCGCCGAGGTGACCACGGCCGTGGCCCTCGGCGATCTTTCCAAGAAGATCACCGTCGACGTTCGCGGCGAGATCCTCGAGCTCAAGAACACGATCAACACCATGGTCGACCAGCTCAACTCGTTCGCTTCCGAAGTGACCCGCGTGGCCAAGGAGGTGGGCACCGAAGGGAAGCTCGGCGGCCAGGCGCAGGTGCCCGGTGTCGCCGGAACCTGGGCCGACCTCACCGACAACGTCAACCTGATGGCCGACAACCTCACCGGCCAGGTCCGCAACATCGCCGACGTGACCACCGCCGTGGCAAGGGGCGACCTGTCCAAGAAGATCACCGTGGACGTGAAGGGTGAGATCCTCGCCCTTAAGGACACGATCAACGTGATGGTCGATCAGTTGAACGGCTTCGCCTCGGAGGTGACCCGCGTCGCTCGCGAAGTCGGCACGGAGGGCAAGCTCGGCGGCCAGGCGCAGGTGCCCGGCGTCGGCGGCACATGGAAGGACCTCACCGACAACGTCAACCTGATGGCGACCAACCTCACCAACCAGGTCCGCGGCATCGCCGACGTCGTGACCGCGGTCGCGCAAGGCAATCTGAAGCGCAAGCTGACCGTCGACGCGAAAGGCGAGATCGCGGCGCTGGCCGAGACCATCAACTTCATGATCGAGACGCTCGCGACCTTCGCGGACCAGGTCACCAACATGGCGCGCGAGGTCGGCATCGAAGGAAAGCTCGGCGGACAGGCGCGGGTGCCGGGCGCGGCCGGCCTGTGGCGCGACCTCACGGACAACGTCAACCAGCTGGCGGCGAACCTGACCAACCAGGTCCGCTCGATCGCCGATGTCGCGACGGCGGTGACCAAGGGCGACCTCACCCGCTCGATCGCGGTGGAGGCGTCGGGGGAGATGGCCGCGCTCAAGGACAATATCAATGAGATGATCCGCAACCTCAAGGAGCAGACCTTGAAGAATGCGGAGCAGGATTGGCTGAAGACCAACCTCGCCCGTTTCTCGCGCATGCTCCAGGGCGAGCGCGACCTCGCCACCGTCTCGAACCTGATCATGTCCGAGCTCGCGCCGCTGGTCGACGCCCAATATGGCGTGTTCTACGTCACCAAGCGCGAAGAGGACGAGACCAAGCTCGAGCTGGTCGCCAGCTACGGCGCCGAGAGCCACGACGCGCTGCGGCGCGAGTTCCGGCTGCGCGAGGGCCTGGTCGGCCAGGCGGCGGCCGATAAGCGGCCGATCCTCCTCCAGGACGTGCCCGGCGACTTCATCCGCATCGGTTCCGGGCTCGGCCACGCCGCGCCGGCGAACATCAACATCCTGCCCGCTCTGTTCGAGGACGACGTCAAGGCGGTGATCGAGCTCGCCTCGTTCAGCGAGTTCAATGAAACCCACCTGAGCTTCCTCGACCAGCTGATGGAATCGGTTGGCATCGTCTTGAACACCATCGCCGCGACGATGCGCACCGAGGGCCTCCTGAAGCAGTCGCAGCTGCTGACCCAGGAGCTGCAGGCGCGCCAGACCGAGCTCACCACCAAGCAGGAGGAGTTGCATGCCACCAACGAGGAGCTGCAGGAGAAAGCGCAGCTGCTCGAGAACGAGAAGAAGCAGGTCGAGGCCAAGAACCTCGAGATCGACATGGCTCGCCGCGCGGTCGAGGAGAAAGCCGAGCAGCTCGCGCTCACCTCGAAATACAAGTCGGAGTTCCTGGCCAACATGTCACACGAGTTGAGGACGCCGCTCAACTCGCTGCTGATCCTGTCGAAGCTGCTTGCCGACAACCCGCAGGGCAACCTCAACGAGAAGCAGACCGAGTTCGCCCGCACCATCAACTCGGCGGGATCGGACCTGCTCAGCCTGATCAACGACATTCTCGATCTGTCGAAGATCGAATCCGGTACGATCTCGATCGAAACCGGGGACATGCCGCTCTCCAGCCTCAAGCAGCATATGGAGCGGACCTTCCGCCAGCTCGCCGCCGACAAGGGACTCGAGTTCGAGGTCGCATTCGACGACAACCTGCCGGAAACGATCCGCACCGATGAGAAGCGGCTGCAGCAGGTCGTCCTCAACCTGCTCTCCAACGCCTTCAAATTCACCGAGGCGGGGAGCGTGACCTTATCGGCTCGCTGCGTCGACAGCGGCTGGAACAGCAACCATCCGGTGCTGCGCACCGTCGAAAGCGCGATCGAGATCGCAGTGACCGATACCGGGATCGGCATTCCCGAGGATAAGCAGAAGCTGATTTTCGAGGCGTTCCAGCAGGCCGATGCGACCACCAGCCGCAAGTTCGGCGGCACCGGGCTTGGCCTTTCGATCAGCCGCGAGATCGCGCGCCTGCTCGGCGGCGAGCTGCAGGTGCGCTCGACCCCGAGCCAGGGATCGACCTTCACTTTGTTCGTGCCGCTCGAGGCGGCGGCGATCGTCGCGCCGGCCGGCACGACAACCGCGCGTTACGAGAACAGTGGCGCGGCGGTGCCGTCGGCGATTCCGGCGACGCTCGAAGTCAGCGACGACCGCGACAGCCTCGGCGGAGAGGCGTTCGTGCTGATCGTCGAGGACGACGTGACGTTCGCCTCGATCCTCCTCGATCTGGCGCGGGCGGCAGGGCTGAAGGGCGTCGTCTCCACCGCGGGCGCGGGCACGCTCGCGCTCGCGCGCAAGCTCCAGCCCGATGCGATCACCCTCGATCTCGGCCTCGACGACATCAACGGCTTCGTCCTGCTCGATCTGCTCAAGCACGATCCCGACAGCGGGCAGATCCCGATCCACGTAATTTCAGGCGCTGACGAAGCCGCCTCCGCCGCCGGGCTCGGCGCGTTCGGCATCACCGGCAAGCCGGTCGACCATGACGAGTTGGCGAAGCTGTTCCGGCGAATCGCGACGCAGGCGAAGGCACGGCGGAAGCGGCCGCCGGGGCGCGCGAAGCGCAACGGCGCCCAGGACAAGCCGCGCCAGCTGCCCGAGCTGGCCGGCGCCAAGGTTCTCATCGTCGACGACGACATCCGCAACATCTACTCGCTGACCAGCGTCCTGGAGAGCTTCGACGTCGAGGTGCTCCATGCCGAGCGCGGCCAGGACGGAATCCTCATCCTCGAACAGACCCCAGGCATCGACGTCGCGCTGATCGACATCATGATGCCCGAGATGGACGGCTATGAGACGATGCGACAGATCAGGGAGCGGCCGGGCCTCGCCGATCTGCCTTTGATCTCGGTCACCGCGAAGGCGATGAAGGGCGACCGCCAGAAGTGCCTCGACGCGGGCGCGTCCGATTATATCGCCAAGCCGGTCGACATCGAGCTGCTGCTGGCCTTGCTGCGGGTGTGGATCGGCAAGGTCCGGGGCCGCGCCGCGCCGGCGGCCGGGCCGCACCTGGTCCAGACGGCGGCGGAATGAATCGATGACCGCGACCAGGACAGCGCGGGACGAATCGCCGCGGGCGGATCCGCTGGCCTCGCCGGGCGATCGCGCCCGGGTGCTGATCGTCGACGATGACGACCACAATCTGCTCGCCATCCGCACCGTGCTCGAGGATCTGGCCGAGGTCCAGGTCGCCACATCCGGCGACGAGGCGCTGCGCCATCTACTGAAGGGCGAGTTCGCGGTCATTCTGCTCGACGTCTACATGCCCGGGATGGACGGATACGAGACCGCCCAGATCATACGCGAGCGCGAACAGACCAAGCGCATCCCGATCGTCTTCCTCTCCGCGGTCAACAAGGAAAAGGAACATCTGTTGCGCGGCTATTCGATGGGCGCGGTCGATTACGTGTTCAAGCCGGTCGAACCGGTCGTGCTCCGCTCGAAGGTGGCGGTGTTCGTCGATCTCTACAACATGACCCGGGAGATCCAGCGCAAGGCGGCGCAGGAGCAGCAGCTGCTCCAGGAGCTCCGTCTCGCCGAAAAGCAGTTGCTTCAGGCCCGCAAGATGGACGCGATCGGCCAGCTGACCGGCGGCATCGCCCACGATTTCAACAATCTGCTAGCCGCCGTACTCGGCGGACTCGGCATGATCGAGCGGCGGCTGCCGCTGGATGAGGAGCAGCAAAGGATCGTCGGCATGACCCGGCGGGCGGCCGAACAGGGGTCGGAGTTGGTCGGCCGGCTGCTCGCCTTCGCGCGTCGCCAGCAGCTGCAGCCGGCGGCGGTCGACATCCGCAAGTTGTCGGCCACCGTCCGCGAGCTGCTGGCGCATACGCTGGGCGGGCTGGTCGAGCTCGACTGGCGTACCGCGCCCGACATCTGGTGCGCTTATGCCGATAGCGCCCAGCTCGAACTCGCGCTGATTAACCTGATCATCAATGCGCGCGATGCGATGCCCGACGGCGGCACGATCATCGTCAGCGGCGACACTGCGCGCGCCGAGGCGGACAATCCGCTTGGGCTGCCGGCCGGCGACTACGTCGTGCTCGCCGTGTCGGACAGCGGCAGCGGCATTGCGCCCGACATAATGGAGCAGGTGACCGAGCCCTTCTTCACCACCAAGGACGTCGGCAAGGGAACCGGACTCGGCCTGTCGATGGTCTACGGCTTCGCGCGCCAGTCGGGCGGCGCAATCGACATCGACAGCAAGGTGGGGGAGGGGACGCGGGTCGAGATCTGGCTGCCGCGAGCCGCGTCTCGCGCCGCGCGGGCAGGCGCCGAGCCCGCGCCGGCGGTCGAGGCCGGCGACGACGTCCCGCCGCTGCGCATCCTTTTGGTCGACGATCACGAGGCGGTCCGCGAGACGACCGCCGGGATGCTGAGCGACATGGGGCACCAGGTCCAGGCCACCGGCGACGGCGCGGCCATGCTGCGCTAGCTCGAGGCGGCGCCCGCGGATTACGACCTGATCATCACCGACTACGCGATGCCGCTCATGTCCGGCGGCGACATGTTGCAGCACGCAAGAAAGATCCGCCCCGACATGCCCGGCATCATCATCAGCGGCTATGCCGATCGCCAGTCGATTTCTCGCAAGCCAAGCGAGGTCGTCATCCTCACAAAGCCCTTCACAATGGATCAGATAAGCTCAGCTATCTGCACGGTCCTTCGGGGTTGCCGGCCCGATTCCCGATCCGCTGCTGGCTGACAACTCCAGGCGGTACGGAGCCGGAAGGCTTGGAAGCCCGGTGTCGCCATTGAAGGTCGCGCCATAGCCGGGAAAGAGGTCACGGACCGCATCGGCTTGCCGGCATATTTGCGTCGCGCGGCGCAGATCCAGTTAACGAGCTTGGTCTCGCTAATCCCGGGCTCAAGCAGGTCCACGATAAGAGGGAGCAAAATTCCCTGCATATTCCCTGCAGTGCAGGGAATTGTGTGAGACGGTACTGCGGCTGGCCGGCGCGGAGAATTCTCGGAATTGCTGGGCCTGTTTGCCCCTCCGCTCTGCTCTCCGAAGTACCGTGCAGACAGGGAAATGGCGCAGAACTGCGCGACTTTCTTATCAGTGCGTGGAGCGGTCTCCGCAAAGGGAGACTAGCTGGCGGAGCGGGAGGGATTCGAACCCTCGATACGCTTTTGGCGTATACTCACTTTCCAGGCGAGCGCCTTCGACCACTCGGCCACCGCTCCGCATGCTCTGGAAGGCGCCCATCTAGTGGGCGCCGTCACGCAGGGCAAGCTAGGCCAGCATCGCCTCGATCGCGCTCGCCAGCGCGATGTCCTTGTGGGTGACGCCGCCGTCGCTGTGCGTCGAGAGCAATATGTCGACCTTGCTCCACACGTTCGACCATTCGGGATGGTGGTCGGCCTTCTCGGCCGCCAGCGCCACCCGGGTCATGAAGGCGAAGGCCGCGCTGAAATCGGCGAAGGCGAAGCTCTTGGCGAGGCCGTTCCGCCCCGAGTCGAACGTCCACCCCGGCAGCGCGCCCAGCGCCTCCTCCCGCTCCTCATTCCCAAGCACCGCCACGCCTCTTCCTCCCTGGCCCGCCGCCCGAGTCCCGGTGTCGCGCTTTCCGAGCCGCAAAACCGGTTCCCACTTTTGCTGAAAGCCCTCTATGTCGCGCAATGATGGGGAGCGGTCAAACCTTGGCGCCGGACGCAGCCGCGATCGAGCGGCTCGCGGAGGCCGCGATCGCCCGGCTGCCGGAGCGCTTCCGCATTTACCTCGCCAACGTCGTGCTCAGGATCGCGGATTTCGCCGACGACGAAGTGCTCGACGCGCTCGGCATCGAGGATCCGTTCGAGCTTAGCGGCCTCTATTCGGGCCGATCGATGCGCGAGGAGACGAGCTGGGCGTCGGGCGAGCTGCCGCCGATGATCCATCTCTATCGCCTGCCGCTGCTCGACGAATGGGTGGAGACGGGCGTCGGCCTCGAAGATCTCATCACCCATGTCATCGTCCACGAGGTCGGCCACCATTTCGGCTTTTCCGACGCCGACATGCACGCCATCGAGGATGAGGCCGAGTGACCCTGCTCGCGCTCGAGGCGGTCGCCTGCATGCGCGGCGGCCGGCTGCTGTTCGAGGGGCTGAGCCTCGTGCTCGGGCCCGGCGAGGCGGCTCTGGTCACCGGCCCGAACGGCGCCGGCAAGTCTAGCCTGATCCGCCTCGCCGCCGGCCTGCTGCGGCCCGCTTCGGGCAGGGTCGAGCGCGCCCAAGCGGCGCTCGCCGACGAGCATCTCGCGCTCGACGAGCGGCAGCGGCTCGGGCCGGCCCTCGCTTTCTGGGTCGGCGATCCGTCGGGCGGGATCGAGACGATGGGCCTTTCCCCGCTCGCCGACGTGCCGGTGCGGATATTGTCGACGGGGCAGAGGAAGCGGGCCGCTCTGGCCCGCGTCGTCGCGTCGGGCGCGCCCCTGTGGCTGCTCGACGAGCCCGCCAACGGCCTCGACTCGGACGGCCTGGCGCGGCTCGAGGCGGCGATGGCGGCGCACCGCGCCGCGGGCGGCGCGATCCTCGCTGCCAGCCACCAGTCGCTGGACCTCCCCGGGGCGGAAGCGGTGAGGCTCGGATGACCGCGCTAGTCCTGCGCGAGCTTCGCCTCGCCTTCGCGGGCGGGGCGGCCCTGCTGCCCCTGATCTTCTTCCTCTTGGTGGCGACGCTCTTCCCCTTCGCGGTCGGGCCGGACGGGCCGCTGCTCGCGCGCACCGGCGGCGGCGCCCTATGGATGGCGGCGCTGCTCGCCGCCCTGCTTCCCGTCGACCGCCTGGTCGAGCCCGACCGCGCTTCGGGCGTGCTCGACCAGCTCAGCCTTCGCGGCCACGCCGAGGAGGGCATCGCCTTGGCCAAGCTCGCCGGCCACTGGCTCGCCTTCGGCCCGCCGTTGATGCTGGCCGCGATCCCGGCCGCGGCGCTGATGAAGCTGCCGGGCGAGGCGCTGCTGCGGCTGGAGCTCGGCCTGCTGGTCGGCACGCCCGGCCTCGCCGCGCTGACGCTCGGCGTCGCCGGCTTGACCGCGAGCCTGCGCCGGAGCGGGGCGCTCGCCGGCCTGCTGATGCTGCCGCTGGCGGTGCCGCTGCTGATCTTCGGCGCGGGCTATCTGGAGCGGGGCGGCGATTCGGGCGCGCTGCAATTGCTGGGCGCGGTGTCGCTGCTGCTGGTGGCGGGCGCGCCGTTCGCCGCCGGAGCGGCGATCAGGGCGGGGCGGGACTGAGCCGTCATTCCAGCGAAAGCTGGAATCCCACTTCTCTTTCCCGGCGGCTGCGAAGGAAGGGAGAATCCGGCTTTCGCTGGGATGACGATGATTGCCTAGTCCCGGCTCCAGCGGGCGAAGATCGCGGTCGGCAACAGGAGGCCGCGCGCTTCCTCGCGCACCGCCATGTCGCCGCATTCGATCCGGCCGCCGAGGTCGCCGAGCTCCTGGTTCAGCAGCTCGCCGATCGCCAGCGCCGACATCCGCACCGCATAGACGGTGAGGACGAGGAAGCGGCTCTCGCCGTCGAGCAATTTGCGGCAATCGGCGATCAGGCCGGGCAGGCCCTCTTCGAGACGCCAGATCTCGCCCGCCGGCCCGCGCCCGAATTTGGGCGGATCGAGGATGATGCCGTCATAGCGCCGGCCGCGGCGGACCTCGCGGGCGGCGAACTTGGCGGCATCGTCGACCAGCCAGCGGATCGGCAAATCGGCCATGCCGGAAAGCGCCGCATTGGCCTTGCCCGCCTCCACCGATTTCTTCGAGGCATCGACATGGGTGAGGCGCGCGCCTTTGGCCGCCATGGCGAGCGTGCCGACGCCGGTATAGCCGAACAGGTTGAGCGCCTCGGCGCCGTCGTTCAGCCGGGCCCGCACCCAGGCCCATTGCGGCGCCATGTCGGGGAAGAAAGCGAGGTGGCGGAACGGTGTGCACTGGGCCTGGAAGCGGACCTCCCCCCAAGCCAGGTCCCAGCCCTCGCGCGGCACCGGCCGGGCGAATATCCAGCGGCCGCCGCCTTCCTCGTCCGAGCCCGGGACGAACTCCCCGTCCGCGTCCCACTCCGCGGCGGCCGGCGCCCACAGGGCCTGCGGCTCGGGACGGATGAAGCGGTAGCGGCCGTAACGCTCCAGCTTGCGGCCGTGCCCTGAATCCACCAGCCCGTAATCCGCCCAGGGCTCGGCGATGAGGGTCGAGAGGGCGGAGACAGTCACGGCGCGCCCCCTCTCCCATTTGGGGAGAGGGTTGGGGTGAGGGAGCGAAGTAGGAGGATGACCTCGGCGGTCGTGCGCTCACCCTCCCACCGCTTCGCGGCGGGCCCCTCCATTGCGGCGACTCTTTGGACCGTCCGGGGGACGGTCCTGTCGCCGCAATCCCCTGAAGGGAGAGGGGTCCTCATGCCGCGCGCACGGCGGGCATGCCGATCGTCGCGCTTGCCCGCTCGCCCGCGAGCATTTTCGCACCGGCCGCGCGGACTTCGCCGAGCGTCACCGCGTCGATCTCGGCGACCAGCTCGGCGGGCTCTGCGAGCCTGCCAAGGACCGCGAGCCGCCGGGCGAGATAATTGGCCTGCCCCCAGCTCGATTCCAGCGACATCAAGAGCCCGGTCTTGGCCTGCGCCTTGGCCCGGTCGAGCTCGCGCTCAGTGGCGGTCTGCGCGGCGTCGGCGACGACATGGGCGATCAGCGCGGAAGCGGCGGCCGCCTCGCGCCGCGCCGTCGCCGCGTAGAAATAGAAGAGGCCGGTGTCGCGATAGGGCTGCAGCGCCGACCAGATCGAATAAGCCAGCCCCCGTTCTTCCCGCACCGCCTGGAACAGCCGCGACGAGGTGCCGCCGCCGACGATGTCGCTGAATAGCCGCGCCGCATAGAAATCAGGGTCGTGGATAGCGGGCGCGGGAAAAGCCGCGGCGAAGTGGGCCTGATCGGCCTTGGGCTCGCGCGCCCGCACCCCGCCGTGAAACCGCGCGCTCTCGGCCGGCGCGATCGCGCCCTCGGCCAGGCCGGCGAAGCGCGTCTCGGCGAGGCGGACGAGCTCGTCATGATCGACCTTGCCGGCCGCGATCAGGGCAAGGCCGCCGGCGCGATAGAGGTCGCTTCGCCAGCCATGAAGGTCCTCAAGCGCGATCCAGCCGATGCTCGCCTCGTCGCCGAGGATCGAGCGGCCGAGCGGCTGGTCGGGGAAGGCGGCCATCCAGAGGTCGTCGAAGATGATGTCGCCCGGCGTATCGCGCGCCTCGGCGAGTTCCTGCAATACCACCTCCTTCTCGCGCGCGAGGTCGTCGATCGCGAAATGCGGCCTCAGCACCATGTCGGAGAGCAACTCCAGCCCGAGCGGCAGATGCTCGGCGAGCAGGGAGGCGGTGAAGCTCGTTCCGTCGCGCTCGGTGCAGGCGTTGAGGTCGCCGCCGACATCCTCGATCGCCTCGCTGATCTCGCGCGCCGAACGGCCGCCCGCGCCTTTGAACACCATGTGCTCGAAGAGATGGGCGATGCCGTTGACCCGCGCCGGCTCATGCCGCGAGCCCGCCTCTGCATAGAGGCCGACCGCGACCGTCTCCACGCCGGGCATCGTCCGGCTGGCGACCTTGAGGCCGCTCTCTAGGGTGGTGAGTTTCATCATGGGAAAGGCGGATTTAGGCGCTCAGGGCTCCGGCGGCAATGTCGCGGCATTGCGCTTCCTGAGCGCGAGGACATAGATCACCGCCGCGGCGATGGCGAAGAAGAACCATTGCAGCGCGTAGAGCAGGTGATTGTTGGAGATACTCTCGATGCTGGCCGGCTGGCTCGGGGTGAGCGGCGGCGAGGCGCCGACGGCGGTCAAGGTCACTGGGCCGTCGCCCTCGACCGGGCCCAGCCGCCCGGCGACGATGCCGCCCAGCGAGAGCCGCCGGACGGCGTCGGGCCGGTTCGCCCAGCCGGCATTGACCCGGATCCGCCCGGCGAGGCCCGCCGCGCCCGGGCGGCAGGGGACGATATAGACCTGCCCCGAAACGTCGGCGGCGCTCCGCCCGGCGCGGACCTCGGGTTCGGCGTCGCGCGCGTCGCAGCTGATCAGCACGCGGCGGAAGGAAAGAGGCGGGAGCGGACCGTCGCCGTCCAGCAGCGGATCGAGGTCGACGACCGGGAGCGCAGCCGCGCCGGCATATTCGACGAGCAGCCGCTCCTTCCATGCGGAACGCTGCAGCTGCCAGATGCCGAGCGCGATCATGACCGCCACCGCGCCTGCGACGAACAGGGTCGGCAGCAGCGGCAGCCGCCTCATTCTCCGTCCGCGACCCGGCCCTCGCGCGCCCGGTGCCTGTATTCGAGCGCGAGCAGCAGGCCCTTGGAGAGGCGGAGCAGGCCGATGGTGAGGGCGGTGGCGAAGGGCAGCCAAAGCAGCACGTGCACCCACCAGGGCGGCGAGGCGGAAAGCTCTACCAAGATGGCGAGGCCGACGGTCAGCCCCCCGACGATGAAGATCAGGAAGGCCGCCGGCCCGTCGCCGACGTTGAAGCCGGCAAAATCGAGCCCGCAGGCGCGGCATTTCGGAGCGAAGGAGGCGAGGCCGGCGAACAGGGTCGTGGCGCCGCAGCGCGGGCACAGGCCCCTGAGGGCGACGTTTGCTGGGCTGGGGCCCTGATCAATCATCGTTCGTCCCGAGCATAGTCGAGGGGCGTATGCTCGGACTCAGTGCCAGCGCCCCTCGACTTCGGCCTTTCGGCCGAAGTTTATCCTGAGCGCCGCCGCAGGGGGCGTCGAAGGGCTCGGGACGAACGAATCCCTGTTCGCTGCGTCGATCCGTGCAAGGCCTAGTGATAGGCCCCGCCCCAGCCGCCCCAGACGTAGATGCACAGGAACAGGAACAGCCAGACCACGTCGACGAAATGCCAGTACCACGCGGCCGCCTCGAAGCCGAAATGCTGCTTGGGCGTGAAATGGCCCTTGTAGGAGCGGACCAGGCAGACGGTCAGGAAGATCGTCCCGACGATGACGTGGAAGCCGTGGAAGCCCGTCGCCATCATGAAGGTCGAGCCGTAAATAGTGGCGCCCTTGCTGACCTCGCCGACGAACGGGAAGGGCGCATGGGCATATTCATAGGCCTGGATGCCGGTGAACAGCAGGCCGAGCCCGATCGTGCACCAAAGGCCCTTGATCAGCCCCGAGCGGTTGCCGTGGATCAGCGCGTGGTGCGCCCAGGTGACGGTGCAGCCCGAGCAGAGCAGGATCAGGGTGTTGAGCAGCGGCCAGCCGAACGGATCGAGCACGTGCGTATTCACGGGCGGCCAGACGCCGCCGACCGCGGCGACCTCGGCGGGGAAGAGCGCCGAGGAGAAGAAGGCCCAGAACCAGGCGACGAAGAACATCACCTCCGAGGCGATGAACAGGATCATGCCGTAGCGCAGGTGCAGCTGCACGATCGGCGTATGATCGCCGCCATGGGCCTCCCGGATGACGTCCGCCCACCAGCTGAACATGGTGAAGGCGATGCCGATCGTGCCGGCGCCGACTATATAGGGGCCCGCCGCATTGTCGTGCATCCACAGCACCAGGCCGCCGAAGAAGGCGAGCGCCGAAATGGCCCCGATCAGCGGCCAGATGCTCGGATTGACGATATGATATTGGTGGGTCTTCGATCCGGCCATCTCGTCTTCCTCTGTCGGTCCCCGGCGAAGGCCGGGGTCCAGTCCGGCGCTCGTCTGGGCCCCGGCCTTCGCCGGGGAACTTGGGGGTGTCTAGCTCCCGTCTGGACGCCGGTCCACCGGGTAAAAGGTGTAGGAAAGGGTGATCTCGCTGATGTTGCGCGCGTCCGGATCGTCGAGGATCGCGGGGTCGACGTAGAAGGTGACCGGCATCTGCACCTCCTGGCCGGGGCGCAGCGTCTGCTCGGTGAAGCAGAAGCACTGGATCTTGGTGAAATAGCGGCCGGCCTGGCTCGGGGTGACGTTGAATCCCGCCTGGCCGGTGACCGCGCGGCGGGATTCGTTGCGCGCGGTGTAGAAAGCGAGGTTGCGCGCCCCGATCGGCACGGTCCGGCGCTGCTCGGCCGGGCGAAACTGCCAGGGGATGCCGGAGGTGTTGGCATCGAAGCGGACGCTGATCGTGCGCGCGGTGGCGCCCGGCGCGCTGCCGCCCTCGGCCCGCTGCGGCGTGCCGTTGAAGCCGGTCAGCTGGCAGAAGGCGCGGTAGAGCGGCACGCTGGCGAAGGCCAAGCCGGTCATGCCGAAGACGAGGCCGCCGGCCAGCAGGGCGGTGCGCGTCGTACGCCTCATCCGGTGAGCCCCATCTTGGCGATGCTGATCGCGTAGACGAGGATGACGAAGGCGCCGAGCAGCACCGCCATGATGATCGCGCGGCTGCGCTGGCGGCGGCGGATTTCGGCCTGGTCGGCGGGCGTCATAAAGCGATCCACCGGTCCGCGACCAGGGCGCCGAATATCGCGAAGAGGTAGACGATGGAGAAGGCGAACAGCCTTTTCTCCGCCTTCATCGCCTCGGGCTCGGCGGCTCGGCTCGCCAGCAACTGCGCGGCGAGCAGGACGAAAAAGCCGCTGAGCAGGGCGGCGGCGATTCCGTAAACGGGCCCGGCAAGCCCGAGCGCCCAGGGCGCCAGCGCGGCGGCGGCCATCGGCGCGCTGTAGAGCAGGATCTGGATCCGAGTCGCATGCGCGCCCGCCACCACCGGCAGCATCGGCACGCCGGCCTTGGCGTAATCGGAGCGCACGAACAGCGACAGCGCCCAGAAATGGGGCGGCGTCCACAGGAAGATCAGGGCGAAGAGGATGAGCGGAAGGGTCGCGACGTCGCCGGTCGCCGCCGCCCAGCCGATCACCGGCGGAAAGGCGCCGGCGGCGCCGCCGATGACGATGTTCTGGGGCGTGCGCCGCTTCAGCCAGATCGTGTAGACGAAGACGTAGAACAGGATCGAGGCGGCCAGGATCGCGGCGGCGAGCCAGTTGGTCGCCACCCCCATCAGCACCACCGAGAAGAAAGCGAGGCCGACTCCGAAATGGAGCGCCGTCTGCCGCTCCATGCGCCCGGCGGGCAGCGGCCGCGAGGCGGTGCGCTTCATCAGCGCGTCGATATCGGCTTCCCACCACATGTTGAGCGCCGCCGCCGCGCCCGCGCCCAGGGCGATGCACAGGATCGCAGTGAATGCCAGCGCCGGCGGAAGGCGCACCGGCGCGACCAGCAGGCCGGCGAGCCCGGTGAAGACGACGAGCGTCATCACCCGGGGCTTGGTCAGCGCCAGCAGGTCCCGCCAGTCGGCGGTGAGGGCTTGAGCCTGATTGTTGATCGCAGCGCTATTCATCCACACAGCCGTTCGCCCTGAGCCTGTCGAAGGGCGTTCCTTTTCTTGTTCCACCTTCCGCAAGGGAAGGAGAGGGCTTCGACAGGCTCAGCCCGAACGGCGTTTCCTTGCTCGATCCTCAATCCACCTTCGGCAGGGTCTCGAACTGGTGATAGGGCGACGGGCTCGACAGCGTCCACTCGAGCGTCGTCGCGCCTTCGCCCCATTGATTGTCCGGCGCCTTCTTGCCCGCGAACAGCGACCAGAAGACGTTGATGAAGAAGAAAACCATGCCGACGAGCATCACCGTGTAGCCAATGGCGCTGGCGACATGGTTCCAATACTCGAACTGCGGATTATAGTCCGGCACGCGCCGCTGCATCGCCTGCAGGCCCAGGAAGTGCATCGGGAAGAACAGGATGTTCACGCCGATGAAGAAGAACCAGAAATGGAGCTGGCCCAGCACCTCGTTATATTGCTTGCCCCACATCTTCCCGAACCAGTAATACCAGCCCGCGAACAGCGAGAACACCGCGCCCAGCGACAGCACGTAGTGGAAGTGCGCGACCACGTAATAAGTGTCGTGCATGATCGTGTCGATGCCGGCATTGGCGAGCACGACGCCGGTGACGCCGCCGACCGTGAACATGAAGATGAAGCCGATCGCCCACATCATCGGGGTCTGGAAGGTGAGGCTGCCGCCCCACATGGTCGCGATCCAGGAGAAGATCTTGATGCCCGTGGGCACCGCGATCACCATCGTCGCCGCGGTGAAGTACATCTTGGTGTTCACGTCCATGCCGACGGTGAACATGTGGTGCGCCCAGACGACGAAGCCGATCACGCCGATCGCCACCATCGCATAGGCCATTCCGAGATAGCCGAAGACCGGCTTGCGGCTGAAGGTGGCGATGATCTGGCTGACCATGCCGAAGCCCGGCAGGATCATGATGTAGACCTCCGGATGGCCGAAGAACCAGAACAAATGCTGGTAGAGCACCGGATCGCCGCCGCCGCGCGCGTCGAAGAAATGGGTGCCGAAATTGCGGTCGGTCAGGAGCATGGTGATCGCGCCGGCGAGCACCGGCAGCGCCAGCAGCAGCAGGAAGGCCGTGACCAGGATCGACCAGACGAACAGCGGCATCTTGTGCAGCGTCATGCCCGGCGCGCGCATGTTGAAGATGGTGGTGATGAAATTGACCGCGCCCAGGATCGAGGAGGCTCCGGCGAGATGGAGGGCGAAGATCGCCATGTCGACCGCCGGTCCGGGCGAGCCCGAGGTCGAAAGCGGCGCATAGACGGTCCAGCCGACGCCGGCGCCGAAGCCCGTGCCGCCCGGCACGAACTGGCTGCCGAGCAGCAGCAGGAAGGCGGGCGGGAGCAGCCAGAAGCTGATATTGTTCATCCGCGGGAAGGCCATGTCCGGCGCGCCGATCATGATCGGCACGAACCAGTTGCCGAAGCCGCCGATCATCGCCGGCATCACCATGAAGAACACCATGATCAGGCCGTGGGCGCTGATCAGCACGTTCCAAAGGTGAAGCACCTCATCGGACTTGGCCGCCTCGGCCCCGACCAGCGTGTGGATCGAATTGGCCCAGGCGCCGAGATACTGGACGCCGGGCTCGGCGAGCTCGAGGCGCATCATGCCCGAAATGGCGCCGCCGATGATCCCCGCGAACACCGCGAAGATCAGATAGAGGGTGCCGATGTCCTTGTGGTTGGTCGACATGAACCAGCGGACGAAGAAGCCCGGCTTGTGGTCCGCGTCGTGGTGCGCGTCATGCTCGGCGGCCTCGAAATGGACGGCTTCTGCGGTGGTGTCGGTCATGGTGCGTCTGCCGCCTTATCTGGTCGCGCTTTGATTGGTCGTGGCCGGCGTTTCGGCGCCGGCGATCACATTGCCGCCGGCCGGAGCGGCGGCCGGGGCGGGGGCCGCCGCGGGCGCGGCCGCTGGGCGGGCGCCCGGCATCTGGCCGCCCTGCGAGGCGACCCAGGCGCGGAACCGCTCCGGCGTCACCACCTCGACCGCGATCGGCATGTAGCCGTGCTGGGCGCCGCATAATTCGTAGCAGACGCCGTAGAAGACGCCGGTCCGGTCGGCCCGGAACCAGGTCTCGTTGATGCGCCCCGGCACCGCGTCGATCTTGGTCCAGAAAGCGGGGACGCCCCAGGCGTGGATGACGTCGTTCGAGGTGACGAGCAGCTTCACGGTCGCGCCGACCGGGACCACCACCCGATTGTCGACCTCCAGCTGCCTGGGCTCGCCGCGCGCGTCCGCCTGCGCGTCGGGGAGCATCTGCGCGATTAATGTGATGCCGTGATCCGGATACTCATATCCCCACCGCCATTGCATGCCGATCACCTTGATCGTGAGATCGGCGCGGGGCGGATCATATTGGTGGGCGAGCAGACGGATCGAGGCACCGCGATCACCACCAGGATCAGCACCGGCACCAAAGTCCACACCACTTCCAGCGTGGTATTGTGGGTGTTGCGAGAGGGCACCGGATTGCGGCCGCGCCGGTAGCGGAACATCACCCAGCCGAGCAGAAACAGTACGAAAAGCGATATCACGGTGATCAGCGGCATCAGGATCACGTCGTGGAACCAGGCGGCCTCCTGCCCGATCGGGCTGACCTGCTCTTGGAGGCCGAGTCCGCCGTCGGGCTGGCCGATGCCGGGCGTCGGCGCCGTGCGCGGCGGCGCGGCGGGCGCCGGGGCGGCGGCGTTGGCGGCGGCCGGCACCGCTTCATTGGCCGCGGGCTCCGGCGCCGCGACCGCCGGAGCGGGCAGCGGAGCTGGCGCGGCAACGGGCGCGGCGGCCGGAGCCGGCGCTGTCGCCGTGGCGGCGAAAGCGGCCGAGGGCGCCAGGCCGAAAGCGGCGGCGACGGCGGCGAGCTTGAAAATTGTCTTCATCTAGACCCCTTGGACCCGCCTCGCGGCGGATGGAATCGGCCGCCCCGGGGGCGCTCCGCGCCGGCCTTATAGGCAGGCCGATACGCTCCCTCAAGCATGTTGCGCGCCTTTGCTGAACGCTTGATGCCTCCGGCCATGTTCCCTATCAGGCGGGCGGCCGGAAGGGCTTGAGGAAAAAGATGACCGACGAGGAGGTTCTGGCCGAATTCCGGGCCGCCGGCGCGCTGCTCGAGGGCCATTTCATCCTGTCCTCGGGCCTGCGCTCGCCGGTCTTCCTGCAAAAGATGCGGGTGTTCGAGGATCCGCCGCGGGCCGAGCGTCTGTGCCGCGCGCTGGCCGAGGCGGCGCGCGCTCGCTTCGGCCGCATCGATCTCGTCGTCAGCCCGGCGATCGGCGGCATCATTCCGGGCTACGAGACGGCGCGAGCGCTCGGCTGCAAGGCGATCTTCGTCGAACGCGAGGGCGATGATTTCGAGCTTCGCCGCGGCTTCCGGATCCCGCCGGGCGCGCGCCTCCTCGTCGTCGAGGACATCGTCTCGACGGGCAAGTCGCTCAAGGAATGCCTCGCGGTCGTCCGCCTCCATCCCGGCGAGATCATCGGCGCCGCCTGCCTGATCGACCGCTCGGGCGGCCGCGCGGACCTCGGCGTGCCCCTGCTCGCGCTGGCGACGGTGGATTTCCCCGCTTATCCCGCCAACGCCCTCCCCGCGGAGCTCGCCGCCATCCCCGCCGAAAAGCCCGGAAGCCGCAAGCCTGTCCTGAGCGGAGTCGAAGGGGCCGCGTGACCGCGCATCTCCGCCTGGGCGTCAATATCGACCATGTCGCGACGATCCGGAACGCGCGCGGCGGGGCGCATCCCGATCCGGTCCGCGCCGCCTTCGCCGCGGCCCAAGCGGGCGCCAACGGCATCACCGCGCACCTTCGCGAGGACCGGCGCCACATTACCGACGCCGATACCGATGCGCTGATGGCCAGGCTCGAAATCCCTCTCAACCTCGAAATGGCGGCGACCGAGGAGATGCTCGAGATCGCGCTGCGCCATCGCCCCCATGCCGCCTGCCTGGTTCCGGAAAAGCGCGAGGAGCGGACCACCGAAGGCGGGCTCGACGCCGCGGGCCAGCACAATCATCTCGCTTATTATGTCGACAAGCTGGGCGCCGCCAACATCCGCGTCAGCCTGTTCATCGAGCCCGATCCCGCCCAAATCCATGCCGCGATCCGCCTCGGCGCCCCGGTCGTCGAGCTCCACACCGGCCGCTACGCCCATTTGGGCGGCGGGGAACGGGCCGCCGAGCTCCGCCGCCTCGCCGACGCCGCCGCCCTGGCGGCGAAGAACGGCATCGAGCCCCATGCCGGCCACGGCCTCAGCTTCGACAATGTCGCGCCCGTGGCGGCGATCCCCCAGCTCGCCGAGCTGAACATCGGCCATTTCCTGGTCGGCGAGGCGATCTTCACCGGCTTCGAGGCAAGCGTCGCCCGGATGCGCGCGATCATGGACGAGGCGCGCGGATGACCCCTCTCCCACTTGGGGATTGCGGCGACAGGACCGTCCCCCGGACGGTCCAAAGAGTCGCCGCAATGGAGGGGCCCGCCCGCGAAGCGGGTGGGAGGGTGAGGGAATGTCGGACATTCCTGACACCGTCATGCCCTCACCCTTCCCAAATCTTCGATTTGGGCCCCTTCCCTCTCCCCAAAAGGGAGAGGGAAATATGATCATCGGCCTGGGCTCCGACCTGTGCAACATCGAGCGCATTCAGAATTCGCTCGACCGCTTCGGGGAGCGTTTCACCAACCGCGTCTTCACCGACACGGAGCGCGCCAAGGCCGAAGGCCGCCCGTTCACCCGCGCCGGCACCTATGCCAAGCGCTTCGCCGCCAAGGAGGCCTTTTCCAAGGCGGTCGGCACCGGCTTCAAGCGCGGCGTCTTCATGAAGGATATCGGCGTCGTCAACCTGCCC